>Ga0209023_10001656_pt1 | contig 29276 bp, 26 predicted proteins | sample LakOneMetagenome_FD_187468 | JGI IMG/M metagenome (GOLD analysis project Ga0209023, IMG submission 187468) | Freshwater and sediment microbial communities from Lake Erie, Canada (SPAdes) (version 2) | ecosystem: Environmental > Aquatic > Freshwater > Lentic | place: Lake Erie, Canada...
CCCGACGACACCGTCGGGCGCGGCCACACCTTTATCAGCCGGGCGCACGTGTGCCCCGGTCGCGCGTGCATCTCGCCGGCAGGCCTGTCGTTCCATCGATCACGCGCGGCATAATGTTGCATGATCTCAACCGAGAACGCGCGAGCCCTGCACAAGGCCGGACTGCAATGGCATCCGGAATTCGGCGATTCGTTCAGCATCGAGCAGCCTGAATTCGAGCAGGAGGTGTTCACGGTCAGCAGTATGGCCATCGAACCGCACGAGTTCGACACCGGCACCATCCTGGGCTTCAACGGCACAACGGAGTGGGCTCTGGATTCCCTCGCGCTGGAGAACACGTTGTGGCTGCCCAGAGAAGACCAACTTCGCGGCTTGCTGGCCGATACGTTCAGTGCCCTGGAGCGAAATGCCGATCGTTACCGCGTCACGGTGAACCTCGGCGCGGGCCCTGCGCGCTTCGACGCCGCGGACGCAGCCGACGCCTACGCCTCGGCCGTGCTCGCTCTGCTGGATGGTCGGTGACGGCTCCGGCGCTGCCCGGCTAGTACCGATCCGGTTCCGGGCCGAGCGTGAAGCGCCGACCCTGCATCTCCGTCGGCGTGATCTCCACATAAATGTACTTCAGGGTCGGGATCAGTGGATGCAAGGGGAGCTGGTCGGCCGCATCGATCTCAGTTTGCTTGTCGACGATGCTGGCCGTGCCCTTGACGACGACACTCCACGCCTCATCCTGGCCGACGCCGTCGGTCTCGAAGGCCACCCTGTTGTTGATCGTGAGCTCGAGGAGTTTCGTTCCCTCAGCGGTTCGAAAGAACAAGCGCCGGTCCGCGGCGACGAAATTCACCGGGAAGATATCGGGAACGCCACCCACACTCACCGCCAGACGACCGAGACTGGCCGAGAGCAAGGCATTCCAGCTCTCGTCGGCGTTGAGAATACGGATCGGCGTCAGGTCATCGATGTCCATGCACCTCATCGTGGCACGGAGTGACGCGGCCGTCTCCCCGCGGGAGAGTGCACTCCCGGTCGTCCTGACATTTTATCGCCCCACTACGGGGGTGACACTGTAAGCTGGTATTTTGCCCATCAGGGAAATTTCACCCAGGGGCGTCGGGCGGTATTTGCCGTCCACTCTCCAAATCCAAGGAAGTTCCACTGTGAGTGCTCTACCCGAAACCCCTCCCGTGCCCCGGGAAAAGGGGTCCAAACGTCGGCTGGTCATCCCGGCTCCGCGTGTCTTCTACCCGGCGCTGGGCATCATTGTCGTCGTCGTCATCATCGCCATCATCTTCCCGGTTCGCACCGGTACCACGCTGGCAACGCTGCAGGGCTGGGTCGTCGCCGGCCTCGGCCCGTACTACATCATCCTGGTTGCGGCATTCGTGGTCTTCGCCGTGTGGATGGGTGTCAGCCGATTCGGTGACATCAAGCTCGGCAAGGATGATGACAAGCCCGAATTCGGGCTCATGTCCTGGTTCTCAATGCTGTTCGCCGCCGGCATGGGGATCGGCCTCGTGTTCTGGGGCATGTCTGAACCGCTCACGTTCTTCACCACCCCGAAGCCCGGAGTCAGCGGCACCGCGCAGGAGCTCGCAGCAGCGGCCATGAGCCAGACGTTCCTGCACTGGGGATTCCACGCCTGGGCCATCTACGCCGTCGTCGGTCTGGCCCTGGCCTACTCGATCCACCGCAAGGGCCGTCCGGTTTCCATTCGCTGGGCGCTGGAGCCCCTGCTGGGAGACCGCGTTCGCGGTCGTCTCGGCGACGCGATCGACGTGATCGCCATCGTGGGAACGCTGTTCGGCGTCGCGACCTCCCTCGGACTCGGGGTCAAGCAGATCGCGGCCGGACTCAGCCAGCTCGGTGTTGTGGGCGAAGTCAACAACACCCTGTTGGTCGTGCTGATCATTGTGATCACCGCGATCGCGACCCTGTCCGTCGTCAGCGGCGTCGGCAAGGGTATCAAGTGGCTCTCCAACATCAACCTCGGAATGGCCGGACTGCTCCTGCTGGCCGTGCTGCTGCTCGGCCCCACGCTGTACCTGCTGCGCGTGCTCGTGGAATCGATCGGCGGGTACTTCCAGAACGTGGTCGGCCTCACCTTCGACGCCGGCTCGTTCACCGGACAGGCCGGTATCGACTGGCAGGGTGCCTGGACCATCTTCTACTGGGGCTGGTGGATCTCCTGGGCGCCGTTCGTCGGCGTCTTCATCGCCCGCATTTCCCGCGGCCGCACGGTTCGCGAGTTCATTGCCGGCGTGCTGCTGGTACCCACCCTGGTGACGTTCGTCTGGTTCGCGGTCATGGGCGGCAGCGTCATCAAGCAGGCGATGGAGGGCGGCAGCGACGCGCTGTTCGACCCCGAGGTCGGCATTGTGCCCGAGAATGTGCTGTTCAACTTCCTCAGCGGGCTCCCGCTCGGGGGTGTGTTGTCGGTGCTCGCCGTGATCGTGATCGCGATCTTCTTCATCACGTCTGCCGACTCGGGATCCCTCGTGATCGACATGCTGGCTTCCGGCGGAGATACGAATCCGCCCAAGTGGAGCCGCATCCTGTGGGCCGGGCTCGGCGGAATCGTCGCCATCGCCCTGCTCCTGGCCGGTGGGCTAGCCGCCCTGCAGACCGGAGCGATTCTCACGGCCATCCCGGTGAGCATCGTGATGATCGGTATGTGCATCGCAACCTACAAGGCCTTCCGTTCGGAGCACGAGATCCTCGTGAGTGCCGAGCGTCGCCAGCGCCGTGAAGAACTGGCCCGCCGGATCGGAAAGACCGTGACGGAACACCTCGAGGAGAACTTCGACGATCATTTCGGTGACCAGGTCGATGCTCACGTGGAAGCGGCCATGACCGATGAGGGTACGCGTCGACGACGCGGTGTCCTGGGTCGACGCCCCAAGGAGTAGTCCGAAACATCGCACTGTCGACAGAAGCACCTTCGCCTGCACGGGAAGGTGCTTCTGTCGTTCGCCCGTCAGTTGCTTGCTTGCTTGCTTGTGTGTCCTGAACCGGCTGCACCAGCTCCCGTCCCGTATCGCACGCCGGCGTCCTAGACTCGTGGCATGCGCTTCGGAATCGTCATCCTCCCGCAGGAATCCTGGCGGGTCGCCCGCGGCCGGTGGATCGCCGCCGAGGAGTTCGGTTTCGACCATGCATGGACCTATGACCATCTGTCTTGGCGGTCGCTCGCTGGTGAGACGTGGCACGCCACCGTTCCCATTCTGACCGCGGCGGCCGCGGTGACCTCACGCCTGTCGTTGGGAACTCTCGTTTCCTCGCCCAACTTTCGTCATCCGGTGCCGTTCGCCAAGGAGATCGCCACGATCGATGACATTTCCGGTGGTCGGTTCCTGCTGGGGGTGGGCTCGGGCGGAACCGGGTTCGACGCGGTCACTCTCGGCCAGCCGGCATATACCGGCCAACAGCGCCACGAGCGCTTTACGGAATTCGTCACTGATCTTGACGTGCTGCTACGCCATGAGCGGGTGGGCGGCTCCGGCATCAGCTTCACCGGTGACTGGTTCACCGCGGTGGAGGCGCGCATGGTGGGCCGGCCGACGCAGCGCCCCCGCGTGCCGTTCGTGATAGCGGCGAACGGTCCCCGCGGACTGGCGCTGGTGGCACGCTTCGGTGAGGGTTGGGTGACGACCGGCAAGAACGGTGCGGTGGGGGAAGTCTGGTGGGCGGGGGTGCGGGAGCTGTGCAAGCGCCTCGATGACGCGGCGCGAGCAGCCGGCCGCGATCCCGGGACAATCGACCGTTACCTTTCCCTCGATAGCGGTGGCACGTATTCCCTGGCCAGTATGGACGCGTTCGAGACGGCCGTGGGTCGCGCCGCAGAACTCGGGTTCACGGATGTGATCAGCCACTGGCCGCGTCGGGAGGGTATCTACGCCGGACGCGAATCCGTGCTGAGTGAGGTGGCCCTCCGCCTGCACCACGGGCATGGGCCGGATGACGTCGGCATGCCGAAGCTGGGACGCGACCCCCGCAAACCGGGGTGATTGTCTAGGCTGGGAAGATGTCCGTAAGAGATGCCCCTGCCCCGACGGCTGAGCGCACACCCGCGACGCCAGGCCTCACCCCAATAGTCCTCACCCCAAGAGTCCTTACCCCATTGACGGACCGACTGGGCTGGCTGGGCCTGCGGAGTGGTCAGATCCTGCTCGTCATCGCGCTCACCGCCGTTGTCGTTTTCGGACTCGTTCAGCTCAAGCTCGTCGTGATCCCGGTGTTGATCGCGATCATCCTGGCATCGGCGTTGAGTCCGGTGGTCAATTGGCTGCGCCGGCGCGGGATGCCGTCGATTCTGGCAACGTGGGTCACGCTCCTGACCAGCATCGCTGTGTTCGGCGCGATCATCACGTTGATCGTGTTGGCCGTGCGGGACCAGTGGGACGAGTTGTTCACCTCTGCCTCCGAAGGCCTCGACAAGCTGCAGGTTTTCATCCTGCAGGGACCGATCGCCATCGATGAGGCGCAAATCGACGATGCCCGCACCGCCGCGGTTGATTTCGTGACGAGCAGCCAGTTCGGTACCGGGGCGCTGGCCGGCGCTTCTGCTGTGGCGGAGTTGCTCACCGGAGCCGTCCTGTTCCTGGTCATCCTGTTCTTTTTCCTGAAAGACGGCGACCGGATCTGGAACTTCTTCCTGGCACCGTTTCGGGGCGAGCGTTTAGAGCGCGGGCGACGAATCGGAGGCACGTCTCGCGGTGTTCTCGGCGGCTACGTGCGCGGGACCGCTGTCGTGGCCTTCGTCGATGCGTCAGCCATCGGTATCGGCCTGGCAATCCTGCAGGTTCCCCTGGCGCTTCCCCTCGCCGTCATCGTGTTCCTCGGCGCCTTCATTCCCCTTATCGGGGCCACTCTGGCCGGGGTTCTCGCCGCACTCGTCGCCTTGGTGGCGAACGGCCCGCTGATTGCGCTGATTGTGATCATCATCGTCATCGGCGTCAACCAGCTTGAGGGCAACCTGCTCCAGCCTGTCGTGATGGCGCAATCACTGAAGCTGCATCCGCTTGTGATTCTCTTCGCGCTCACGGCCGGCACCATCCTGGCTGGAATCGTGGGTGCCGTCCTGTCGGTTCCCATCGCCGCAGTGGCTTGGTCGATCGCGAAGGTCTGGAACGAACCGGATGTGACGCGTCCCGTTCCATCTACGCCGTCACCACGACGGTTCGGACGCAAGCGCCCAGTCGAACGAGCCCCGAAGCAGTCCATTGATCCGGACTGAGTGCGGCGTCGCTACGTCTTGTTCTTAGTCGCGGGGGATTTGGCCGTGCCGAATGCCGTGATCTCGAGTTCCATCGCCTCATCACTGACACTGACTTGATTGCACCCGGAACAATTGAGGACGTAGACGGCCGCGTCTGCAGCGTCTCGCTCCGGATTGGGTTGCAGCCTCGCTGCGGATCCGCAGTATGGGCATGTCATCTGCACGGCGACTCTCCTCACGTTCGGTGGTTCGCGACCAGGCTGATGACGTCATTGTCATCGGGCAGCGTATGACCCATGAATAGATACGGAGAGCATGCCCCGATTCACGGAACATAGGCTGAGTGTCGCCCGTGCATTGTCAGCGATGCCCGCCGCACCGGTTTACGACCGGACCGATCGGTACGGGGCCGGATTCTGCTAAAGTATGTAGGTTGCCGTTCAACGGCCGCGGACAAAGAGAGCCCAGGCATCCTGCCAAGGGCACCGCGCAGTGAGAGAAAGGGGATCCCATCTATGGCACTCGAAGCCGATGCAAAGAAGGCGATCATCGAAAAGTACGCTACCCACCCAGGCGACACAGGGTCCCCCGAAGTTCAGATTGCCATGCTCACGCAGCGCATTCTTGACTTGACGGAGCACCTCAAGGAGCACAAGCATGACCACCACTCACGTCGTGGCCTGCTTCTCATGGTTGGTCAGCGTCGTCGACTGCTCGGTTACCTGTCCGATATCGACATCGCTCGATACCGCGCACTAATCAGCAGCCTCGGCCTGCGTCGCTAGTCCCGGTACACCGGAAGACTGACTGAACGCAGCGTTGAAAACGCAGGCTTCGTGAAAACGGACCGTCACCTTCAGGTGCCGGTCCGTTTTTTCTGTCTGAATGCCTGTTGACACTGTTCGCCGTGCCGTGTTGTCAAGCCGTGGAATAGCCGGGCAGAGGCCATGGTTGCCGTAGATGATGACTACCACGCCTACACGCAGCGCCGCACTGAGCCTTTCGGTACTTGACCTGATGCCCGTTCGCAACACCCAGACCACAGCGAACGCCCTCTCCGCCTCCGTTGCCCTCGCGCAACGCGCAGACCAACTCGGCTACACCCGGTACTGGGTCGCAGAGCATCACAACATGCCGTCGGTCGCGTCAACAAACCCCCCTGTCCTCATCGGTATTCTCGCCGCCCGGACCGAGCGGATCCGGGTCGGCTCCGGCGGCGTCATGCTGCCCAACCACGCACCGCTCGTGATCGCCGAGCAATTCGGCCTGTTGGAAGCGGCTTTTCCGGGACGCATCGACCTGGGCATCGGTCGGGCTCCGGGCAGCGACCCGGTCATCACCTCGTTCCTGCGCTCGAGCGGCGCTGTCAGTGAGGTGGACGCCTTTCCGCGCAACATCGGCGATATCACCGCCCTCGTGCACCCCGATGGTGCCGCCCTCAACCTCACGTCCGGTCAGTCCTATGACTTGCGTGCCACGCCACGCGCCGCGAGCACGCCCACGGTGTGGTTGCTCGGCTCGAGCGAATACTCCGCCAACCTGGCCGCGGCCGAGGGCCTGCCCTACGTGTTCGCCAACCATTTCTCCGGTGACGGCACCACTCACGCCCTGGACACCTACCGCACGCTGTTCACGCCGTCTGAGCACCTCGCCGAGCCGCGCACGTTCCTGACGGTCAATGTGTCCGTAGCCGACACGGCAGAGGAAGCCTATGCCTTGGCCCTCCCGCAGATGCAGCAGATGGCCCGGTTGCGTACCGGCCAGAAACTCTCCGCACTCGCCACGGTCGAAGAAGCTGCTGTCACCCCGATGACCGCGATGCAGCTCGAGATGATCGAGCGGATGACGGACACCTGGGTGATCGGTGACGCGGCCGCCGCCGCCGCCAGGCTGCGGGCTCTTGCCGAGCGATTCGACGTTTCCGAGATCATGGTGGGTCCGGAAGCCTCTGCGCACGACGGCGCCGATCCGGACAGTTCGCCGGCGCGGGTGCACGCTCTCGAGTTGCTGGCCGGCGAATTCCTCGTCTGACACTCCGGTTCGCAGCGGTCGAATAGTCTGCGATCCGGGGAATGTGTGCCGTCGGATCCTTCTGTCCGATTAGCATGATCAGGTAGGACCCAACGAAACGGACGGCATTCGACGATGAGCCTCTGGCGCACCAAGAGCATTGAAGACTCCATTGCAGACTCCCTGGAGAAGGGACACAGCCTCAAGCGCACCTTGGGAACCTGGGATCTGATGATCATGGGCGTGGCCGTCGCGGTCGGTGCCGGGATCTTTTCCGTCGGCGCCAAGGCAGCCGGCAGCTATGCCGGCCCGTCCGTCACCCTGGCGTTCCTGCTGGCCGCGTTCACCTGCGCCCTGGCGATCATGTGTTACGCCGAGTTCGCCTCGGCGGTGCCGGTCGCCGGATCGGCCTACACCTTCACATATGCCACGCTCGGAGAACTGCTGGCGTGGATCATCGGGTGGGACTTGATCCTGGAAATGCTCACCGCCGCAGCCGTGATCGCCAAATACTGGGGCATCTACCTCAGCACGGTCTTCGATCTTGCCGGCTGGGATGTGCCCGCGACGATATCGGTGCTCGGCCTTGACGTGAGCTGGGGAGCGTTTGTCATCGTGGCGATCTTCACGACCCTGCTCGTGCTCGGCACCCAGCTCTCGGCGCGGGTCGCGAGCATCTTCACCATCATCAAAGTGGCTATCGTGCTCTTCGTGATCATCGTCGGTGCGTTCTTCGTCAATATGCAGAACTACACGCCGTTCATCCCGGAGTCGGTGCCGTCGAAGCCGGGCGAGGGCGGCGTCTGGATGCAGTCGCTGTTCTCGTTCATGACAGGTGCCGCCCCCGCGCAGTACGGACTCTTCGGATTGCTTGCCGGAGCATCACTGGTGTTCTTCGCCTTCATCGGCTTCGATGTGGTGGCCACGTCCGCCGAAGAGGTCAAGAACCCGCAAAAGACACTGCCTCGCGGTATCTTCGCCGGACTGGCGATCGTGACCGTCCTGTACATCGGAGTGAGCCTGGTCCTCACCGGAATGGTGCCCTACACGGTGCTCGCCGACGATCCGAACGCGTCCCTGGCGACGGCATTTGTTTTCGTCGGGGCAGGGTGGGCCGCCCAGATCATCTCGGTCGGCATCCTGGTCGGGTTGACCACGGTGATCATGGTGCTGCTGCTCGGCCTCTCCCGCGTGCTCTTCGCCATGAGCCGTGATGGACTGCTGCCGCGGTGGCTCAGCGTCACATCCGAGAAACGGCGAACACCGGCCCGCATCCAGATCATCGCCGGCCTGGCCGTGGCGCTGATCGCCGGCCTCACCGATGTCGGGGTGCTCGAGGAGATGATCAATATCGGAACGCTGTCCGCGTTCGTCCTGGTGAGCATCGCCGTGGTCGTGCTGCGCCGCAAGCGTCCGGACCTGCCCCGGGCGTTCAAGGTTCCGTTTTCTCCGTTCCTGCCGATTCTCTCGGCCGTCTTGTGCGTGTGGCTGATGCTCAATCTGACGACCCTGACCTGGGTTCGGTTCGGCGTCTGGCTCCTGATCGGGTTCGCTGTGTATTTCCTCTACAGCCGCAGTCACTCGGTACTCGGTCGCAAGCAGCGCGGCCTCGCCGCCGATGGCAGCCCGCTGGCGGTCGTTCCTGCCGACGCCGAATCCGCGGGCGTCACGCTCACCTGAGCGCCCGGCGATCAGCCGGGCGGGAATATGATGGATAACTGAGAGTGCAGTGGTCGTCAGGCTTGTCCACGCATGGAAACGTGGAGGCTGACGTGCAGTTTGGTATTTTTTCGGTCGGAGACCGCACCGTCGACCCGACTACAGGTCGCGAACCGACCGAAAACGAACGCATCCGGTCCATGGTGGCGATTGCGCAAAAAGCAGAGGAAGTCGGCCTCGATGTCTTCGCCGCCGGGGAACATCACAACCCGCCGTTCGTGCCGTCGTCGCCGACCACGCTTCTGGGCTACATCGCGGCGAAGACCGACAGACTTCTCTTGTCCACGGCCACGACCCTGATCACCACGAGTGACCCGGTGAAGATCGCCGAAGATTTCGCCATGTTGCAGCACTTGTCCGATGGGCGCGTGGACCTCACGCTCGGCCGAGGCAACACGGGCCCGGTTTACCCCTGGTTCGGCCAGGACATCCGCCAGGGGATCCCGTTGGCGCTGGAGAACTACGCCCTGCTCCGCAGGCTGTGGCGAGAAGAGTTCGTTGACTGGGAGGGCCAGTTCCGCACCCCGCTGCAAGGATTCCAATCCACGCCGCGCCCGCTCGACGGGATCGCCCCGTTCGTCTGGCACGGCAGCATTCGCAGCCCCGAAATCGCCGAGCAGGCCGCGTACTACGGTGATGGCTTCTTCGCGAACAACATCTTCTGGCCCAAAGAGCACTACATGAAGCTGATCGGCTATTACCGCGAACGCTTCGAGCACTATGGCCACGGCCGTGCGTCCGAAGCGATCGTCGGCCTCGGCGGCCAGGCCTTCATCCGGGCGAAGTCTCAGGACGCGGTCAATGAATTCCGACCGTTCTTCGACAACGCCCCGGTCTACGGCCACGGACCGAGCCTGGAGGATTTCACCCAGCAGACACCGCTCACGGTCGGCAGTCCGCAGCAGGTCATCGACCGGTATGCGGGCATGCGGGAGCACTTTGGTGATTATCAGCGTCAGCTGTTCCTGATCGACCACGCGGGGCTGCCGTTGAAGACGGTTCTGGAGCAGCTCGACATCCTCGGGGGAGAGGTCGTGCCGGTGCTGCGCCGCGAAATGGCGAAGAACCGTCCCGCGAATGTGCCCTCAGCACCCACGCATGCTTCCCTCGTGGCTGCCGCGGCCCGGGCCGGTGCCGACGCCGGCGTGCCGGCTGAGGCAGCGGGTCATCTCGCTACGAAAGGCTCACGGAGCGCCTGAGGCCCGTCCACGGCGGGTTCCGACGGGTCTGTTAGAATTACCCCGGATACGGGCTTATTCCGTAGCCGTGCAACTGGTGCAGTCCGGTGGCTTTCGCTGCTCGACACTGCTCCCTGTCCCACTCGCCTGTCATACGGGCACGCGAGCCTTCGTCGCCAGCATGGCGAGAAGCAAACATAAAGGAGAGAACCCCCATATGGAGGGTCCAGAAATCACGTTCGCCGAAACCGTTATCGATAACGGCAAGTACGGCAAGCGCACGATCCGTTTCGAAACCGGGCGTCTCGCCCAGCAGGCGCAGGGTTCTGCCGCGGCATACATCGACGAAGAGACGATGCTGCTCTCCGCCACGAGCGTGAGCAAGCAGCCGAAGGACAACTTCGACTTCTTCCCGCTTACGATCGACGTTGAAGAGCGCATGTACGCCGCGGGTCGCATCCCGGGCAGCTTCTTCCGCCGCGAAGGTCGTCCCTCGACCGACGCCATCCTCACCTGCCGCCTGATCGACCGGCCGCTGCGCCCGTCCTTCGTCGACGGACTCCGCAACGAGATCCAGGTCGTCATCACTGTTCTGGCCATCGAGCCCGACGAGCTGTATGACGTGCTCGCGATCAACGCGGCCTCCATGTCCACCCAGCTTGCCGGGCTGCCCTTCTCCGGCCCGATCGGTGGCGTTCGCGTCGCCCTCGTGCCCGACGATAACGGCAGCGGCCAGTGGGTCGCCTTCCCCAAGCACTCGCAGCTTGCCGACGCCGTCTTCAGCATGGTCGTCGCCGGCCGCGTTGTGACCGACGCCTCGGGCGGGCAGGATGTCGCGATCATGATGATCGAGGCCGAAGCCACCGACGGAGCCTGGAACCTGATCAAGGGCGGCGCCATTGCGCCGAACGAAGAGGTCGTTGCCCAGGGCATCGAGGCGTCCAAGCCCTTCATCAAGCAGCTCGTCGCCGCGCAGCAGGAAGTCGCCGATAAGGCGGCCAAGCCGACCGCCGACTTCGCGCTGTTCCCCCCGTACCAGCCGGCCACCTATGACGCCGTCGCAGCCCTAGCGTACGACGAGCTCAAGAAGGTCTACACGATCGCCGACAAGGTCGAGCGCCAGAACGCCGATGACGCGCTCAAAGCCACCGTCAAGGCGGCCATCGCAGCCAAGGTCGAGGCCGGAGCGCTTGACGCGAGTGCGAACAACCAGGTCAACGCCGCGTACAAGTCCGTCACCAAGCTCGTCGTGCGCTCACGCGTGCTGAACGAGGGCATCCGGATCGACGGCCGCGGTCTGGCCGACATCCGTCCGCTCGACGCCGAGGTCGCGGTCATTCCCCGCGTTCACGGTTCCGCGATCTTCCAGCGTGGTGAGACCCAGATCCTCGGCGTGACCACGCTGAACATGTTGAAGCTCGAGCAGTCCATCGACTCGCTCAACCCGGTCACCAAGAAGCGCTACATGCACAACTACAACTTCCCGCCTTACTCCACCGGTGAAACCGGTCGAGTCGGAACGCCGAAGCGTCGCGAGATCGGCCACGGAGCGCTTGCTGAGCGTGCCCTGGTTCCCGTGCTGCCCACGCGCGAGGAGTTCCCCTACGCCATCCGTCAGGTCTCCGAGGCGCTGAGCTCCAACGGCTCCACCTCGATGGGTTCCGTCTGCGCGTCGACCCTGTCCCTGCTGAACGCCGGAGTGCCGCTGCGCGCACCGGTTGCCGGCATCGCCATGGGCCTGATCAGTGACACGGTAGACGGTCAGACCCGCTACGCGGCACTGACCGACATCCTCGGTGCCGAAGACGCCCTCGGCGACATGGACTTCAAGGTTGCCGGAACGAGTGAGTTCATCACCGCGATCCAGCTCGACACCAAGCTCGACGGCATCCCCGCGTCGGTCCTGGCCGGCGCGCTGACACAGGCCCGTGACGCCCGTGCGACGATCCTGTCCGTACTCAACGCCGCGATCGACCGCCCGGACGAGATGGCGCCGACCGCACCCCGCGTGATCAGCGTGCAGATCCCCGTGGACAAGATCGGCGAGCTGATCGGCCCGAAGGGCAAGACGATCAACGGCATCCAGGATGAGACCGGAGCCGACATCTCCATCGAGGAAGACGGCACCGTGTACATCGGCGCTGTCGACGGACCCTCCGCCGAAGCGGCCCGCGCCATGGTCAACTCCATCGCGAACCCGACCAACCCCGAGGTTGGCGAGCAGTTCCTCGGAACTGTCGTGAAGATCGCCGCGTTCGGCGCCTTCGTCTCGCTGCTCCCGGGCAAGGATGGTCTGCTGCACATCTCCGAGGTGCGTAAGCTTGCAGGTGGGAAGCGCGTTGAGAACGTCGAAGACGTTCTCGGAGTCGGCCAGAAGGTGCTCGTCGAGATCACCAAGATCGATGACCGTGGCAAGCTTTCGCTCGCCCCGGTTCTCGAAGAGGGTGCCGACGCAGCAGCCGCCGAGGTTACCGCCGAGTAACATCCCAAGGATCTCCCGATCACCTCTCGCCAGGTCGGTCGGGTAGACGAGAAGGCCCGCACTGCTTCGGCAGCGCGGGCCTTCTTGCGTATGTGCCACGCGATCCCATGGGGGAGTGCGGCGAGGCCGGCGGTGTCCATCAGTCGGCTCGGGGCCGGCGGACGCACCGGAAGCCGATATGACTCATACCGGTGTCGATCGGCTGAGGTCTCCTGGCCGCCGGCCGATAACGCAGACAGTAGGTATCCGCGCAGAGGAACGAACCACCCTTGACGACGCGGCGGGGAATGCGGAATTGGGGTTGAGTCGGGTCATAGCTCGCGTCCTCGTCGGCTGCCCGCGGATCAACCGGAGCGCAGCAGGCGTCGACGGCGTGCCCCTGCGCGTACCAATCAGTCGTCCATTCCCACACGTTCCCGGCCATATCCATGAGCCCATAGGCGTTCGCCGGGAATGAGCCGACGGGGACTGTGGAGCCGTATCCGGGGTCGGGTCGCCACGGAAACTGCCCATGCCAATAGTTCGCGCGGGCGTTCGTGCCCTCAGGATCATCTCCCCACGTGAACAGGGAGCCGTCGAGACCTCCGCGTGCGGCATGTTCCCACTCCGCTTCAGTGGGCAGGTCTTTGCGCGCCCACTGGGCAAACGCATCCGCGTCTTCGTAGGCGATGTGAACGACAGGGTGCTCGGGCAGGTCGGTGATGGTTGAACCTCGGCCGCTCGGCGCGCGCCAGCACGCGCCGGGCGTCCACGTCCACCACTGCATGAGGTCGCGGAGGTCGACCGGACCGCGTGTGCCGGTGAACACCAGGGAGCCGGGTGCAAGATTTTCGCTCGGTGCACCCGGGAAATCAGCGGGGTCCAGTTCCCGTTCGGCGACAGTTGTGTAGCCCGTCGCCGTCACAAAAGTCGCGAAATCGGCATTGGTCACCTGATATCGGTCGACCCACACGTCGCCGACCGTCACGGTGTGCGAAGGCGCCTCCTCCGCATAATGCGCGTCAGAGCCCATCCGGAACGTTCCACCGTGCACGAGCACCATGTCCGTCGACACCGGTGACGTCGAGGAAACCACGATCAGTGCAGCGCCCCGTTGGTAGCGTCCTCGAGTTGACGCATCACAGCATCCAAATTGAAGGCGGCCGGTTTCTGACGGGGAGGGAACTGGGCGAACGCCGGGATCTGAGCGGCGACCGTAGCCTGCATCTTGTACATCACCCATGCGTGGTCGAGCACCCAATCCCAGTAGGTGTTCGAGTTGTCATCGGCGCGCTCGAACGGATCTTGACGCAGGCTGAAGATCTTCGGCACACGAAGCTTGACGAATGGCTCGGCCCATGTCATCAAGCGAGTCGCCCGTTGTTCCATCAGCACGGTTTTGTAGTCGCCCATCCGGATCGCCAGCACATCGCCATCGTCACTGATGTAGAAGAAGTTCTCTCGCGGAGAGTCGGCCACCTCTCCCATGAAATAGGGCAGCATATTTTCACCGTCGATATGCACCGTGAATGTCTTGTCAACGGCACTGTGGCCCTCAAGCAGTTTTTCAGTGATGTCGGGCTCTCCTGCCGCGGCCAGCAGCGTGGGCAGCAAGTCCTGATGCGAGACGATTCCATTGAGCACGGTCCCGGACGGGATCCGGCCCGGCCAGCGCACGAAGCACGGAACGCGCCAGCCGCCTTCCCAGTTCGTGTTCTTCTCGGAGCGGAACGGCGTGACGCCTGCGTCCGGCCAACTGTTGAAGTGCACCCCGTTGTCGGTCGAGTACATGACGATGGTGTTGTCGGCTATCCCGAGTTCATCGAGCTTGTCGAGCATTGTGCCGACGTACTCGTCGTGCGCCACCATCACATCGTTGTACTCGCCCTGGCCGTTGCTCTTGCCCTTGTGCTCAGGGGCCGCGTGCGTGCGGAAGTGCATTCCTGAGGTGTTCCACCAGAGGAAGAAGGGTTCCTCGGCCTCGTGCGCGTCATCGATGAACCGTAGGGCATGCTCGGTGACCTCGGAGTCGAAGGTCTCCATCCGCTTGCGGGTGAGGGCGCCGGTATTCTCGATCTTCTGGCCGCCGGTCCCGTCGGCCCAGGAGTGCAAGACCCCGCGAGGACCGAAGCGCGCTCGAAATGCCGGGTCCTTCGGGTAGCTGTCGATCTCCGGCTCCTCCTCGGCATTCAAGTGGTAGAGGTTGCCGAAGAACTCATCGAACCCGTGCACGGTCGGCAGGAACTCGTCCTTGTCGCCGAGGTGGTTCTTGCCGAATTGCCCGGTGCGATAGCCCAGGGGTTTGAGTAATTCGGCGATCGTGGGGTCCTCGGCCCGCAGGCCGATGTCGGCGCCGGGCATGCCGACCTTCGTCAGGCCGGTGCGGATCGGGTTCTGCCCGGTGATGAAGGCTGCTCGGCCTGCGGTGCAGCTCTGCTGACCGTAATAATCGGTGAAGGCGACACCCTCGTTGGCCACCCGATCGATGTTCGGCGTGTGGTATCCCATCTGGCCGCGGCTGTTGAAACTGATGTTCCACCAGCCGATGTCGTCGCCCCACAGAATGAGAATGTTCGGTTTCGTGGTGGCCATACTGGTCTCCTCAACCTCAGAGTGGGACGCCGAGCACCCGCCGGTGCCCAGCACGTGCGCTCGCACGTGCACGACACCATACAGCGTCTTCACCGGGCACGACACCGTCATATCGGAAATCTGCACGGTACCGGCGGCCCCCGTCGGTTTGCACGGCCGCCGCCTCGAGCCGGTCCTGGGCGACTCGATCTATTTGAAAGAATCGCAAGTTAGCGATATGCTAAACCTGTGCTTAGTCAAGGTCTTCCCGCTGCCCAACTCAAGGCAGACCTGTTCAAATCGCTCGGTCACCCGTTGCGGGTGCAAGTGTTGGAACAGCTTGTTGCCGGGGAGCGCTCGGTCGGCAGCCTGGCGGAGGCGCTCGGCTCAGAGCTCTCGAACCTGTCCCAGCAACTCGCCGTGCTGCGCCGAGCCGGTGTGGTCGTCACCCGACGCGAGGGCAACAGCATCTACTACGCACTGCGTGACCAGGGCACGGTGGAGTTGCTCGCCGCCGCCAAGCGGATGCTGTTGTCCAACCTCACGGATTCGCACGCGCTGTTGCGCACCATGGAGCAGGACCCCCGCTAGTCCAGGCTCCCGGCACCTTGCACAGCCAGCCATGGTTCAGAGGTCGTTGCCGGCGTAGGACTGGTTGAAGCTCTTATTGGCGAGCGGGAAGTCGGGCACGATCGTCTCTGACAGCGCGAGCGGCAGCGACGGCCAGTTCAGGAAAGACGGGTCGACGACCTTGACTCGGCTGAGCACGCCGCCGGAACCCAGTTCCACCCGGTGCGCTATCGTTCCCCGCCAACCCTCCAGCAGGGCGAGACCGGCGCCGGACTGCACGGGATCCACCGATGTGGCGTTGCCCGTGGTCGCTCCGATCCGGGCGATGAGGTCCACGATCACGGCGACGGAGACTGAGAATTCCCGCGCCCGCACGCGGTAGCGGGCCAGCACGTCTCCGCGCTCTTCGGTGACGACGTGGAAGGCTTCCCCGAGGTTGACGAACGGGTGGTCACGCCGGGCGTCGACGTCGACCCCGGAAGCGCGGGCGACAAAGCCCAGGGTTCCGATGATTCGAGCCTGCTGCTCGGACAGCGTCGCCGTGCCGGTGAACCGGCTCCGCACGATGGCGTGGTCGAGCGTGACGGCCACCAACTCCTCGACAGCCGCCTGGATGCGTCGGAGGTCGGCGGGGTCCGGCAGCTGCAGTACGTGGGAGCCACCGATGTTGATGGCGCCGCGAAGGAAACGGTGACCGGTCACCGTCTTGTTGATACGAAGAAGCTGCTCGCGCAGGGACTGGGCGTGGGCATCCACGATTCCGAAACCCACATCGTTGGCGAGCGATCCGATGTCGGTGACGTGGTTGTAGAGACGTTCCAGCTCGAGAAGCAGGGCACGCACCAGGCGGTCGGACTCGGCGACCTCGATGTGGGCGGCGTCCTCAACGGCCATGGCGAAGGCGAGTGAGTGGCCCACTCCGGTGTCGCCGCTGATCTGCTCGGCGAGAGGGATGCCCGCGGACGGGCGGAGTCCCTCAAAGAGTTTCTCGACGCCGCGGTGCAGGTACCATTGCCGGGCCTCCATGCGCACGATCGTTTCACCCACGACGGAGAAGCGGAAATGTCCGGGCTCGATGATACCGGCGTGGATGGGACCGACAGCGATCTCGTACACGCCCGGACCTTCCACTTCGACGAAGGGGAACGATTCCACGTCCGCTTCGAATTCGGGCACCTCGGAGGCGCTGCGGAGCATGGGATACCAGCCGCGCGGCCAGTGACCGTGGCGAACGAGGCGGTGCGGCTGCGGGTGGTCGTGCGGCTGCACGCCGTAGAGGTCGCGGATTTCGCGTTCGAAATTACCGGCGGAATACGAGACTTTGGCAAGGCTCGGTATCCAGGCATCATCGTGGGGGACAGCCAGGGTGAGGTCGATGCGCTCGTCGGCGCCGTCGGTGGCTGCACGTGCGAACGAGTACAGGATTCGAAACTCATCCTCGTCTTCGTGACAGGCCATCAGAACCAGGCGGTGTCCGTCTTCGAGCAGGGCGGATGCTACTGCGATGACCTCCGCGCGGGTGACGGTTCGGCTCGGCGGGTGGGGCGACGGAGCGTTCATCAGTTCGTCCCTCCCAGAACGGCAGTGGCTCGAAGTAAGAGTGTTCCCACCGGCTGGGCGACGAAAGCCATCGTCGCCGTCGTCACCAATGCGAGGACGATGGGCAGTCGTGGCCCGTGAGCCGAATGATCGGGTGTGAACGGTTCCGAGGCCGGCGGGGAGCCCAAGGTCATCGAGACGGTGAGCCGGGTGAGGGCGGCGAAGATCACGAGCAACAGCGCCAGGGCAGCGCCGACGACGCCTCCCATGCCCACGGACCAGCCCGCAGTGATGATGCCGACTTCGGCGAAGAAGATGCTGAAGGGCGGAAAGCCGATCAGGGCGCTCATCGCGATCAGCCAGGGTACGGCTATGCCGGGACGTCGAGCGAGCAGGTGCCGGACGTCGGCGATCACCGGAGTGCCTTCGATGGCGAGGACGCGCCCGGAGAGCACGAACAGCGTGGCCTTGATCAGACCATGCGCGAGCACGTACAGCAGCACGGCGGGCAATGCAGCCGGTCCGATGGCCACACCGATGGCCATCAGGCCCATGTGTTCGATGCTGGAGTAGGCAAGCATCCGCTTGTAGTCACGCTGGCGGATCAGCAGCGACGCCGCCACGAGCAGGGATAGCAAGCCGAAGACGCTGAGCATGACCCGCAGGAAGTCCGGCCCGATCACAGCGTCGGTGATGGTCTGGATGCGCAGGATCGCATACAGCGCCACCGAGAGCAGCACCCCTGACATCAGCCCGGATACCGGCGCCGGCGCCTGGCTGTGGGCATCGGGGAGCCAGCTGTGCATCGGGGCCAGGCCGGACTTGGTGGCGAAGCCGAGCACGGCCAGGGCCCCGCCCGCGGTGATCAGAGTGGGATCGAGACCCAGGCCCGATTGGCTCAAGGCGAGCCAGGACAGCGTGGGAGTGTCGGTGCCGATCGACGCAGCGTAGATCAGCACGATACCGAGCAGGGCGATGGCCACGCCGACGGAGCCGAGGATGACGTACTTCCATGCCGCCTCGAGGGAACGGCGGGTGCGGTGATGGCCGACCAGGAATGCCGTGGCGATGGTGGTCGCCTCGATGGCGGCCCACATCAAGCCGATGCTGTCGGCGAGGACGGCGAGGGACATGGCGGCCAGGAACAAAGACAGCAGGGCGCCGTAGGAGCCGGCAGTGCGGCCGCGACTGGCCGCTAGGCTGCTGATCCCGCCCCAGGTGGAGATGAGCCCCACGGCTCCGACCACGGCGAGCATATAGGCGGAGAGGGCGTCGGCGCGCAGGAGGTCGCCGACACTGGTGGCAGCGTTGTCGGAGAGCACGGCGGAAATGAGCAACAGGCCGGAGATGAGCACCGCCGCGCTCGAGGCGACCGGGGCATAGCGGCGCAGGTGGGCGGAATCGACGCAGAGGCTCAGCACGGCCAGCACGGCCGGGATGGCAAGGGGGGTCCACAGGGCGAATTCCATTAGTCGTGCAACTCTCTCAACTGGTCGACGTCGGTCCCACCGAACTTGGTGCGCATCCGGCCGGTGAAGACGTGCAGGATCAGCACGACGAGCAGCACATCCAGCGATACGCCGAATTCCAGCAGCAGGGGGACGCCGCCGCTCGTGAGGAAGGCGACGGTGGCGATTCCGTTGTCGAGCAGGAGGAAGCCGATCAGCTGTGAGCGGGCGCGGCGTCGGGTGATCAGCAACAGGAATCCGGTCAGGATCATGGCCAGGCCGATCGGAGCGGCGTGGGCACCGATGCTGCTGTTCAGGCCGATCAGCTGGCTCACCACGACGTAACTGAGGATGGTCAGCAGCGTCACGGCCAGCAGAGCAGCGGTGGGATTCAGCCGAGGGGATTCCTCGATGGTGCGGATCGTGGCTTTGGACTGGTGGGCCAGTACCCAGGGCAGTGCCACGCCCTTGGTGGCGAGGATGAGCAGGGAAACCAGAAGGAGCTCGGCCTCACCCTCCTGCATGCCGATCACGGCGACCAGCGAGGCCAGGGCGATGCCCTGGACCGACAGCAGCCGGATGGACGCAAGCAATGAGTGGCGCCAGACCATCAGCGCGCTCGTCAGCAGCAGGGTTCCGGTGCAAAGTCCGACGAGTTGGGTGTACAACGTTTCTGTCATGGGGTCCTAAGCGACCAGGTAGGAGGCGGTCACGGCGAGGAAGGCGAGCGCGAAGGAGCCCGCGAGCAATTCCGGCACCTGGAACAGGCGCACCTTGGCGAGGAACACCTCACCGACGGCCAGCAGGACGCCGAGCAGCAGCACCTTGACAGCGATGGTGACAACGCCGATCAGCAGGCTGAGCGCGGTGAAATCGGTGACGACTCCCCAGGGCACGACGAGGTTGGCGACCAGGCCGAGCAGCGCGGCCAGTTTGAGCCAGGAGCCCAGTTCAAGCCAGGCCAGGTCGCGGCCGGAGGTCTCGATCACCATGGCCTCGTGCAGCATGGTGAGTTCGAGGTGAGTGCCGGGATTGTCGATGGGCAGGCGGTTGGTTTCGGCCATGATGGCAATCGACAGGGCCACGATGGCCAGCACGCTCACCGGAGAGATGATGATCTCGGGGGTGTCCAGCCGGGTTTGCACGATCAGCGAGAGCGTGGAGGTGCCCGCGGGGATGGACAGGGCGTAGATCGAGAGCAGCAGGGTGGGTTCGACGAGAGCGGCGACGGTCATGTGCCGACTCGAGCCCATGCCACCGAAGGCCGTTCCGCTGTCGAGGCCGACCAGGGCGAGTGCGACGACTCCGATCAGCATCACCGAGACGATGACGAAGAGGTCGCTGGGAATGAGATCGAAGGGGATGGTTCCCACCAGCGGCAGCAGCACGCACAGCAGCAGGCTGGACACGAGCAGGGCGACCGGGCCGACCCGGAGCATCCAGCTGCTGTCCTGGGCCCGGACCGGGTCCTTGCGCAGCAGCTTGCGCACATCGCGCCAGGGCTGCCAGATGCCGGCGCCGGCGCGGCCTTCGATTCGCGCCCGAACCTGACGCATGACGCCCACCAGCAGCGGAGCCAGGAAGACGAAGAGTCCGACCTGCACAAGCGCGATGATGATCGCGGACCAGTTCACAGCGACACCACAATCAGTACGATCAGGAAAGCGACGAAAGAATAGCTGAGGTAACGGTGGATGCTGCCGTTGGCCGCGTGTCGGGCCAGAATGCCGTACCGCTGCAGCAGATTGAGAACGGGGCGGTAGAGCCGGGTTTCGATCACGTCGGAAACCCGTTGTTCGACCGTGACGCGTTGCACGAGATAGCGCGATTCGCCCACATGGGTGACCTGCACGTCCCTCGAGGGCTTGAGCACGTCATCGAAGACGCGCACGAGCGGCTCGGCGTACGACGTGGCGGTGTACTGCATGCGGGGCCGGGCACGCGAGCCGCCGCCGCCCCACGGCAGGTCACTGACGCGTGCTGGATGCTTGCGGGCGGAGAGCACGATGGCGATCAGGATCGGGATGGCCACGAGGACGGAAAGCACGACGAGCATGGTCGGGTCGAGCACGACGTCGATGCCCGGCAGGGCGACTCCGCCCAGACCGATGGGAACGGCGGCGAGGGCGGTCTGCGGACCGACGGTCGCCGCGACGACAGCGGCCACCGGCCCGGGTATGAGGCCCAGTGCCAGCACGGCGAGGGCGCCGAGCACCAGGGGCGCCACCATCAGCGGCGGAACCTCGCGGGCGAGGGTGGCGGCACGCGAACGCGGGCGAGCCAGGAACGCGATCCCGTAGGCCTTCACGAAGGTCAGCAGCGCCAGTCCGGCGGTGAGGGCGATCACGGCAACGGCGAGAGGCATGGCTACCGACGCCGCCACGGAGACGACTTCGCCGTCCCGTCGACCGCCGTGGATGAGTGATTGCAGCAGCATCCATTCCGCGACGAAGCCGGAGGTGATCGGGATGGCGGCGGCGCCGAGGCTGGCGATGCCGAACGAGAATGCCGTCCAGGGCATACGGGCGCCGAGTCCGCCCAGGTTGTCGAGGTTGCGTTCGCCGGTGGCATGGATGACCGCTCCGGCGCCGAGGAACAGCGTCGCCTTGAACACGGCATGGCTGACCGCGAGCAGCAGGGCCGCGATGAGGGCGGCATCCGCTGCAGCGGCGGCGTCGTAGGAGCGCAGCAGCACTGAGGCGCCGAGCCCGAGGAAAACGAGGCCCATGTTCTCAGTGGTCGAGTAGGCCAGCAGTACCTTGAGGTCGCTCGAGACCGAGGCCTGCAGAATACCGTAGAGAGCCGATGCGCCACCGAGGAGCATGATCAACAGGCCCCACCACGGCGGGGCCTCCGGCAGCAGCCGAACGCAGACGAGCAGGGCGCCGTAGACGCCGATCTTCACCATGGCGCCGCTCATCGCGGCGGATACATGACTGGGCGCTTCAGGCAACACCCGCGGAACCCACACATGCAGGGGAACGAGTTCGGCCTTGCCCCCGAAGCCGAGCAGCAGGAGCACGAAGGCAAGGTTGGCCGGCCAGGATCCGGGCTCGATCGTGGCCATGGTGGCGAAGCTCGTGCCACCGGATGCCCCGGCCAGCACGGCGAAACCGGCCAGGACGAAGAAGAAGCTCAGCTGCGACATGGCGGAGTACCAGATGCCCGCTGAGGCGACGGACACCCGGGCGGCGTGGTCGGCCAGCAACAGCACCGTCGAGCCGAGGGTCATGATCTCCCAGGCGAGCAGAAACGACACCGAGTCGGTGGCGGCGGGAACGAGCTGCATGCCGACCAGGAAGATCGGCAGGGCCGCCCACGCAGTGCGGGAGGTGGCCGGGCCTTGGGCGGAACTGATGCCGAAGACGGAGACGAGCACGCCGACAAAGGAGACGATCACCATGAACAGTCCGCCGAGGCGGTCGGGGGCGAGGATGAGCGGGTCCATCGGCAGGGCCACGGGAATGAGGATCCCGCCCGTGGCTCCGGTCATCGCCACCGCGCCGGTGAGGAGACCGGCCACGGCCAGCAACGCGGAGAGTACGCCGGTGGTGCGGGCGCGCCAGGCGGGTGCGACCGTCAGGGCCGCCGTCACCGCGACGGCCGCCAGCACGAGCTGCAGGATCAGGCCTGCTCCCATTGCGCTCATCGGCCGGTCATCCGGCGCAGGGCGAGCACGATCTCGTCGGGACTGGGGGGCGAGCCGGGCACAGCGAGGTCGACGTGTACAAACTCGGACACCGGGCCGGCCACGCCGTATCCCCGAGCGAAGATACCGCCGGTGATGGCGCAGTCGCCGACGGCGATCACGAAACGCGGGGTGGGAGTGGCTTCGATGGTGCGACGAAGCGGTTCAGCCATGTTGCGAGTGACGGCGCCGGTGATCACGAGCACGTCAGCGTGCCGCGGGGAGGGTGTCAGTCGCACGCCGTAGCGTTCCACGTCGTAGACCGGACCGAAGGCGGCGGAGACTTCCGGCGCGCAGTCGTTGCAGCCACCGGCGTTGATGAAGCGTACCTGGATGCTGCCGCCGAAGACCTCCGCTCCGGGAAACAGCGGCGGGGCCACCGGCGCCGGTTCGGCGATGCGACCGCTGCGCCGGATGAGAGTGGCCAGGCGCAGGATGCTCAACTCAGCTCCTGGTGCTCAAGCGTGTTCACGAAGCGGAGCCTTTCGAAAATCCATAACTTCATTACTTCTTTATATAACAATATGAAGGATTTAGCAAATAGATGCGATCACGGTTTGGCGGGATTCGCCCGTTCCAACAAGGGGACAACCCGGAAGGGGATGACCTCGCCCATCGCCAGCGAGGTCTCGGTGCGCTCCACGCCCTCGACAGCCAGGATTGTGCCGTCGATTCGGAACAGGTCGTCGGCATCCGCACAGACCACCCGCACCAACAGGTCGGACTGGCCGCTCATCCCGTGGGCCTGAACGATTTCAGGGATCTCGGCGAGTTTCTTCACGATCGGTCCCAGGCGTTTCTGGTCGACATGCACCTCGATGAAGGCCGTCAGCGGGTAGCCGAGGGCGATCGGATTGATGCGACGGTCAAAGCTCAGGAAGGTGTTTGATTCTTCCAGCCGGGCCATGCGCGCCTGCACGGTGTTGCGGGAAAGGCCCAGCTTCTGGGCGAGGGCGACGAAGGTGCTGCGGGGCTCGCTGGACAGGGCTCGGAGTAGGGCGGTGTCGGTCTGATCAAGACTGTACATACTGCAAAACCTAACAGCTCTGGACTTCCGGTAATAGAGCAGAATGCTCAATTTCTTTTGATGAGGTTGTACCCATTGCCGCATCGGCTTACGATTCACTCAACTTTAGCAACGACGCTAGGAGCAAGACAGTGTTTGATGATTCCGCCGAATTCATGCAACTTCTCACCCCCGAGGGGGAGAGGCTGAGCGATCCCGATCTCGACCCCTGGGTTGCTGATGTCACGGGCGATCAGCTGGCCGCCCTCTACGAGGACATGCTCGTGGTGCGTCGCATCGACACGGAAGCGACAGCCCTGCAGCGACAGGGTGAACTCGGCCTCTGGCCACCGCTCCTCGGCCAGGAGGCGGCGCAGATCGGCTCGGCACGCGCTACCCGCGACGACGATTTCATCTTTCCCAGCTATCGGGAGAACGCCGTGGCCTACGTGCGCGGTGTTCCCTTCGCCGATATCGTTCGCGTCTGGCGCGGGAACGCCCAGTCGGGCTGGGACCCGTACGCGCATCAGCTGGCGGCCCCGAACATCATCATCGGCGCGCAGACCCTGCACGCGGTGGGTTGGGCCGTCGGCGCCAAGCACGACGGCGTCGACTCGGTCGCTGTCACCTACTTCGGTGACGGCGCCACGAGCCAAGGCGACGTGAACGAGGCTATGGTCTTCGCCGCGAGCTTTCAGGCACCGGTGGTGTTTTTCTGCCAGAACAACCAGTGGGCCATCTCCGAGCCCGTCGGACTGCAGGCCGTGCGCAGCATCGCCGCCCGCGCCCCGGGCTTCGGCATCCCCAGCATGCGCGTGGACGGCAACGACATACTCGCCGTGATTGCCGCCACCCGGATCGCCCTCGACCGCGCTCGCCGCGGGGACGGCCCGACATTCATCGAGGCGGTCACGTACCGGATGGGGCCGCACACCACTGCTGACGACCCCACTCGCTACCGCGACAAGAGCGACCTCGAGGCCTGGAAGCTCAAGGACCCGATCCTGCGGCTCAAGCGGCTGCTCGATTCGCTCGGGCTGCTCACGCCCGAACTCGAGGCGCGCACGCAGGCCAAGGAAGACGCGGTGGCGGCTGAGCTGCGAGCCGGCTGCATCGACATGCCGGACCCCGAGCCGCTCACGGTCTTCGACAACGTCTACGCCACGCCGCACGCCACGCTCGATCGGGAGCGAGACGAATACGCCGCCTATCTGTCGAGTTTCGACGCCGACACCAACGCACCTGCAGGGGGACGCTCATGACCATCACGATGCCACATCCGCATTCAGGGCAGACCGAGACAGAGGCGACCGAGATGACGCCGGACACGACGACCAAGACCCTCACACTGGCCAAGGCGATCAACGCCGGCTTGCACCGGGCGCTCACCGACGATCCCAAGGTCGTTCTGCTCGGCGAGGACATCGGCACGCTCGGCGGGGTCTTCCGGGTGACCAGCGACCTGCTGGCCGAGTTCGGGCACCGCCGCGTGATCGACACGCCGCTCGCCGAATCCGCCATCATCGGCATGGCCGTCGGACTCGCGTACCGCGGTTACCGTCCGGTGGCCGAGATCCAGTTCGACGGTTTCATCTACCCGGGCTTCGACCAGATCGTCAGCCAGGTCGCGAAGCTGCACTACCGTACCCAGGGCGCGGTCAAGATGCCGATCACCATACGCGTGCCGTTCGGCGGCGGCATCGGCGCGGCCGAGCACCACTCCGAGTCGCCCGAGGCCTATTTCACTCATACCTCCGGATTGCGCGTGATCGCCGTCTCCAACCCGCAGGATGCCTACAGCTTGATCCGTCAGGCCATCGCCAGCGACGACCCGGTGCTGTACTTCGAGCCCAAGCGCCGCTATCACGTCAAGGGCGAGGTCGTACCGGAACTGGGCCGCTCGATGGAAAGTGCCACGGTCGTCGCATCGGGAACAGATGTGACCCTGCTCACCTACGGCGCCCTGGTGTCGACCGCACGGGACGCGGCGCTCGCCGCATCCGACGAAGGCGTCTCCGTGGAGGTCATCGACCTGCGGTCGCTGGCGCCCGTGGATTACGCCACGCTCGAGGCCTCCGTTCGCAAGACCGGCCGCCTCGTGGTGACCCATGAGGCCAACCGCACCGGGGGGATCGGCGGGGAGATCATCGCGAGTCTCACCGAGAGCTGCTTCAACTACCTCGAGTCGGCGCCGGTGCGGGTCACCGGCTTCGACATTCCCTACCCGGCCGCGAAGCTCGAAAGCCACCACCTGCCTGACCTCGACCGTATTCTCGTCGGCATCGATACGGTGATGGGACGGTGACCATGCTCAAGATCTTCAAGCTGCCGGACCTTGGCGAGGGTCTCACCGAGTCCGAAATCGTGGCCTGGTACATCTCGCCCGGCGACACCGTCACGCTCAACCAGCACATCGCCGATGTGGAGACGGCGAAGGCCGTCGTGGAATTGCCCTCGCCGTTCAGCGGCGTGGTCAGCGAGCTGCACCAGCCCGCCGGTGTCGTCGTGCATGTCGGCGAGCCGATCGTGTCCTTCGATGTGGCGGGCGCCGCGGGTACAGCGGATGCCGAGCCCGCCCCGGCCGGCGGGTCCGCGCCTGCTGCTGCCGAGGCACGTGAGGCGAACCTGGTGGGCTATGGGCCGGCCGTCGAACGTGGGGGCCGGCCGGCACGCCGGTCCCGCCCGGGCGTTGCTGTCGCACCGACTGCCGTTCCCGCCGCCCCGACGCCTGTCGCGCCGGTTGCCGCTCCCGTTGCCGAGGCCGCTCCCGCCGCCGTTCCCGCTGCTGCCGCAGGGGAACGCCCGCGGTCAACGCCGCCGGTGCGGGCCCTCGCCCGTGACCTCGGCGTCAACCTTGAGACCGTCACCGGAACCGGACCTGACGGGCTGATCACCCGCGACGATGTGCGTGCCGCACAGAACCCGCCAGCTGCCGCACCGCTGGCTGAGAATGCCACGCCGGCGCCGGCATCCGCTCGCGAGAGCCGCACGCCGATCAAGAGCCTGCGCAAGCTCACCGCCGCGGCCATGGTGCAGAGCGCGTTCACGGCGCCCCACGTGACGGAATTCCTCACCGTGGATGTGACGCCCACCATGGAATTGCTCGAATCCCTCAAGACCAACCGCGCTTTTGCAGACCAACGCATCTCGATCCTCACCGTGGTGGCGAAGGCGGTATGCATCGCTATCGGGCGTAACCCGAGCGTGAACACGCGCTGGGACGACGCTGCCGCCGAGATCGTGCAGTACAACTATGTGAACCTCGGCATCGCGGCGGCAACGCCGCGCGGCCTACTGGTGCCCAACATCAAGGATGCGCACACCCTGAGCCTCTCGGCGCTGGCAGCGGCGCTCGCCGAGCTCACCACGGCGGCTCGGGCGGGAACCACGACACCGGCGAGCCTGGGCGGCGGCACGATCTCGATCACCAATATCGGGGTCTTCGGCATCGACGCGGGCACGCCCATCCTGAACCCGGGGGAGGCCGCGATCCTGGCCATGGGAGCCATCCGGCGAACGCCGTGGGAGTACCGGGGGGAGGTGGCCCTTCGCCAGGTGCTCACCTTGAGCCTGTCGTTCGACCACCGCCTGGTGGACGGCGAGCAGGGCTCGAAGTTCCTCGCCGACGTGGGCACCATGCTGGCCAACCCGGCCATGGTGCTGACAATGGTCTAGGGCCGCAGCGCTGGAGATCGTGCCCCGGTTGACCGGGGCACGACGGCGGTGCACAGTGGAGTCATGACCTCCAGCGCCGGCCTCCTTGCCCCCTTCAGCACCGCGCACACGTTGGAACGCAGTGCGTTCGTGCATTTCGACGGCGCGCTGCACGCCGCGTTCCGTACCACCGACTTTCGTTCGGCGGTGGTTTTGCTGGACCGGGTCGCCGAGGCGGCGGATGCCATGGACCACCACCCCGACGTGACCCTCGGGTATGGCCGGGTCGAGTTCACCCTCTCCTCCCATGACGCAGGCGGAGTGACTGAGCGCGACCTGCTTCTGGCCGCCCGTATCGACGAACTGGCCGCCTCCCTCGGAGCTCGGGTGGCCCCGGCGCGCCGCGTTCGGTACGACCTGGCCATCGACTGCACGGACGCGGATGCCATCCGCCCGTTCTGGTGCGCCGCCCTGGGCTATGACGAGGTGCCCGGTGATGACGGCGTCGAACTCGTGGATCCGCGCGGGGTGTCGCCCAAGGTGTGGTTCCAGCACATGGAGATCGCGCGTACGAACCGCAACCGCATCCACCTCGATGTCTGTCTGACCGCCGATGAGGCCGAGGAGCGTGTGCAGGTCGTGGTGGAGGCCGGCGGCATCCTGGTCACCGACGAGCATGCCCCGGACTGGTGGGTTCTCGCCGACGTCGAGGGCAACGAGATCTGCATCTGCACCGCAGCTCGCTGAGCAGGAGCGGTGTCGCGTCGCGTCGCCTAGTTTTAGAGCCGTGACCACTTTCTCCTCCACCCTGCTCCCGGCCCTGCTGGGACTCGCGACCGGACTTTCCCTCATCGTGGCGATCGGATCGCAGAACGCCTTCGTGCTGCGCCTCGGAATCGAAGGACACAATCGGGTCATCGTTCCGGTGGTGGCGATCTGCGCTCTGTCCGACGCCGTGCTCATCATGGCCGGGGTACTCGGACTTGGGGTGGTCATCGCCGCGGCTCCGGTGGCCGTCATCGTGATCCGTGTGCTGGGCTCCGGCATCCTGATCGTGTACGGGCTCTTTGCCGCACGCCGGGCGATCAGGCCCGGAGCGCTGGTCGTGTCGACGGTGGTGGCTTCCACCGGAATGCGGGTTGCCGTGGTGACGGTGCTCGCCCTCACCTGGCTGAATCCGCACGTCTATTTGGACACGGTGCTGTTCCTCGGAGCCGTGGCCAACCAGCAGGGTACGGCCGAGCGCTGGTGGTGGGCCGGAGGCGCCGTCACGGCGAGCTTCGTTTGGTTCTCCGCGCTCGGTTTCGGAGCACGACTGCTGCGTCCGATGTTCGCCAAGCCGCGATCGTGGCGTGTTCTCGACGCGGTGATCGCCGTGGTGATGATCGCTCTCGGCGTGCGCCTGGCCCTCGGCCACTAGGTATCGGCCACTAGATGCCGGCCACTAGATGCCGGCCGCACCGACGCGCGGCACTCGTTTCGCCGGCGGGCACTCGTCTGAACGAGTGCCTGCCAGCCAAACCGGTGCCGCGGGCACACTTCTACCCCGAGGCTCGGCTGGGGGTATTGGCGCGGTGGCTGGCGGCGGGCCGCCACGTGCGAGTCGGGTCGAATAACACCGGGCCGCGGATCTCGGGTCGGCCGCGCACCATGCGGATTTCCCACCCAGCGGTGTCGATGGTGGCGTGGTGATACCAGCACAGGAGACATCCGTTGTCGACGTCGGTCTTCCCCTTGAACTGCCACGGGATGATGTGGTGCACCTCGCACCAGGCGGCCGCGATGGTGCACCCTGGAATGATGCACCCGCCGTCGCGGGCGGCGATCACCCGGCGTTGGCCCGGAGAGAAGAACCTCTTCTTCTCACCCAGGTGAAGCACCTCACCGTTCTCGCCGAAGATTACTTCTTGAAAACCGCCCGCGCACATCTTCTGCCGCACGGCTCGCAGGGACAGGGGAGCGTCGACGCCGTCGATCCAGCCGACGCCGTGCCCGGTCTTCAAATCTGTGGCGTTCACGTGCACCATCACGACAGGGGCGGCCCCGCCGAGGGTTGGTGTCTTCGCGTCGCGGGCTGTTGATTCGAATACGGCTCGCAGGATGTCGGCTCGTTTCTCGCCGCCGGTGCGCGGATCGTCGAAATCTTCCGCCCCGGGGATCAGTTCTCCGGCTTCGATCAGGGCCTGCTCGTCAGCACTCGGAAATGCGGGGGTGGCG
>Ga0209023_10001657_pt1 | contig 29268 bp, 29 predicted proteins | sample LakOneMetagenome_FD_187468 | JGI IMG/M metagenome (GOLD analysis project Ga0209023, IMG submission 187468) | Freshwater and sediment microbial communities from Lake Erie, Canada (SPAdes) (version 2) | ecosystem: Environmental > Aquatic > Freshwater > Lentic | place: Lake Erie, Canada...
CGTCGATCGTGCGCCGGTTGCGGAACAGGGTCACCAGGATCGCGAGGCCGATCGCGGCTTCGGCCGCGGCCACGGTCAGGATGAAGAACACGAACACCTGCCCCGCCGGATCGCCGAGCTGGCGCGAAAACGCGACGAAGTTGATGTTCACCGAGAGCAGCAGCAACTCGATGCACATCAGCAGGACGATCACGTTCTTGCGGTTGAGGAAGATGCCCGCCACCGCGATGCAGAACAGCACCGCGCTGAAGGCGAGGTAATGGCCGAGGGTCAGGCCGTGCCCGAGCAACGCGTTCATGCCCCGTCCTCCTGCCCGCCAGCGCGCGGCTTGGTCGCGTCCATCTTCACCATGCGGAAGCGGTCCCCGGCGCGGACGCCCGCCTGCCACGCCGGGTCCTGGTGCTTGGCGCCCGGGCGGCGGCGCAGGGTCAGCATGACCGCGGCGATCACCGCCACGGTCAGGATCACCGCGGCCGTCTCGAACGGCAGCATGAAGCCGGTGAACAGCGATTCCGCCAGCCAGTGGGTATTGCCGCTGGCCGAATCCGCGGCCAGCGCGGCGTCGTTGGCGGGAAACGCCACCGCGCTGCTCGACTTCACCCCGATCAGCGCCAGCATCTCGAGCAGCATCACCACCGCGACCAGCAGCCCGACCGGCAGGTAGCGCACGTAGCCTTCGCGGATCCTGGCGATGTCGATGTCCAGCATCATCACCACGAACAGGAACAGCACCATCACCGCGCCGACGTAGACCAGCACCAGGGCGACGCCGAGGAACTCGGCGCCGATCAGCAGCCAGGTGCAGGCGACCGAGAAGAACGTGAGCACCAGCCAGAGCGCCGCGTGCACCGGGTTGCGCGCGCCGATCACCCCGACCGCGGAAGCGACCGCGACGGCGGCGAAGGCGTAGAACAGGGCCAATGCGTAGTCCATGCGATCCTCAGCGGTAGGGCGCGTCGGCTGCGCGGCGTTCGGCGATGCCGGCTTCGAGGCGGTCGCCCAGGGCCAGCAGCTGCGGCTTGGTCAGGATGTTCTCGCCGCGCTTTTCCATGTGGTATTCGAGCACGTGCGTTTCCACGATTGAATCGACCGGGCAGCTCTCCTCGCAGAAACCGCAGAAGATGCACTTGAACAGGTCGATGTCGTAACGCGTGGTGCGGCGCGTGCCGTCCGCGCGCTGCTCGGAATCGATGGTGATCGCCAGCGCCGGGCACACCGCCTCGCACAGCTTGCAGGCGATGCAGCGTTCCTCGCCGTTCGGGTAGCGGCGCAGCGCGTGCAGCCCGCGGAAGCGCGGCGACTGCGGCGTCTTCTCCATCGGGTACATCAGCGTGTACTTCGGCCGCCACAAGTACTTGAAGGTCAGCCACATGCCCTGGAGCAGTTCGACCAGGAGCAGGCCCTTGAACCAAGCGAAGATCCTGCCCATCACGCGCCCACCTCGAACACACCGTAGTACGCCATCAGCGCGGTCGCCGCGATCCACGCCAGCGTGACCGGGATGAACACCTTCCAGCCCAGGCGCATGATCTGGTCGTAGCGATAGCGCGGGAAGGTGGCGCGGAACCAGATGAAGCAGCTGGCGAAGAAGAACACCTTCGCGAACAGCCACCACCAGCCGTCGACCGACAGCAACGGAATGCCCCAGCCGTGGAACGGGCTGAGCCAGCCGCCCATGAAGAAGAGCGAGGTCAGGAAGCTGACCAGGATCATGTTCGCGTATTCGGCGAGGAAGAACAGCGCGAATTGCGAGCCGGAGTACTCGACCATGTGCCCGGCGACGATCTCGCTTTCGCCCTCGACCACGTCGAACGGCGCGCGGTTGGTCTCGGCCACGCCGGAAATGAAGTACACCAGGAACAGCGGCAGCAACGGCAACCAGAACCACTCTAGGAAACCGGCGTTTCCGGCCTGCGCCATCACGATGTCGGTGAGGTTGAGGCTGCCGGCGGCGATCAGCACGCCGACCATGGCGAAGCCCATCGCGATCTCGTAGCTCACCACCTGCGCGGCCGAGCGCATCGCGCCGAGGAAGGCGTACTTCGAGTTGGAAGCCCAGCCGGCGAGGATGATCCCGTACACGCCCAGCGAGGTCATCGCCAGCAGGTACAGCAGGCCGGCGTTGGCATTCGACAGCACCAGCCTGGCGTCGAACGGCACCACCGCCCAGGCCGCGAACGCCGGCGCGAGGGTGATCAGCGGCGCGAGCACGTACAGCACCTTGCTCGCCTCGGTCGGGTGGATCACTTCCTTGAACAGCAGCTTGAACACGTCGGCGAAGGCCTGGAGGATGCCGAAACCGACGTACATCGGCCCGTGGCGCACGTGCATCCAGCCGATCAGCTTGCGTTCCCACACCACGTAGAACGCGACCGCGAGGATCACCGGCACGGCGATGGCGAGGACCTTCAGCACGATCCACACGACGGTGCCGATGGCGCCCAGCGACAGCAGCGCGTGCTGCAGCGGATCGGTCAGTTGCGCGAGCAGCGTGGCGGTGTTCGTGGAGGCGATGCTCATGCCGCACACACCTCCGCGAGGGCGCTGGCCAGGGGCGCGGTCGCGCCATGGCCGGATTCGATCCACGCACAACCAGCGGCGACCCGCGCGTCGAGCGCGACCTGCAACGTGGCGGTACCGACACCGGTGGCGAACTTCGCCATCGCGCCGCCGGCGATGCCGAGCGCGGACGCATCGGCGGGATTCAGCACCGCGCGCGGGCCGACGTTGAGCGGATGCGCCTGCAATGCCGCGGCGCGGCGCACGGTGGCGTCGCCGCGGTAGATCGCCTGCGAGACCACGAGTTCGAGGCCGCCCGCATGCCCCTGCGAGGCCATGCCGGCATCGCGCGCCGACCGGCGCGAAGCCTCGAGGGTTTCCTGTTCGTCGGCCTGGAACCAGCCCTGCTGCGCACCCGTGGCATTGTCGTGGCCGGTGCCCGCGATACCCGACTGCGGCAGCGAGGCGCGGACCTCGGCGAGGTCGGTGAAGTCGAAACCCGGCGCATCGAGCAGCGCACCGAGTGCGCGCAAGACCCGCCAGCCGGCGCGCGCGTCGCCGCGCAACTTTCCGGCGGCCTGGCTGCGCTGTTCGCGGCCATCGAGGTTGACCAGCGTCGCCTCGATTTCGGGCAACGCGCCGATCGGCAGGATCACGTCGGCCACGCGCCGCGTCGATTGGCAGGCGTACTGGCTGAACGCGACCACGCGCGCATCGCCCAGCGCCTTCAGCGCGGCATGCTGGTCGGCGAAATCCAGACCCGGCTCCAGGCCGTACACGACATAGGCCTTGCGCCGATCGCGCAGCATCGCCTGTGCGTCGCGCGCGGCCGGCAGCACGCCCATGCGCGCGAGGCCGAGCGCGTTCGCGCCCTGCGGGATGCGGCAGATCCTGGCGTTCTTCGCCGAAGCGAACGCCGCGACCGCCTTGCGGATCGCAGAAGCATGCGGGCCGTTCTCGGCCACGCCGCCGATGATCACGGCGATGTTGTCCGCATCGCCGAGATCGAGCTTGCCGAGCGCGTCGGCCAATTGCGAAGGCGGCACGATGGCACGCGAAGCGACGGGGAACGCGAAATCGAAATCAACCGGATTGACCACGTGCACCCTTGCGCCGCGCTGGGTCGCGCGACGCACGCGATGGTGCAGCAGCGGCACTTCATGGCGGAGGTTGCTGCCGACGATGACGATGTCGCCGGCCTGTTCGAGTTCGGCGACCGGCATGCCGAAGGCTTCGGCCGTCGCGCCGTCGGACAGGTCGGCCTGGCCGATGCGATGGTCGAGGTTGCCGGTGCCGAGCGCATCGGCGAGGCGTGCGAGCAGCGCCCCCTCCTCGTTCGAGGTCGCCGGATGCACCAGCAGGCCGAGTTCGTCGCCCCTGTTGTCGCCCAGGATCTTCGCGGCTTCCGCCAGCGCTTCGTCCCACGTGGCCTCGCGGAAATTCTCTCCGTCGCGGATCAGCGGCACCGTCGCGCGGTCTTCGGCGTACAGGCCCTGGTGCGAGTAACGGTCGCGATCCGACAGCCAGCACTCGTTCACCGCTTCGTTGTCGCGCGGCACGCTGCGCAGGATTTCGCCGCGGCGCACGTGGTGGAACAGGTTGCTGCCGAGCGCGTCGTGCCAGCCCAGGGATTCTTTCGCGGTCAGCTCCCACGGCCGCGCCTTGAAGCGGAACACCTTGTTGGTCAGCGCGCCGACCGGGCAGACATCGATGACGTTGCCCGAAAGCTCCGTGGTCAGCGGCTTGCCGTCGTAGGTGCCGATCTGCAGGTTCTCGCCGCGCTGCATGCCGCCGAGTTCGTAGGTGCCGGCGATGTCCGCGGTGAAGCGGATGCAGCGGGTGCACTGGATGCAGCGGGTCATGTCGCTGGCGACCAGCGGGCCGAAATCCTCGTCGGCCACCACGCGCTTGCGCTCGGAGAAGCGCGACACCGAACGGCCGTAGCCGAGCGATAGGTCCTGCAGTTCGCATTCGCCGCCCTGGTCGCAGATCGGGCAGTCGAGCGGATGGTTGATCAGCAGGAATTCCATCACGTTGCGCTGCGAATGCAGGGCCTTTTCGCTGCGGGTGAAGACCTTCATGCCGTCCGCGACCGGGGTGGCGCAGGCCGGCTGCGGCTTGGGCAGCGGCTTGCCGCCCATTTCCGCCTCGACCAGGCACATGCGGCAGTTCGCCGCGATCGGCAGCTTGTCGTGGTAGCAGAAGCGCGGGATCGGGATGCCGGCCTTGTCCGCGGCCTGGATGATCATCGAGCCCTTGGGCGCGGCCAGTTCGACGCCGTCGATGAAGACCGTGACGTGGTCGGGAGGCAGGTTCGGGTTCACCGGCTGCGCGCTCATGCGGCCACCTCCACCGGCTCGACCAGCCTGCCCGCGCGCTCGTCGTCGACGTAGAAACGGCGATTGACGATGGCGTATTCGAATTCGTGGCGGAAATGGCGGAGGAAGCCCTGCACCGGCCACGCCGCGGCTTCGCCGAAGGCGCAGATGGTGTGGCCTTCGATCTGCCCGGCCGACGCCTTGAGCATGTTCAGGTCTTCCACCGTCGCCTCGAAGTTGGCGATGCGGGTGAGCATGCGGTACATCCAGCCGGTGCCTTCGCGGCAGGGGGTGCACTGGCCGCAGCTTTCCTTGAAGTAGAAGCGCGCGATGCGCTGGCAGGCGCGCACCATGCAGGTGGTTTCGTCCATCACCACGACCGCGCCCGAACCCAGGCCGGAGCCGGCCTTCTGGATCGCGTCGTAGTCCATCGTGCAGGCGAGCATCGTGTCCGCCGGCAGCACCGGCATCGACGAACCGCCCGGGATCACCGCCTTCAGCTTGTGGCCGTTGCGCACCCCGCCGGCCATCGCCAGCAGGTCGGCGAACGGCGTGCCCAGGCGGATTTCGAAGTTGCCCGGATTGTTGACGTGCCCGGAAACGGAAAACACCTTCGGCCCGCCATTATTCGGCTTGCCGAGGTTGGCGAACCATTCCGCGCCGTTGCGCACGATCGCCGGCACCGAGGCGTAGGTCTCGGTGTTGTTGATCGTGGTCGGCTTGCCGTACAGGCCGAAATTCGCGGGGAACGGCGGCTTGTAGCGCGGCTGGCCCTTCTTGCCTTCCAGCGATTCCATCAGCGCGGTCTCTTCGCCGCAGATGTAGGCGCCGGCGCCGAGCGCGTTGAAGATGTCGATGTCGATGCCGCTGCCGAGGATGTTCTTGCCCAGCCAGCCGTTCGCATAGGCCTCGCGCGTGGCTTCTTCCAGGTGCTCGAACGGCTCGTGGTGGAACTCGCCCCGCAGGTAGTTGTAGGCCACGGTCGAACCGGTGGCGTAGCAGGCGATCGCCATGCCCTCGATCACCGCGTGCGGGTTGTAGCGCAGGATGTCGCGGTCCTTGGCCGTGCCCGGTTCGGATTCGTCCGAATTGCACAGGATGTATTTCTGCCCCGGCCCCTTGGGCATGAAGCTCCACTTCAGGCCGGTCGGGAAGCCCGCGCCGCCGCGTCCGCGCAGGCCGGACGCCTTGACCATGTCGACGACCGCGGCCGGCTCGATCTTCTCGCTCAGGATCTTGCGCAGCGCGCTGTAGCCGCCGGTCTTGAGGTAGTTCTCGTACGACCACGGCTTGTCGAAGTGCAGCGTCGTGTAGACGACGTTGTGCTCCTGCGGCGCCGGTCCGACCGGGCCGTAGCCTTCCGAGTAGTGGCTATGTCCGCCCATTACTTCAGCCCGTCCAGCAGCTCGTCGACTTTCGCCGCGTCGAGCTTCTCGTGGTAATGCCCGTTGATCACGACCACCGGCGCACCGCAGCAGGCGGCGACGCATTCTTCCTCGCGCTTGAGGTAGACCCGGCCGTCGGCGGTGGATTCGCCGAGCTTGCAGCCGAGCTTCTTCTCGGCGTGCGCGACCAGGTCTTCGGCGCCGTTGAGCCAGCAGCTGATGTTGGTGCAGAACGCGACGTTGTTGCGCCCGACCTTCGCGGTTTCGAACATGGAATAGAAGGTCGCGACCTCGTAGGCCCACACCGGCGGCAGGTCGAGGTACTTCGCGACCGCGGCGATGATCTCGTCGCTGAGCCAGCCGCCGTTCTGTTCCTGCGCCGCGAACAGGCCCTGCAGCACCGCCGAACGCTTGCGATCGGCCGGGAACTTCGCCAGCCAGTGGTCGATGTGTGCCCGGGTCGCGTCCGAGAGCGCGACCATCGGGTCGACGTTGCGCGCGTTTTCGAAATTGCCGGTGGCTCTCATCGATCGATCTCGCCGAAAACGACGTCGTAGGTGCCGATCATGGCGACCACGTCCGCGAGCATGTGGCCCTTGACGATGGCGTCCATCGACGACAGGTGGGCGAAGCCCGGCGCGCGCAGGTGGCAGCGGAACGGCTTGTTCGCGCCATCGCTCACCAGGTAGCAGCCGAACTCGCCCTTCGGCGCCTCGACCGCTTGGTAGGTTTCGCCGGCGGGCACGGTGTAGCCCTCCGAGAACAGCTTGAAGTGGTGGATCAGCGCTTCCATGTCGTCCTTCATCGCTTCGCGCGACGGCGGCGACACCTTGTAGTTGTCCAGCATCACCGGGCCGGGGTTGGCCTTCAGCCACTCCACGCACTGTTCGATGATGCGGGTCGACTGGCGCATCTCGGCGACGCGCACGAGGTAACGGTCGTAGCAATCGCCCTCGACGCCGACGGGGATGTCGAAATCCACTTCCGCGTACTTCGCGTACGGCTGCTTCTTGCGCAGGTCCCAGGCCACGCCGGAACCGCGCAGCATCGGGCCGGTCATGCCCCAGGCCAGGGCCTTTTCCGGGGGAATCACCCCGATGCCGACGGTGCGCTGCTTCCAGATGCGGTTGTCGGTGAGCAGGGTTTCGTACTCGTCGACGCGCTTCGGGAAGTCCTCGCAGAAATGCCTGAGGTAATCGAGCAGCGAGCCTTCGCGCCAGGAATTGAAACGCTTGAGCTTGCCGCCCTTCTTCCACGGCGATTCCTTGTACTGCGGCATGCGGTTCGGCAGGTCGCGGTACACGCCGCCGGGGCGGTAGTAGGTCGCGTGCATGCGCGCGCCGCTGACCGCCTCGTAGCAGTCCATCAGCTCTTCGCGCTCGCGGAACGCGTACAGGAACACCGCCATCGCCCCGAGGTCGAGCGCGTTGGAGCCGATCCACATCAGGTGGTTCAGGATGCGCGTGATCTCGTCGAACATGGTGCGGATCCACTGCGCCCTTGCCGGCGCCTCGATCCCCATCAGCGTCTCGATCGCGCGCACGTAGGCGTGCTCGTTGCACATCATCGAGACGTAGTCGAGCCGGTCCATGTAACCGATCGACTGGTTGAACGGCTTGGATTCGGCGAGTTTCTCGGTGCCCCGATGCAACAGGCCGATGTGCGGGTCGGCGCGTTGCACCACTTCGCCGTCCATCTCGAGGATCAGGCGCAGCACGCCGTGCGCGGCCGGGTGCTGCGGGCCGAAGTTCAGCGTGTAGTTGCGGATTTCCTGCCTGGCCTCGGCCTCGTTGCTGGCGAAAGCGGCGTGCGCGGGCGGATGCTGGATCGAGGGCGCGGTCACTTGGTGCCCTCCGCCCTGCTGTCGCGCACTTCGCCGGCCGCGGTCGCGTAGCGTGCGTCGTCGCGGACCACGCGAGGCACGTTCACCCGCGGCTCGACGCTGGTCACCGGTTCGTACACCACGCGTTTCCTGTCGGCGTCGTAGCGCACCTCGACATTGCCGATCAGCGGGAAATCCTTGCGGAACGGATGGCCGACGAAACCGTAGTCGGTGAGGATGCGGCGCAGGTCGGGATGGCCCTGGAACACGATGCCGAACATGTCGAAGGCTTCGCGCTCGAACCAGTTCGCCACCGGCCACAGGTCGACGACCGAAGGCACCACCGGCAGCGCATCGTCGGGCGCGAACACGCGCACGCGCAGGCGCTGGTCGTGCTGCACCGACAGCAACTGCAATACCGCGGCGTAACGGCGTTGCGGCAGCGGGATCGCGCCCTCGCCGTCCGGCTCGGGCAATTGCCGGCTCGGGGTTTCGCCGAAGCCGAAGCGGCCGACGTTGCGCCCCTCGACGCCGCGGCTGAAACCTTCGGAGGACACGTCGGTGTCCCACTCGTCGCTGCCGTAGCCGAGGTAATCCACGCCGGCGACGTCGATCAGCTGTTCGAAGCCGAATTCGTCGCGCAAGACGCGGCAGCCAGCATGCGACTCGGCGGCGTCGAACACGATGCCGACCTCGCCGCGGGGCTCGGCGACCGCGACTTCGGCGGCGGGGAAACGCGCGCGCAGGCGCTCGGCGAATGCGGCGGGGGTTTCACGCATCGCGCAACCCCGTCTTGTTGTCACCGAAATTGCTGGCGCGGCGGATCTTCTTCTGCAACTGCAGGATGCCGTAGACCAGCGCTTCGGCGGTCGGCGGGCAGCCGGGCACGTAGATGTCCACCGGCACGATGCGGTCGCAGCCGCGCACCACCGAGTAGGAATAGTGGTAATAGCCGCCGCCGTTCGCGCAGCTGCCCATCGAGATCACCCACTTCGGGTCGGGCATCTGGTCGTAAACCTTGCGCAGCGCCGGCGCCATCTTGTTGACCAGGGTGCCGGCCACGATCATCACGTCGCTCTGGCGCGGCGAGGGGCGGAACACCACGCCGTAGCGATCCAGGTCCAGGCGCGAGGCGCCGGCATGCATCATTTCCACCGCGCAGCAGGCCAGGCCGAAGGTCATCGGCCACATCGAACCGGTGCGCGCCCAGTTCAGCAGGATGTCGGAACTGGTGGTGACGAAGCCGCGCTCCAGGAGCGGGTTGTCCCCCGCCGGGCGCAGGATGTCGTCGACCTGTCCCTGCGGCAGTGGGTTGTTCGCCTTGTCGACCAGGCCCTGGACGGTACCGAGCAGGCTCATGCGGTCACTCCCATTCCAGCGCGCCCTTTTTCCAGACGTAGACGAAGCCGAGCAGCAGCAGGCCGAGGAAGATGCCCATCTCGACCAGGCCGAACACGCCCAGTTGGCGGAACACCAGCGCCCACGGGAAGACGAAGGCGATTTCGAGGTCGAACGCGATGAACAGGATCGCGATCAGGTAGTAGCGCACGTCGAAGCGCATGCGCGCGTCCTCGAACGCGGCGAAACCGCATTCGTAGGGCGACAGCTTCTCGGGATTCGGGCGCCTGGGCCCGAGGACGTTGCCGATGACGATCAGCGCGATGCCGATGCCGGTGGCGACGATCAGGAACAGCAGGGTCGGCAGGTATTCGGCCAGCACTCGTGTTCTCTCGGCTACTTGCCGCCAGGCGGCCTTGCTCGGGGATGAAGCCGGCGGATGTCGCCATCCGCCTCGTCGTTGGTGCCCAAGGGGGGACTCGAACCCCCACGACCTAAGCCGCTACCACCTCAAGGTAGTGCGTCTACCAATTCCGCCACCTGGGCAATCTGTTTCCGCGCCGGCTCGCGCCGCCGCGCTGCATAGTTTAACCGTTGCCTCAACCGCCTTGCGAAGGTGCAGGCGCCTGCGCCGGGGCCTTGCCCTGCTGCGGTTGCGCCGGCGTCTGCGGGACTTGGGCAGGCACGGGCGTCGTCGATGCAGGCGCCGGGGCCGCGTTTGTGCCGGCGGGCGCGGCCGGGATCTGGGCAGGCGCGGGCGTCGCTTGCGATGGCGCCGGCACGGCCGGCACCGAACCCATCAGGCCCAGGTCCGGCGTCGCCGGCGTCGCGACCGCGGAACGCGTGATGTGCCAGGCCATGAACAGGCTGATCGCGAAGAACACGATCGCCAGCCACTTCGTGCTCTTGGACAGGAAGTTCGATGCGCCGCGCGAACCGAACACCGTGGCCGAGGCACCGCCGCCGAAGCCGGAACCGGCCTGGGCGCCGGCGCCGCGTTGCATCAGGATCATCGCGATCATGGCGATCGCGATCAGGACGTAGATCACATTCAGGGTGAGCATCAACATCAGACGGATTCCTGGGCGGCCGCCGCGACGATGGCGAGGAAACCGGCGGCCTCAAGCGAGGCCCCGCCGATCAATCCGCCGTCGACATCGGCCTGCGAGAACAGCGCGGCGGCATTGTCGGGCTTGCAACTGCCGCCATAGAGGATCGGCAGCGAATCCGCGATTTTAGCATCGCGTTCGGCAGCTTGGCCACGAATGAATGCATGCACGGCCTGCGCCTGCCCCGGCGTGGCGGTCAGGCCGGTGCCGATGGCCCAGACCGGCTCGTAGGCGACCACCGCCCCGTCCAGCGCGGCGACCCCGGCGAGCTCGAAGACCGGGGCCAGTTGGGCGGCGATCACCGCTTCGGTGCGCCCTTGCTCGCGCTCGGCCAGGGTTTCGCCCACGCACAGCACCGGCACCAGCCCGGCGGCCCTGGCCGCGACGAACTTGCGCGCGACCAGCGCACTGTCCTCGCCGTGGAACTGGCGGCGCTCGGAATGCCCGACCAGCGCGTAGCGCGCGCCGATGTCGGCGAGCATCGAGGCGGCGACTTCGCCGGTGTACGCGCCCTTGCCGTGTTCGCTCACGTCCTGGGCGCCCAGTTCCACGCCCTTGCCCGCGAATTGCCAGGCGAGTTCGGCGATGTAGGGGAACGGCGGCATCACCACCCGTTCGACCCCGGTCGGCGCCGGCGTGGCGGCGATCCCGCCTACCAGCGACTTGGCGAAGGCGCGGTCGCCGTGCAACTTCCAGTTGCCGGCCACGATCTTGCGTCGCATCGCGATCTCCTTACTTCAGCTTGATCTCGCGCAGGCGCTCTTCGAGGTAGCCCTGCGCGGTGATCGGGTCCGGATAACGGTTGGGATTGTCCGGCGTGATCGTGGAAGGCAGCACGTCGATCAGGAAATCCGGGTTGGGGTGCAGGAAGAACGGGGTGGAATAACGCGGCTGCCGCGCCTTTTCGCCCGGCGGGTTGACCACGCGGTGCGTTGTCGATGGATAGACGTGGTTGGTCAGGCGCTGCAGCATGTCGCCGATGTTGACCACGATCGTGTCGGCGTCGGCGGTGAACGGCACCCATTCGCCCTTGCGCGACAGCACTTCCAGCCCTTCCGCGCTGGCGCCGACCAGCAGCGTGATCAGGTTGATGTCCTCGTGCGCTCCGGCGCGCACGTTCGGGATGTCGTCGGTGGTGATCGGCGGATAATGGATCGGGCGCAGGATCGAATTGCCGGAGTCGGTCTTGTCGGCGAAATAGTCCTCGGGCAGGTCGATGTGCAGCGCCAGCGCCCGCAGCACCTGCGAACCGAGTTCGTCCAGCGCCTGGTACAAGCCGTAGCCGACGCGTTCGAACTCCGGGATTTCCCCCGGCCAGATGTTGGCCGGCATGTCGGCCGCGTACTTCGAATCGCGGGGGATCTCGCGCCCGACGTGCCAGAACTCCTTGAGGTCGGAATGCTTCGCGCCCTTCGCGGTCTCGACCCCGAACGGGGTGTAGCCGCGCGCGCCGCCGCCACCGGGCACGTGGTACCGCTTCTTCGCCCCTTCCGGCAGCGCGAAGAACTTGCGGAAGGTGTCGTAGGCCTCGTCGATCCGCGCTTGCGGGATGTCGTGGCCGCGGATGCCGGCGAAACCCCATTCGCGGTAGGCCGCGCCGAGTTCGTCGACGAAGGCGCGGCGATCCTCCGGTGAAACCGGATGGGTGAAGCGGCGGATGTCGAGGGTGGGAATGCGGGAAGTCATGTCATCGTGTTCGTCGTTGGTGGTTAGTGGTTGGTGGAATGTGGATTGGATTCTCACCAACCACGAACGACCGACCATCGACCCCGCTTCAGGTCGCCGCAGCCTTGACGGCTTCGGACAGCTTCTCCAAGGTCGCCTGCATCAGCGCGTCGTCATCGGCTTCGACCGTGACCCGCACCACGGGTTCCGTTCCCGACGGGCGCAGGAACGCGCGGCCGCGCCCTTCGACAGCGCGTTGCGCGTCGGCAAGCGCGGCCTTGACGCCCTCGTCCTCGGCCGGCTTGCGGCTGCCTTCGTAGCGCACGTTCACGGTTTTCTGCGGCACCTTGCGCAATCCGTCCAACGCTTCGGCCAGGCCGATGCCGCGGCGCTGCAGCACTTCCAGCACCTGCAGCGCGCTGACGATGCCGTCGCCGGTGTTGGCGCGGTCCAGGCACAAAATGTGCCCGGAAGCCTCGCCGCCGAGCACCGCGTCGTTCGCCAGCAATTGCTGGTGCACGTAGCGATCGCCGACCCTGGCCCGGATGAAGCCGATGCCGCGTTCGCCCAGCGCGCGCTCGAAGCCGTAATTCGTCATCAGCGTGCCGACCACCGGCCCGCGCAGGCGCCCGCTGTCCTTCCAGTCGCAGGCCAGCACGTACAGCAGGTCGTCGCCGTCGCATACCCTGCCCCCGCCATCGACCAGCAGCACGCGGTCGCCGTCGCCATCGAAGGCGATGCCGAGGTCTGCTCCTGTCTCGCGCACGCGCGCCGCGAGGTGTTCGGGATGGGTGGAACCGACGCCGTCGTTGATGTTGAGGCCATTGGGTTCCACTCCGATGGCATCGACGCGCGCACCGAGCTCGCGCAGGACCAGCGGGCCGAGCAGGTAGGTCGCGCCGTTCGCGCAATCGACCGCGATGCGCATGCCGTCGAGGTTGAAGCCCTTCGGCACCGAATTCTTGCAGGCTTCGACGTAGCGACCGATGGTGTCGCGGGTGCGAACCGCCTTGCCCAGGAGTTCCGACGGCACGGTGCGGAACGGTTCGTCGAGCGCCGCCTCGATCGCCAGTTCGGTCGCGTCGTCGAGCTTTTCGCCCTGCGCCGAAAAGAACTTGATGCCGTTGTCGTGGTGCGGGTTGTGCGAGGCGGAAATCACGATGCCGCCGTCCGCGCGCATGGAGTGCGTGAGGTGCGCGACCGCCGGCGTCGGCATCGGCCCCATCAACTGCACGTCCACGCCCGCCGCGACCAGGCCGGCCTCGAGCGCGGCCTCGAACATGTAGTTCGAGATGCGCGTGTCCTTGCCGATCAGGACCATGGGCTTGCGCCACTCGCGGTCGCGCTGGCGTGCGGCCGCGGTCAGCGCATGGCCGTAGGCATTGCCGAGGCGGAGCACGAAATCGGCGGAAATCGGGCTGGTGCCGACCCGCCCGCGGATGCCGTCGGTACCGAACCAGCGGCGCGCGCTCACGCCGCCTCCGCGTCGTCCCCCGGCACCGGCTGCCGCATCATCAGCGCCAACAGGTGGGCGAGCCGTTCGCGCAGTTCGCGGCGATCGACGATCTGGTCGACGGTGCCGTGCTTGAGCAGGAATTCCGAGGTCTGGAAACCTTCCGGCAGGGTTTCGCGCACGGTCTGTTCGATCACGCGCGGCCCGGCGAAACCGATCAGCGCCTCGGGTTCGGCGATGTTGAGGTCGCCGAGCATCGCCAACGAGGCGGACACGCCACCGGTGGTGGGGTTCGTGAGTACCGAAACGAACGGCAATCCGCGCGCTCGCAGGCGGCCGATGACCGCCGAGGTCTTGGCCATCTGCATCAGCGAGAACAGGCTTTCCTGCATGCGCGCGCCACCGGAGGCGGTGAAGCACACCAGCGGGCAGCCCAGTTCCAGCGCGCGTTCGCCGGCGATGGCGAAGCGTTCGCCCACCACCGAGCCCATCGACCCGCCCATGAAGGCGAAGTCGAACGCGCAGGCCACCAATGGGCGCTGCTTGAGCGTGCCTTCCATCGCGATCAGCGCATCGCGCTCGCCGCTGGATTTCTGCGCGGCCTTGATCCGGTCCGAATACTTCTTCTGGTCCTTGAACTTGAGCACGTCGGTCGGGCCGAGTTCCCCGCCGAGTTCCCGGGTGGAATCCGGGTCGAACAACGCCAGCAGCCGGGCCCGCGCGCGGATCGGCATGTGGTGGCCGCACTTCGGGCAGACCTCGAGGTTTTCCTCGAGTTCGGGCCGGTACAGCACCGCGCCGCACTTGTCGCACTTCTCCCACAAGCCCTCGGGCACGCTGCGCTTGCGCTCCGTGCCGGTTTCGGTGCGGATGCTCGCGGGCATCAGTTTCTTCAGCCAGGACATGCTCGGCGGCGGCTCGGTGGTCGGAAGGCCGGACAGTCTAGCGCAGCGGCTGCGCCGGACCCGCCGCATCGACAGCGGCGCGCAACGGCGCGAGGAAATCGCCGGCCGCGCGCACCGGGTCGGTGGCCACGGCCAATGCCGCGACCAGGGCGCTGCCGACGACCACGCCATCGGCCCGCTCCGCCATGCCCGCGGCGGAGGCCGCGTCCTTGATCCCGAAACCGGCCAGCACCGGCACCGGGCTGCGTTCGCGCAACGTGGCGATCCGCGTCCCGGCCGCGGCCGGATCGAGCGCGTCGGCGCCGGTCACGCCGGCGAAGCTGACGCAGTAGAGATAACCGCGTGCATCGGCCAGCACGCGTTCGACCCGCGCCTGCGGCGTGGTCGGCGCCAGCAGCCGGATCAGGGCGATGCCGTGGGCGGCGAACGCGGTTTCGAATTCGCCGGCTTCCTCGGGGGGCAGGTCGACCAGCAACACGCCATCGACGCCCGCTTGCGCCGCATCATGCGCGAAGCGCTCCGCGCCACGGATCTCGACCGGGTTGAGGTAACCCATCAACACGATGGGCGTCGTCGGATCGACTTCGCGGAAGGCGCGCACGCAGCCGAGCACGTAATCGAGGCCCGCGCCCCGCGCCAGCGCACGTTCGGAACTGCGCTGGATCACCGGCCCGTCGGCCATCGGATCGGAGAAAGGCACGCCGAGCTCGAGCAGGTCCGCGCCGGATCGGACGAGCGCGTGCAGCACCGGCACCGTGGCTTCCAGCGAAGGATCGCCGGCGGTGACGAAGGGCACCAGCGCCTTGCGGCCCGCGGACTTCAATTCGGCGAATTTCGCGTCGATGCGGCTCATACCGTCACGCCTTCGCGCGCAGCGATGGTGTGCACGTCCTTGTCGCCGCGCCCGGACAGGTTGCACAGCACGATGCCGTCCTTCGGCAGTTCGCGCGCCAGCTTCAATGCTTGCGCGATGGCATGGCTGGATTCGAGCGCGGGCAGGATGCCTTCGGTCTTCGCCAGCAGGTGGAACGCCGCCAGCGCCTCGTCGTCGGTGACGCCGACGTATTTCGCGCGGCCCATGTCCTTGAGGAACGCGTGCTCGGGGCCGACGCCGGGGTAATCGAGGCCCGCGCTGACCGAATGCGTTTCGATGATCTGGCCGTCGTCGTCGCACAGCACATACGTGCGGTTGCCATGCAGCACGCCCGGTCGACCGGCGGCCAGCGATGCGGCGTGGCGCCCGGTTTCGATGCCCTCGCCCGCCGCTTCCGCGCCCACGATGCGCACGCCGCGGTCGTTGAGAAAGGCGTGGAAGATGCCGATGGCGTTGCTGCCGCCGCCGACGCAGGCGGTCACCACGTCGGGCAATTTCCCGTATTCGGCCAGCACCTGCACCCGCGCTTCCCTGCCGACCACGGCGTTGAAGTCGCGGACCATGCGCGGGTACGGATCGGGGCCGGCGACGGTGCCGATGATGTAGAAGGTGTCGGCCACGTTCGTCACCCAGTCGCGCATCGCCTCGTTCAGCGCGTCCTTCAGCGTGGCCGAACCGGACGTCACCGGCACGACTTCCGCACCGAGCAATTTCATGCGGTAGACGTTGATCTTCTGCCGTTCGATGTCGGTCGCGCCCATGTACACGACGCATTCCAGCCCGAGCCGTGCGGCGACGGTCGCGCTGGCGACGCCGTGCTGGCCCGCGCCGGTCTCGGCGATGATCCGGGTCTTGCCCATGCGCGATGCGAGCAGCGCCTGGCCGATGGTGTTGTTGATCTTGTGCGCGCCGGTGTGGTTCAGGTCTTCGCGCTTGAGCAGGATGCGCGCGCCGCCGGCGTGCCGGGTCAGGCGTTCGGCGAAGTAGACCGGGCTCGGTCGGCCGACGTAGTGCCTGAGGTCGGTTTCGAATTCGGCGACGAAGGCCGGATCGACGCGCGCGGCATCGTAGGCCGCCGCCAGTTCCTGCAGCGGGCCGACCAGGGTTTCGGCGACGAAGCGCCCGCCATGGCGGCCGAAATGGCCGTTCGCATCGGGGTATCGGTGATAGTCGATCGCCGCGCCGGGCGCAGCTTCGGAATCAGTCACGGGGAATCTCCAGAACCGGGAAACAGCCGCGAAACCGCGGCACGGCGCGAAATCCGGTGCGCGGGTTTACCTGACCGCGGCCGCGGGCACGCGGCGCCAGCGGCGCAGCGATCGACCTGAATGCTGGTGGCGATGGCGGTTCATGGAGTAGCCCTAGCCTACCGCATCCGCGCAGGGCGACGAGCAAGGCGGGCCGAGGCGCACGACGCCGGGTTCAGCGCCCGCAGACGGCACAACTGCCCGAATCGTCGTCTTCATGGCAATCGGCGTGGCGCACCTGCTCGACGAACTTCCGCATCTTCTCCCCGTCCTTGATGCCGGGCGCGGTTTCGATGCCGCTGGACACGTCCACGCCCCAGGGCAGCGTCGCCACGACCACGTCGAACACATTGTCCGGCGTCAATCCGCCGCCGACCATCATGGGCTTGTGCAGGCCGGTCGGGATGCGCGACCAGTCGAAAACGCGGCCAGTGCCGCCCTCGCCGCCGGGGACGTGGCTGTCGAACAGGAATGCGCCTGCGTTCGGATAGCGCGCGTGCAGGGCCCGCGCGTTCTCCACTTCGCCCCCCATGGGGATCGCCTTCATGTAGGGCACGCCGAAACCGCGGCAAAAGACGTCGTCCTCGGCGCCGTGGAATTGCAGCAAGGTGGGCCGCAACTGGCGCACGACCTCGCGCACTTCCTCGGCGGGGTTGTCGCGGAACAACGCAACCGCGTCGACGAACGGCACCATGGCGTTGCGCATGGTGCGCGCTTCGGCGACATGCACGCGCCGCGGGCTACCGGGGGCGAACACGAAGCCGATGCCGTCCACGCCGAGCTCGCTGGCGAGGCGCACGTCGCCAACGCGGGTAAAACCACAGAACTTGATGCGGGTGCGGAATAGCGTCTTGTTCATGGCGGGGCGCCTCCGGTGACTTCCGCGGGAAGTTTCCAATCCGCAGGGTAGAGGGGGCCATTGAACACCAAGCCTTGTGGTGGCGCGGTCGGGCCGGCCACGGTGCGGTCGCGCGCGGCAAGCACCTCCGCGATCCACGCCCGTGGCCGTTCGCCGGCGCCTACCTCGATCAGCGAACCGACGATGTTGCGCACCATGTGATGCAGGAACGCGTTGGCCTGCACGTCGATTTCGAGCACGTCGCCGTCGCGGCGCACGGAAATGCGCTGGAGATCCCGCCGCGCGTGCGGCGCCTGGCAATGCACGGTGCGGAAGCTGGTGAAATCGTTCTCGCCGAGCAACGATTGCGCGGCCGCGTGCATCGCATCCGCATCCAGCGGGCGCCGTTCCCACGACAACCACTGGCGCCCGAGCGCCGGGCGCACCGCGCGATTCAGCAGGCGATAGCGATAACGCCGCGCGATCGCGGAAAAACGCGCATGGAAATCGTCGGCGACCGGAACGCACCAGCGCACGCACACCGCTTCGGGCAGGCGGCTGGTCGCGCCCAGCATCCAGCCGCGCGGATCGCGCGCGGCATTGGAATCGAAATGCGCGACCTGGCAGGCCGCGTGCACGCCGGCATCGGTGCGACCGGCGCAGGTGACCAGTACCTGGTGGTCGGCGACCGTGGACAACGCAGCCTCGACCGCCGACTGGACGGTCGGAAGCCCGGCTTCACCGGGCTGGGTCAGGCGTTGCCAGCCGGAGAATCCGTTGCCGTCGTATTCGATGCCGAGCGCCAGTCGCATTCCACTCAGGCCATGCCCCCGAGCAGCCGCTGCGCTTCGACGCGAGCTTCGGCATCGCCGCCGTCGATCACTTCCAGCAGCAGGCTGCGCGCGGTGGCATCGTCGCCCAGGTCGATGTAGGCGCGCGCCAGTTCGAGGCGTTCACGGCCGGCGGGCGCAGTGTTCAGCGGCACGATGGTGTCCGCCTGCGGAGCCTGCCAGACCGGTTTCGTCGGTGCGGCGGGCACGGGCGCTGCGGCCGTCGGCCTGGCGTCGTCGCGGGTCCATGCCGGAGTCGCCGCAGCCGTCGGCGACGGCTCCTCCGCAGATCCGGCGGCCGTGCGTTCGGCCCTGGCCTTGGGCACCGCGGCGGCCAGGCTCGCGCTGTCGAAGCGCGAAGGCACCGGCGCCGCGGGCGCACGCCGGCGACGCAGGAACCACCAGCCGGCGACGACCGCCAGTAGCGGGATCGCCAGCCACGGCCACCACATCGGGTTGTCCGCTTTCTGCACGGGCGATGCCGTTTCCTGCGCGGTGCGAGCCTTGGCCAGGTCCTGCTGCGCGCCAGCGAGCGCGCTGTCCTTCATGCTGATCAGCTGCTGCTGGTCTTTCTGCAGCTTCTCCAACTCGGCCACGCGCGTCTTCAGCTCCGCCACTTCGGCATCGCGGGCCGACAGCGTTTCCTTGGTCTGTTGCAGTTCCTGTTGCAGCATTTCACCCTCGCCCCCGGCCTCGATGCCGGAACGTGTTCCCGCGCGCTTCGCATCCGACGACGATGGCGGCGCGATTTCCAGGCGCGCGCCCGCGGTGCGCGATGCGGTCGCGCGCGTTTCGGTTGCCCCGGCCACCGTCGATCCGGTGGCATCCGGCTGCGGTTGCGCGCGCACCGACCGCAACCCGCGCCAGCGCTGCACCTGTTGCTGCACGATGGCCGCCGCCTGCTGGCGGTCGACCGCGTCGAGTTCGGCGGCTTCGGGGACGCGCAGCACCGCGCCCGCCTTCACGAGGTTGACGTTGCCGTCGATGAACGCGTCGGGATTCGCGCGCAGCAGCGCGAGCATGGTCTGTTCGAGGCTGCGACCGCTGCCGAGGTCGGCGGCGATCCGGCCGAGGGTATCGCCGCTTTGCACTGCCACCGCTCCGCCCGAGTTCGGCATGCTCGTGGTGACCGGTGCCGGTGCCGGTGCGGGTGGGGGTACCGGCGGCGCGGCCGGCGCACTGGGTGGAACCGCATTCGTTGGGGTCGCTTCCGGTGCCGGGGTTGGCGCCGGCGTCTGCGCGACAGGCGCGGGTTGCGTTTCCGGCAACGGCGTGCGTTCGACCGTGTCCGCGGGCGCGGGCGCCGGCATCCGCAGCGGTTCGGGCGCGGGCGCGGCCAGGCTCTGCGGCGCGTCGACCAGCGCGGAATATTCGCGCACGAGGCGCCCGGAACCCCAGTCGACCTCCAGCAGGAAGACCAGTTCCGGCTGTTGCACCGGCTGCTGCGTGGTCACGTGGATCAGCGGCCGGCCGGCGGCGTCCTGGCCGAAGGAGAAATCGAGGTCGGCGACCAGCCCGGCCGGCGGCGCGAGGCCGACGCGGGCGAAGGTGTCGGGTGAAGCCAGCTGCGCCTGCAGGCCCTGCAGTTCCTCCGGGTCGCTGCTGATGATCGGGATGTCCGCGACCAGCGGCTGGCCCGGCTTCGACTTCACCACGATCTGCCCGAGGCCGAGCGCGAACGCGGGCAGCGACGCGCACAACAGCAGCGCCGTCGCGAGCAGCGGGACGATCCTGCGGACGAACGATGGTCGGCGGCTCACGAATTCCCCTCGGTTCGGGACGACTCTAGCGGCCCGCGGCTGCGATCCGCAACGGCCACGGACTCAAGCGCGTTCCGCGGCCACGAGTTCGGCGATCTGCACCGCGTTCAGCGCCGCGCCCTTGCGGATGTTGTCGGACACCACCCACAGGTTGAGCCCGCGCGGGTGCGAAAGGTCCTCGCGGATGCGGCCGACGTACACCGGATCGGTGCCGGAGGCATGCGTCACCGGGGTCGGATAACCGCCCGGTTCGCGCTCGTCCACCACCTCCACGCCCGGCGCCTTCTCCAGCAGCGCGCGCGCAGCCGCGGCATCGAGCTTGTCGCGGGTTTCGATGTTGACCGCCTCCGAATGGCCGTAGAACACCGGCACGCGGACCACGGTCGCGTTCACCCGGATCGCGTCGTCGCCGAGGATCTTCCTGGTTTCCCACACCAGTTTCATTTCCTCGGTGGTGTAGCCGTTGTCGGTGAAATCGCCGCCGTGCGGGATCACGTTGAACGCGATCTGCACCGGGTACACCCCGGGTTCGGCTCCGTGGAAGTTCAGCAACGCGGCGGTCTGCCTGCCGAGTTCCTCCAGCGCCTTGCGCCCGGTGCCGGACACCGACTGGTAGGTGGCGATGTTGATGCGCTCGATGCCGGCCGCGTCGTAAATCGGCTTCAACGCGACCATCAGCTGCATGGTCGAGCAGTTCGGGTTGGCGATGATCCCGCGCGGGCGATTCTTCGCTTCCTGCGGGTTCACCTCGCTCACCACCAGCGGCACGTCGTCGTCTTGGCGGAACGCGGAGCTGTTGTCGATCACGACCGCGCCGGCGGCGGCGAATTTCGGCGCATATTCCTTCGAGATCGAACCGCCGGCCGAGAACAGCGCGATGTCCACGCCTTTCGGGTCGAAGGTCGCGAGGTCGCGGACCATGACCTCGTCGTTGCCGAATTGCACGTAGTCGCCCGCGGAACGTTCGCTCGCGAGCGCGACCAGTTCGCCGACCGGGAACTTGCGTTCGGCCAGCACCGCCAGCATGGCTTCGCCGACCGCGCCGGTGGCGCCGACGACCGCGACCTTGTATTGCCTGTTGTTGCTCATCGCTCGGATGTTCCGGGAGGAATGCGGGGGAGGACTTCGCCGACGTCGCCGCACTGGGCGCGATGGCGCAGGGCCTGGTCCATCAGCACCAAGGCCAGCATCGCCTCGCAGATCGGCGTGGCGCGGATGCCGACGCAGGGGTCGTGGCGGCCGGTGGTGGCGATCTCGACTTCGTTGCCGCCGGCATCCAGGCCGCGCGCCGGCAGGCGCAGGCTGGAGGTCGGCTTGAACGCGACCGAGACGACGATGCGCTGGCCGCTGGAAATGCCGCCGAGGATGCCGCCGGCGTGGTTGGAGAGGAACCCATCGCGCGTCGCTTCGTCGCGGTGTTCGCTGCCCTTCCGCGCGACCGCCGCGAACCCGTCGCCGATCTCCACGCCCTTGACCGCGTTGATCGACATCATCGCCGCCGCGAGTTCGGCGTCGAGCTTGCCGTACACCGGCTCGCCCCAGCCGGGCGGCACGCCATCGGCGACCACGGTGACGCGCGCGCCGACCGAATCGCCGGACTTGCGCAGCGCGTCCATGAAGGTTTCGAGTTCCGCGACCTGCGCCGCATCCGGCCAGAAGAAAGGGTTCGCCTCGACCGCGTTCCAGTCGTGCGAACGCGGCACGACATCGCCGATCTGCGCCAGGTGGCCGCGCACTTGCACGCCGAATCGTTCCGCCAGCCATTTCTTCGCGATCACCGCCGCGGCCACGCGCATCGTGGTCTCGCGCGCGCTGCTGCGCCCGCCGCCGCGCGGGTCGCGGGCGCCGTACTTGTGCCAGTAGGTGTAATCGGCATGGCCGGGGCGGAACTGCGCGGCGATGTCCGCGTAATCCTTGCTGCGCGCATCCACGTTGCGGACCAGCAGCGCGATCGGCGTGCCGGTGGTTTTTCCTTCGTAGACGCCGCCGAGGATTTCGACCTCGTCGGCCTCGTGCCGGGCCGACGTGTGACGGGTGCGGCCGGTCGCGCGCCGCGCGAGGTCGCGGGCGAAGTCCTGCGGCGCGATGGCGATGCCCGGCGGGCAGCCATCGACCACGCAGCCGATCGCCGGGCCGTGCGATTCGCCGAAGGTGGTGACGCGAAGCAGTTGGCCGAAGGTGTTCAAGCGTCGCGGGTCAGAACAGGCTCGCCGGCGATTCTTCGTCCGCTCGCGCCGGTTTCGCGGCGACGGCTCCGCGGACATCGGCAAGCTGGCGGATGCGCGCGTGCTGGGCGACGAGATCGTGGCGTTCGACCACGAACACGCCCATCTGCCCGACCTTGAACTCGACCCACATCAGCGGCAATTCCGGCAGCAGCCGGGCCAGCGCCTGCTCGGCTTCGCCGACTTCGCAGATCAGCAGGCCGTCGTCGGTGAGGTGCAGAGGCGCATCGCGCAGGATGCGCAGCACGATGTCGAGGCCGTCGTCGCCGGCCCGCAGCCCGAGCTCGGGTTCGTAGGAATACTCGCGCGGCAACGCGTCGGTTTCGTCGTTGGTGACGTAGGGCGGATTGCTGACGATCAGGTCGTAGTGCTCGCCCTGCAGGCCGGCGAACAGGTCGGACTGGACGAAGCGCACGTTGCCCACGTGCAGGCGCCGTTCGTTCTCGCGCGCGAGTTGCAGCGCCATGTCGCTGACGTCGGCGCCGTCGACGTGCCAGTCGGGGTTATGGTGGGCCATCGCGATCGCGATGCAGCCCGAACCGGTGCACAGGTCCAGCGCGCGACGCACTTCGCGCCCGCCGAGCCAGGGCTCGAAGCCGGATTCGATCAGTTCGGCGATGGGCGAACGCGGTACCAGCGCGCGCGCATCGGACTTGAAGCTGAGCCCGGCGAACCAGGCTTCGCCGCAAAGATAGGCGGCCGGGATGCGCTCCTCGATCCGGCGCAGGAACAGCGCCAGCACGTCTTCCTTTTCGGCTTCGGTGATGCGCGCGTTGCCATAGGCCGGTGGCAGGTCGTGCGGCAAATGCAGCGCGTGCAGGGTGAGCTGGGTGGCTTCGTCCAGCGCGTTGTCGTAGCTGTGGCCGAAGGTCAGCCCGGCCGCGTTGAACCGGCTGGCGCCGTAGCGGATCAGGTCGATGATCGTCTGCAGTTCCTGGGACATGCTCCGGCCCGGTCGCCGCGGAAGGCGCGGCAGGCGGCGAATTATAGCGGCGGCGCGGCTATCATGGCCGAACTTCAAGTACCGCCTGAAGTCGGGGATCCGATGTCCAAGCGCCTGCCCTTCCTGCTCGCCGGCCTTGCCGTGCTGGTGATGCTCGCCACGATGGCCCTGCGCTGGCACCGCGCCGCGCCCGCCGATGCGCCGGCGCTGCAGGTCGTCAGCCTGTTCCCGCAGCCGCGCGTGCTGCCCGATTTCAACCTGCGCCAGTCCGACGGCACCGCGCTGGTGCCGGGCGAACTCAAGGGCCACTGGACCCTGGTGTTCCTCGGGTTCACCCACTGCCCCGATGTCTGCCCGACCACGCTGGCGCAGATGGCGCAGGCGCAGAAGCAGTGGCGCGCCCTGCCCGACAGCACCCGGCCGCGGCTGCTGTTCGTGTCGGTGGACCCCGACCGCGACACCCCCGACCGCATCGGCGAATACGCGCACGGTTTCGATCCGGACACCCTCGCCGCCACTGCCGACGTGCCGGCGCTGGAGTCGTTCGCGAAATCGCTCTCGCTGGTGTTCGCCAAGGTGCCGGCGCCCGAGGGCATGCCGGCCGACCAGTACAGCGTCGATCATTCCGCCGCGATCGCGGTGCTCGATCCGCAGGCGCGCATGGCCGGCGTGATCCAGCCGCCGCTGGATCCGCAGGCGATCGCCAGGGACATGACGGCGTTGACCGGGATGCCGCCGCGTTGAGCCTGCTGACCGCGCTGACCCATGTCCTCCCGCATCGCGCGCTGTCGTCGCTGGCGCGCAGGCTCGCGTATTCGTCGCATCCGGCGATTTCGCGAAGGCTGATCGACACCGTCGTCGCGAAATTCGGCGTCGACCTGTCCGAAGCCGCCGAATCCGATCCGCGCGCCTACCCCACGTTCAATGCCTTCTTCACCCGCGCGCTCAAGCCCGGCGTGCGCACGCCCGACCCCGATCCGCGCGCGTTGCTGGTACCCGCGGACGGACGCATCAGCCAGTGCGGGAAGATCGACAACGGCCGCATCTTCCAGGCGAAGGGACAAGGCTTCACGGTCGCGGAATTGCTCGGCGACGAGGCCGCGGCGGAATCGTTCGCCAATGGACTGTTCGCCACCGTCTACCTCTCGCCGCGGGACTACCACCGCGTGCACATGCCGTGGACCGGCACGTTGCGCGAAACCGTGCACGTGCCGGGACGGCTGTTCTCCGTCGGTACCGACGCCGTGGCCTCGGTGCCGCGCCTGTTCGCGCGCAACGAACGCCTCGCCTGCCACTTCGATACCGATTTCGGCCCGATGTGGGTGGTGATGGTCGGCGCGCTGCTGGTCTCCGGCGTGGAGACGGTCTGGGGCGGGATCGAGATCCCGCCCTACGGCGGTCCGGTGACGAAGAAGGACTACCGCGGCCGCGGCATCGTGGTCGAACGCTTCGCGGAAATGGCGCGTTTCAACTACGGCAGCACCGCGATCGTGCTGCTGCCGCCGGGCGTGGCCGAACTCGCGCCGCAACTGGCGGCGGAAACGGCGGTGAGGCTGGGGCAGAGGTTGGCGACGGTCGCCATTTAAACGTAGGGCGGGTTTCAACCCGCCTTCCGTGGTCTCGCGAAAATGGCCGAAGGCGGGTCAAGACCCGCCCTACGGCTTGCACGGAACCGACCTGGTGATTTTTCCCGTCTGCGCATCGCCGATCTCGTAATTGATCCGCGAACAGGAGTTCAGGCACTCGGCCGCCCGCTTGTTGTCCGTCGCGAACCTGATCACGCAGGCGCGTACGCGGTCCGCTTCGGCCGTCCATTGATCGTTGCCGGGTTGCAACGTCGCGCGATTCGCATTGATGCGCTTGAAATACATCACGACCGCATCGCGGCCGCCCGTGTCCCGAAACCTCGGGTACATCTGCCCGATGTTGATGATGTCCATGGTCAGAAGATGTTTCGCAGAGCTCACGATAGTTTCCGGGGACTTGGGCGTACCGTCCGCATTCGCCACGCGCAGAAAGCTGTTTTCGAAATCCGTGTACATGTTCGGCTCCAGGCCACGCATGAACACCCGGCTTGCACCAAACACCCCGAACGCGGCGCCGAGCACGAAAACCGCAAGAAAAGCCAGTCCAGAAACGATGGGCTTCATGCGAATGGCCAGCATGCCCCCTCCCGATCCCGCTCGGTGGATCAATCAATCGCCACGACACCCTTCCAGCTTCAACTTCTGCCCCGGCCGCACCATGTAGCGCGGCGGCTTGATCCCGTTCGCCTTCGCCAGCGCGCGCATGTCGCACTGGTATTGCTGCGCGACCTGGGTCAGGGTCTCGCCACGGCGCACGGTATGCGTCTTCGCCGGCTTCGGTTTCTGCACCGGCGCAGGCTTGCCGGTCGCGACCGTGGCCTGCACCGCGCCCTGCCCCGGCACGTAGGTCGTCGTGGTCTGCGGCACCGGGCTGATCTCGCCGACCTGCACGACGGCGGTGCGCGCATCGCTGGCCATCAACTGCCGGGCGAGCTCGGCGCGTTCGCCCTGCACGCAGTAACGGCCGTACAGGCCGGCGATGCGGGTGGTGACGGTGAGCATCGTTCCCGCCGGCAATGGCGCGTTGACGTCGTAGCGCGGGTTGAGGTTGCGCAGCGCGCGCAGGTAGCCGTCGTTGTAGCGCGCGTTGCCGAGGCAGATCCCGAGTTCGTTGAGCGACGTCGGGCGCTGCAGGCGCATCGACGAGGGATTCGACGACACCCGCGGCCAGCGCAATCCATATTCGCGCGGATGCAAATACAGCCACGCCGCGGCGATCACCATCGGCACGTAATCCCGGGTTTCGGCCGGGAACTGGTTGTACACGTCGTAATCCCAGAAGCTGCGGCCGCCGCTGGACTGGAACACCCGCAGCGCGCGGCCCTCGCCGCCGTTGTACGCGGCCAGCGACAATTCGATGCTGTTGTTGAGTTCGGCATACCGTTGCTGCAGGTAGCTGGCCGCCGCCGCCGCCGCGGAACGCGGGTCGTAGCGGGTATCGAAGCCGCTGCCGTCGTTGCCCAGGCCGTAGGTGCGGCCGGTCGCGGGCATGAACTGCATCGGCCCGGCCGCGCCGGTGCGCGACACCGCGTGCACCTTGCCGTTCGATTCCTTGGCCATGATCCCGAACAGCAATGCTTCCGGCAGGCCCGCGCGCTGGAACGCCGGTGCCATCTGCGGCTTGAGGTACTGGAAGTTCTCGTAGCTCGCGATCAGCGACGGGCGCATGTCGGTCAGCCAGCGGCGGATGCCGGCCTGCACCGCCGGATTGAACTGCACGCGCTGCACGAAGCGGCGATTGTCCGCGTCGAGCAGGGCATCCGCATTCGCGTTGGCGGGCACGCCATTGCCGGTGACGTCCACCGGATCGAGGTCGTCGTCCTCGTCGTCCATCTCGTCGATGACGGGACGTTCCAGCAGGCGCTTGTAGGTGGCGAGGATCGCCGGCAGGTCGCAGCCGCGGGTGCGGCCGCAGTCGGAAACCACCGATTCCATCTGCTTCAACGCGGCATCGGCGCGGGCCTTCGCGTCGTCGTCGCCGGCATCGGCGGCGTCCAGCGCCTGCGTGTACTGCGCCTCGGCCGCGGTCATGCGCTGGTTCAGGGCTTCGACCCGGCTGTTGTCGCGGGCAATCGCGGGAAAGGCGAACGACGAGGCAAGCAGCAGGCACGCCACGGCGCGTGCGGGGCGAGGGAACGGAATCGGCATGATTGGGAATGCGAATGCGGGGGTAGGCGCAGGGTAGCCGCCGCGCGCGAATCGCCGCAACCCGCTCGCCGGGTGATGGGACGGCGCATAGAATCCGGTTTCTTCCCACGGAGCGTGCAGCGCATGGACCCGATCCTCGTCGGCAAGGCCGTCACCACCGTGGACAGCGGCCAGGTGTTCCTGTTGCCGAAATACGGCAACCGTCACGGTTTGGTCGCCGGCGCGACCGGCACCGGCAAGACGGTGACGCTGATGACGCTGGCCGAAGGATTCTCGCGGCTCGGCGTGCCGGTGTTCATGGCCGACGTGAAAGGCGACGTCGCCGGGCTCGCGGTCGCGGGCACGACCAGCGACAAGCTGCAACAACGGATCGGCGAGATCGGCGTCGCCGATTACCGCAACGAAGCGAATCCCGTCATTTTCTGGGACCTGTACGGCAAGCTCGGGCACCCGGTGCGGGGTACCGTGAGCGAAATCGGCCCGACCCTGCTCGGCCGCATGCTCGAACTCAACGACACCCAGGAAGGCGTGCTCGAAATCGTGTTCAAGCTGGCCGACGACAACGGCTGGCTGCTGCTCGATCTCGCCGACCTGCGCGCGCTGCTCCATCACGTCGGCGAGAACCGCAAGGACATCTCGTCGAAGTACGGACTGGTGAGCACGCAATCGATCGGCGCGATCCAGCGCGCCCTGCTGCAGGTCGAACAACAGGGTGGCGATGCGTTCTTCGCCGAGCCGGCGCTGGAGCTGCCGGACATCATGCGCACGACGCAGGACGGCCGCGGCATGATCTCGATCCTCGCCGCCGACCAGCTGATCCTCAAGCCGCGGCTGTATTCCAGCTTCCTGTTGTGGTTGCTGTCGGAGCTGTTCGAAACCCTGCCGGAAGTGGGCGACCTCGACAAGCCGAAGCTCGTGTTCGTGTTCGACGAGGCGCACCTGCTGTTCGACGACGCGCCGCCGGCGCTGCAGCAGCGCATCGAGCAGGTCGTGCGCCTGATCCGTTCCAAGGGCGTGGGCGTGTATTTCTGCTCGCAGTTCCCCGACGACGTGCCCGACAACGTGCTCGGCCAGCTCGGCAACCGCGTGCAGCATGCGCTGCGTGCGTTCACCCCGCGCGACCAGAAGGCGGTGAAGACCGCGGCCGAAACGTTCGTCTCCAATCCGGACCTGGACGTGGCGAGAACCATCGGCCAGCTCGGCGTGGGCGAGGCGCTGGTGTCGATGCTGCTGGACAAGGGCGTGCCGATGCCGGTGGAAAAGACCCTGGTCGCGCCGCCGCGCTGCCGGATGGGCGCGATCACCGACGCCGAGCGCGCGCAGGTGCGCGCCGGCAGTCCGGTCGGTGCGAAGTACGACACGACCATCGACCGCGAATCCGCGGCGGAGAAATTGGCCGCGCGCCATGCCGATGGCGATGCGGGATCGCAAGCTTCGACGACGAAGGCGGACAATGGTCGCGGCGGCGCGCAAACGCAGCAGGACGAAGGTGGCGGCTTCGGCGGCGCGGTCAAGGACGCGCTGTTCGGCACCAAGCGCCGCCAGGGCATGATCGAGACCATGGCCAAGCAGACCGCGCGCACGATGGGCAGCCAAGTCGGCCGGCAGATCCTGCGCGGCGTGCTCGGCAGCATTTTCGGCGGGCGCAAGTAGCCGAGGCGCGACAATGGGCCGTCGATCTCTGATCGCCGCGGTCTTCATGGTCGCCTCGCTGGCGACTACATGGCTTGCACGCGCTCAAGCAGCCGACACTTCCCAGTTATGGCCGGATCATCGACAGTATGTGCTTGCCGGCCACTACATCGGGCAAGTCCGGGATTCCTCGCGCACCCGCCAATCGTGCGAGTACCTCGACGCCGATCTCGACCTGCGGTTCGCGCGCGCCGGCAAGGAAGCGGAGCGCACCTATACCCTCGTCGTGTCCTGCCCCGAAGATCCGTCGATGGATAGGACATACGAGAGCACGTGGTGGAACGAGGTCATCGGCGGGGATTGCCTGGTCCTGCAACCGGAGCTTGGACCGAACCCCGAATACCCGTGGAACGAAGGACACCTGTTCGGATTCCGCATCGACGACGACGCCAACACGCTGTACTTGGATGGCGCTGGCTGCGTTTCGGCCGATGAACGCGACAATGTGGAACTGAAGCGCGTCCGCTATCCCTTCCACGCGCCGACCCGGAATCGCTGATGTCGCGCTGGCGTCCGCCCGCCGCAGGCAGTACCGCGCTGATCACCCGCGCAGGCCATGACCGGCTCAAGTCCGAGCTCGACGAACTCTGGCGCGCGAAACGCCCGGAAGTGGTGAGGGCGCTGGCCGCGG
>Ga0209023_10001658_pt1 | contig 29267 bp, 27 predicted proteins | sample LakOneMetagenome_FD_187468 | JGI IMG/M metagenome (GOLD analysis project Ga0209023, IMG submission 187468) | Freshwater and sediment microbial communities from Lake Erie, Canada (SPAdes) (version 2) | ecosystem: Environmental > Aquatic > Freshwater > Lentic | place: Lake Erie, Canada...
CCATGACGAGCGTGACGCGCACGACGTCGGGGGAGTAGAGGTACTCGTTCACAGCACCTCGCTGTGCACCATCGCGCCCCGCCGTGCGGCCACCCGGCGTAGCCGGTGTCGGGCCGCGGGCTGCCGGGCGGGGTCGAGCGAGGCGGCGATCTCGTCGACATGGTCGTCACCCGCGGCGTGCTCGAAGTACTCCATGAGCATCTCGGCCTGGTGGGTGTGGATGTTGACCATGCCGATCAGCACGCCCTTGTCGCCGGGGATGAGGGAGGCGATGTGGTCGAGGATCTCGTCCAGCGAGGGCTGCTTGGCGTCGCCGAGCCTGTGCACGCTCGACGACGGGACGCCGTCGGAGACCATCGTCTCGCCGACGCTGTCCTCGTAGGCGCCGAAGAGCACGAAGTGGTCGAGGAACGGCTTGAGGTCACGGGAGGCCATCGAGGCGAAGAGCTCCGCCCGTCGGCCGCGGTCGCGACGGTTGTTGAGGACGCCGATCACGGTGGCATCGTCGGGCCACTGGGCGCGCAGGGTCTTGAGCGTCATGACGACGCTCTCACGGTCGTTGGCGGCGAACATCGGGACCCACTGGACCTGCTTGCCGCGGATGTCGTAGGTGCGCAGCCGGACGACGCCGATGTCGGGGACGCTCTTCCACATGCCGCGGATGGCGGCCTCCCGGCTGATGCCGAGGATGTCGGCGAGCACGAGGCCGATGGCGACGTTCTCCTTGAACTGGAGGTAGTCGAAGCCCTTCATGTCCTCGTCGAGGACCACCGCGGGGTCGGCGTAGATGAACTGCGAGCCGCGCCGCTCGGCGTGCATCGCGAGTCGGTCGCGCAGGTGCGGCCGGTCCTCGGCGGTGATGAGCACGCCGCCGCGGGGGGTGGTCAGGGCGAGGGAGTCGGCGATCTCCTCCAGCGTCTCGCCCATCTCCTCCTGGTGGTCCTCGCGGACGTTGGTGATCACCGTGACGTCGGAGCGGACGATGAAGTCCTGGGAGTACTCCTGATAGATCGGCCGCACCGCCATGCACTCGATGACCAGGCCCTCGACTCCCGGCTGGACGTGCTCCTTGACGATGTCGATCTGCTCATTGATCGTGGCTGCCCCGAGCCGGGTGATCGGCGACTCCTCGCCGAGCGGCCCGATCACGCGCGCGGCGCTGCCGGTGGTCTTGGCGACGGTGACATAGCCCCCCTCGCGGAGGACGGCGGCCACCAGACGGGTCACGGTGCTCTTGCCGCGGATGCCGTTGACGTGGACCCGGACGTCGAGCTGCTCGAGGCGCTTGGTGTGGGCCCGCACCGACGCGGCCCAGACGCTGATGAGGGTGATCGTGACAATCCAGAGCAGGCTGATGCTGACGATGGCACCGGACATGTCAGGGCCTCTGGGTGCGCTCCGAGGCGGGCCGACGACGACGGCGCGTCTGGGCACCGGCCCGGGGCGCGGGGCGTCCGGCCGTGACGTTGCGGATCGGCTGACCGGCGGGGGACACCAGTGCCGTGACGAGCACCTCGACCTCGGCGACGTCGCCGAGCATGCGGCGCTGGCCGGCGGTGCGGTCGGCGAAGGTGGCGGCGCGGGCGAGCATGAGCGCCGGCTCGATCATGTCCTGGGCGGCGGCAGCGGTGGTCTCGGGGAGAATGACCCCGAAGTGGCCCTCGTCGGTCACATAGACGACGTCGGTGACCCGGAGCTCGGCCTCAAGTGCGCGGGCGACCGTACGACGGGCGCGTCGCTGGTCCTCCTCGCGCAGACGCTGGTCGGTGATCTGCACCTCGACGACCGCCTGGCAGAGCGGGCGCTCGTGGAGTGCCGCACGCACGCGTTCGTCGTCGAGGATCACGGCGGCGTCGCTAGCGGAGATCAGGCCCAGCGAGCCTTCCACCGGGGCGACGGCCTGGGAGCCGACCCGGGCGGCCATCCGGCGGCCACGGCGGATCCGGTCCGCGACCACGCCGCTGGCGAGGCCGACGAGGAGCATCAAGACGATCGTGAGGGCCTGGGTGAAGAAGCCGACGGGGTGGGCGTCGGGGACGTACTGGTGCATCGCGGTGTAGAGGGCGGCCGCGGCCAGCCCCACGATGAGCCCGCCGAACGCGTCCGTGAACGTCGCGAGGGCGAACGCGGCGATGCTCGCCGCGATGGTGACCATGCCGACCTGCGGCGTCTCCTGGGTGCCCGCCGTGGCCACGTTGCCGAGCGTGACGAGCCCAGCGGCCACGATGATCAGCCAGAGGTGGGCGTCAGTCCAAGCCGTTGTCAGTCGACGCAATCGACTCACCCCCTCGGAACCGCCACAGAGCGAGTCCCAGCAGGATGAGGAAAACGAGGGTGCCGAACACACCATGCACCGCATGCGGTGAGGTCATGGCTGCTTTTCTCCCGTCCCCTGGCGCTAGGAACCTGACAATTCGCGACCCGAGTTGTGCGAAACCCCGGTGTTGGACCCGTGCCGAGCGAGTACGTTCACCTACGGTCTAGACGTCACCGTAGGCGAGTAGGCGGAGGAATTTGCCAAAACCGCTGATTTACCTGGGATTGCTGCTCGGCCTTGGTCTGGTCGTGGAGTTGCTGTGGCATGTCCCCGTTCAGCACGGCGGCGAGGCGCCTCCCGTCCAGGCCGGGGTGCTCGTCGTCGACGCCGTCACCGGTGACCCCGTCCCCGGTGCTCGGCTGGCCCGGCTGGACGCCCGCGGTGCGGACCTCGGCACCCAGCTCGAGGCGGACGGCGACGGTGTCGTCGACGTGACGGTCTCCACGCCACGGCTGGTCCGGGTCACCGCCGACGGCTTCGTGCCTCAGGTGGTCACGATCGGCCGACCCGATGATGGGGTCGCCGGCGGGCCGCCGCTCGATCGCCCCCAGGTCGTCACGATCACGCCGGCCGCCGAGGCCGCCGTGTCGCTGCGGGTGGCCGGACAGGTGATGATGGGCGGCGGCCTCTATCAGGCCGTGAGCAGCTCGGTCGGCCCGGTGCTCGCGGCGCCGGACGACACGGCCGCTCATTCCGCGGTCCTCTCCGCGGTCGGCCCCCTGCTCGCGGACGCCGACCTCAGCCTGGCCACGCTGGGGGCCCCGTTGGTCAGCGACCCGGACACGTCGGCTCGGGACACGACCTCGCCAGGCTCGGCAGCCGCCGGGGCAGGGTCGGTGCCCCTGACGGCGTCCACCGCCACCGCCGGCGCGCTCGCCGATGCCGGCATCGATGTGGTCAGTCTCGCCAACAGCCACCTCGCGGACGCCGGGAGTGACGGGGTCGGCCAGACGCTGGGTGCGCTCGACGAGGTCGGCATCCAGCACTTCGGAGCCGCCACCACCGAGGACCAGGCCTGGGCGCCGGCGTACGTCGACGTCCGCGGCCGGACCGTCGCCTTCGTCGGTTGCGCCGACGTCGACATCACCGGACCCGACGGCGAGACCATCCCGTTCGAGCCGGGCCCGGCGCCCTGCTCGGTCGACCGGCTGCGCCAGGAGGTCGGCGCCGCGGCCGCACGGGCGGACGATGTGGTCGTGGCGCTCGATGCCGGGACCACCCGCAGCGGCGAACCGGAGTACGACGCCGAGGCGGAGCAGCGCTCCCGCGATCTGGCCGAGGCGGCCGCCTCGGCAGGGGCGACCCTGGTCGTCGACAGCCGGTCCCACCAGCCTCGCGGGCTGGTCTCCCTCGACGGGGTGCCGTGGGCACTCGGCACTGGCGACCTCGTCGACGACAACACCACGTGGGCGACGCTGCCGGCCACGGTGCTGCATGCCGTCCTCGACGGCGGCACGGTGACGACGGCATCGCTCGACCCGCTGGCGATGGTGCACTTCCGGCCCGTGCCCGTGAGCGGGGCGCTCGCCGACGCGATCTCACGTCAGGTCGCGTCCGAGCCCGGGGGGATCCTCGGCCTGGGCGACCGACGAGCCTCCTGGCCGGCACTCAGCCAGACCAGCGAGCAGATCGACGGCGACGCCGGTGTGATCCTGCGACTCGGTACCGCCCAGACCCTCGATGCGGCCGCGTCGCCGGCGCGCGTGGGCCGTGACCTGCTGTGGGGCACCGGGTCGATGGAGGACCTGGAGACCGACCCGGCCGCCACCGGGTCGACGCTGTGGGCCCTGGGCCGCTACGTCACCACGTCGATGGAGTCCACCTGCTCGGGCGTCCAGGGGCTCCGGCTGCGCCGCGGCCCGCTCAGCGAGAAGGACGTCGTCATCTCGCCCCAGTACCGCGAACCGGTCACGCCCGGCACCCGTCTCACGCTCACCGCCAACGTCCGGCTGGCCAGCGAAGGTGCCGCGCTCGAGGTGCGGTGGTACCGCACCCTCGACCCCACCAAGCGCAGCAGCGGCGCTCAGTCGGTGGCGATCACCCCGCACCGTCTCGCCGGCCCGTGCGCGCCCGTGAGCCTGGACCTGACGGTGCCTCCCGACATGGTCGCCGTCCAGCCGTTCATCCGGCTCTCGCCGCGCCACGACGTCAACCTCGCCGCCGAGCTCCGCGTCGACGACGTCCGCCTGATCGCCTGGTCCGACGCCTCGGCGACCTCGACGGACACCGGCTTCGGACCCCTGCTCGACACTGTCGAGCTCCCCGACTCCGGCTCCGTCCCCGTCCGACGCGACGGCCCCCCGGCCCCCTGACCCACCCCCGAGGTGGGAGCCGTGGCCCCGCGAAGTGGGACTCGCGGCCCCGCGAGGTGGGAGCCGCGGCCCCGCGAGGTGGGACTCGTGGCCCCGTCAGCAGGCGCCGGGGCTGATCCCTTGGAACCTCACGAAACAACCGGGAGCCGTCGCGATGAGCCGGGTCATCGTGTCCCCCGACAGCACCCAGCGGCGCAGCTCGACCGGAGCCGTGGCGGGCGGCTGGGCGTCGACGAACCGGTAGTCATAGAAGCCGTCGTCCAGCAGGGTGGTCACCCAGAACTCGTTGAGAGGACCGCCGCCACACTCGATGCAGGAGTCGGACAAGGAGGCCTTGGCGCCCGACTCGTCGGTGGTCCTCACGTGCACCAACCGGCCATCGATCGCGCGCAGGACGTCCCACCAGGCGCTGTCGCCCCCGCTCTGGCTCACGATGAGCTCGGCGGCGCCGTCGCCGTCGAGGTCTTGACCCGGCAGAAGCTCCGGGTAGGAGCTGAACGGCAGGTCCACTGTGTCCGACCCACCCGACGCCCAGTCGACGCTCACCTGCATGGTCTCGCTGTGCGAGGTCTCCGCGGGGACCGAGAGCCGCGCGGTGTCGGGCGAACCGTCCCCGTCGACGTCTGCTGTGACCTCGGTGACGGTGGGCGGGTCGGCCTCGGTGGTGACCTCGACCGTGGTCGGGTCGTCCACCAGCTCGCCATCGGCACAGTACGGCGCGTGCACCTCGATCGTGTGCCGGCCGGGGTCTCCCACCGAGATCTGCAGCTCGCGGTCGCTCGGGAAGTTCAACGAGTACGACGACACCTCGCCGCCCGCCTCGCACCGACCGCCGGCCCCGGCCAACCGCTTGACCCGATCACCGTCGATGAGCACCGCGATGGACTGGGGACCCGCGGGGATGGGCTCGATGCCGCCGTCGTCGGCGTAGGAGGTCGAGGTGCCCTCGACGGTGATCGTGAGCCGCACGTGGTCCCCCGAGACAAGGGTCGCCTCGATCCGGACGTGCTGGGAGAACTGGTCGTGCGGCGGCGCCGGGAGAGGGTTCGAGCCCGACGGCGGCCGGGCCTGCCAGACCCCCACACCGGCGACGACCAGCAGGGCCGCGGCCACGCCCACGGACGCGTGCCGACGGCGCCTGGACTGCCGGACCCGCCGCTGGATGTCGGGCATCCTGTCGCGCCCGGTGGAGGAGTCCGCGAGACCGGCCAGCCGGTCCAGGGAGTCGAAGATCGGGTCTCGCTCGTCGGCGCTCATGACGCCTCTCCTTCGGCGTGGCCCAGCGCGCTGCGCAGCTGGGCGAGGCCCTTGCTCGTGGTGCTCTTGACGGTACCGAGGGAACAGGCCATCACGTCGGCCGTCTCCGCCTCGGACAGGTCGCACCAGTGGCGCAGGACCACGGCCGCTCGCTGTCGGTCCGGGAGGCGGCGGAGCGCTTGAAGGAGCACCTGGCTCTCGACGACGTGGCTCGAGGCATCAGGCACCCCACGCTCCGGGAGCTGGTCGGTGGCCCATTCGCGGTTGCGGTGGCGACGCCACCAGGAGGTGCGCAGGGTGACCATGACCCTGCGCAGGTAGGCGTCCGGGGCGTCGTACTCCCGGATCCGGTCCCAGCGCGGGTAGACCTTGGCGTACGCCGACTGGAGCAGGTCCTCGGCGGTGTCCAGGTCCCCGGTCAGCAGGAACGCCAGGCGCCGGTGCCTGCGCTCGCTGGCGCGCACGTAGGAGGCGAAGTCGTCCAGCGGGTCGACGGTCACGGGACCGCCGACCCTGCTGGTCGATGCAGTTGGCTGCTCCATGCTCACTGGGACGCTCGCTGTATCGAGGGGGTTGTGGGCCGATCAGCAGGCGCCGAGGGTGACGCCGAGGTAGCCGTCCACGCCGTAGCAGCCGGACTCCGCGGCGGCGGAGCGGGTCAGCGTGCGGCCGGTGAGCTCCCAGCGCCGGACCTTGATCGTCGCCGGTAGGTCCGGGTGCGCGGCCACGAATCGGTAGTCGTAGAAGCCGTCCGCGAGCAGGTCGGTCTGCCAGCTGGTGTTCCACGGAGCGCCGGTGCCCTCGGTGAGGCCGTCGGCCAGTGGGGTCGAGTCGCCGTCGGCGTCGACCGTGCGGACTCGGGACAGCTCGTGGCCGGCCTCGGAGACGACCTGCCACCACCTGCTCTCACCGCCACTGCCCGAGAGGACCAGCTCCTGGCTGCCATCCCGGTCCAGGTCGACGGCGACCTCGAGCCTCTCGTAGCCGCTGTAGGGGAGCCGGACGGTGGCAGAACCCCCCGTGGCCCACCAGACCTGGATGCGCGAGCGGGTGCCCGCTTCCCCACGGGTGAGCTGCCGCGCGATGTCGAGACGCCCGTCGCCGTCGACGTCGGCGGTCACTCGTGACTGTTCGGTCCATCGGGGCTTCTGGTGGGCGGCCGTCTCGCCGGAGGCATGAGTCGTGAGGCCGGCAAGGGCCACGGCTGCGAGGGAGACACTGGCAATGGCGGTGTGTGTGTTCATACCGGGGAACACGCGCCATCCGGGGCAGAGGTTGCCTCGACCGGCCACCCTTCTCAGGTCACAGGTCGACGGTCCCGCCGGTGCGCCAGTAGACCGACTCCTCGCGGGTCAAGAAGCCCTCCTCCACGAGGTAGCGGCGCAGGGCCGCATGGTCGGGATGCACGCGCTGGAGGATCTCGTTGACCTCGCGCTCGGGGTAGGTCCGACCGAGCTCGAACGACTGGGCCAGGTGGTCGAGGACCGCGCGCAGCTTGCCGTGCTTGCTGGGGATCGTGTGCAGCGTCCCGTCGGGGCGCAGGAAGTTGGCCACCACCCGCTGGGTCTGCGGGTCGAGGGGGCTGTCGGGCGGCAGAGCCATCCGATCAGGCTGGTGCCGACGGGTGGGGCGGCTTGACCGCGATCAGCCCGGCGCCCATCGGCGCCATGAACAGCGGCTCCCCGGTCTCCGCCAGCCACTCGTCGACGGCCTTCTTTGCGCCGTCCCAGGCGTGGTAGTCGTCGATCAGGAGCAGACCGCCGGGCGACAGTCGTGGGTAGAGCTCGCGCAGCTCGTGTCGGGTCGAGGAGTACCAGTCGGTGTCGAGACGCAGGATGGCGATGCGCTCGGGGGCCTCGTGTGGTGTGGTCTCCTCCACCAGCCCGGGGTGGTAGTGGACCAGCTCCGCGGGGTAGCCGGTCGCGGCCATCCCCTGCTGCACGTCCTCGAGCGATGCGGCGGCCCAGACCTTGGACGTGCGGTCGGAGGCCTCCAGGAGCTCGGCCGCAGAGGTGACGACACCCGCGCGGGTCCGAGCATCCTCCTCGGCCGGGGGAGGCATCCCCTCGAAGGTGTCGAACAGGTGCAGGGACCTCGAGACGTCGCCGACCGACATCAGCGTCAGCGCCATGGCCTGCATGCTCCCGCCGCGCCAGACCCCGCACTCGACGATGTCGCCCTCGATCCGATGGGCGGCGATGTATCTCATCCCGTCGATGAGCGCGCCGAGCTTGGGCGGCGTCGTCATGGTCCGGTCGCGGACCTGCTCGATGATGCGTCGCTTCTCCGCGTCGAAGTACCTCGGCAGTCCCGTGCCGCCGGCCGGCTGCTGCGACGGTCGGTCCTGAGCATCTGCGCGCTGACGGGTGCGCTTGGCGGGGCGTCCGCCGCGGTCGTCGGGCTCCGGGCGCGTCAGGACGTAGCCGGTGGTACGGCGGAGCACGGCGTTGAAGCGTTGCTGGAGAGACACGACAGCCAGCGTCGCACATCCTCCTACCGAGGTCGGACGCGCCGGTCCTCAGCGGAGATGCCGCCCGGGGGAGGCCTGACGAGAAGTCAGCGGCTGAGCTGGAGCAGCGTCAACGGGTGCCGGGCGGTGTCGAGCCCGCCGCCGGCGGCGCGCACCTCGAAGTGCAGGTGGCAGCCGTCGGGTGCGCCGCTGTCGGAGGCCCTCGCGATCAGCTGCCCCTTGGCGATCTTGTCGCCGGGCTGGACATAGACCCTGCGTGTGTGGGCCAGCAGGAAGTCGACGCCGAGCCCCTTGTTGCGAAACAGCAGCGGGTTGACGCCGTACGCCGACCCGAGCGAGGCGTGCGAGACGACTCGACCGTGCCGGGCGGCATAGAGCTTGGTCCCGCACGGCATCGCGATGTCGAGGCCGTGGTGGAAACCCTTGTCGTCCGCGCAGCGCGGGTCGGGGTCGTAGTAGGGGGCGCTCGTGCAGCCGTAGGGCACCATCTTGCGGTGCTTGCCGGCGAACCATGGCGAGGCGTAGTGGTGCTTGTCCTTGGTGTAGAACACCCAGCGCGGGTCGGGCTTGGCGGCCGGTGTCGCCTGGGACGGCCGCTGCGCGAGCGGCTGCTCCACCGTGGCGGCGGGCGCGACCCCCAGCATCAGCAGGGCGATCAGGATCGGGACCGGGAAGGGCACGTGGTCACGGTAGCCCGACGGGCGCACCGTCGGCAGCCGCCACCTCGAGGAGCCGGTCACACTCCTCGACGAGACGCCGACGCAGTGGCGCGGCCCGGTCCGCGAGCGCGCGCTGTTCGGCGGCGTACTCCTGGCGGCCCTCGGGCGTCTCGATCCTGATCGGCTCGAAGCCGAGGTCGCGCACGTCGTACGGCGCCCCGCGCATGTCGAGGTTGCGCGCCTCCCACGCGAGCTCGAACGCGTCGGCGACCAGGTCCGAGCCGACCATGGGGGAGAGCCGGAACGCGTGCTTGTAGAGGTCCATCCCGGCGTGGAGGCAGCCGGGCTGCTCGAACGCCGGCCGATCGTCGTGGCCGGGCTGGAGGGCGTTGAGCGGCCGCGCGTCGGGGGTGAAGAAGCGGAACGCGTCGAAGTGCGAGCAGGCGATCCGGTGGCTGTCGACCACGGCGTCGGTCCCGGCCGTCCCGAGCCTGAGGGGATAGGTGTGGTGGCGGGTCTCGTCCTCGCCGAGGTGGTAGACCATCGCCCACTCGTGCAGCCCGAAGCAGCCGAACTGGGCGGGCCTCCGCTCGGTCGCCACCAGCAGCTCGCGAATGCTGTCGACCAGGTCGGCGCGCTGGCGGACGAAGTCCTCGGTCACGCCCACGGCGGCGTCCTCGGCCCGCTCGGCGTAGCCCTTGAGCGGGACGTACGCCGCCGCGGTCGCGCCGTCGAGCGCGACGCCGTAGCCGGGGTGCCATCGCCGCAGCTGCGCCGGCCGGTAGGAGTAGTAGGTGAACAGGAAGTCGTGCACCGGGTGCTTGACCCGCGCCTCCCGACGCGCGAGGTGCGGCCGGAGGTAGGGCTCCACCCGCGCCGCGTGCGCGGCGGCGCGCGCCGTCCAGGCCGGCTCCGCCAGCACCTCCCACTCCACCCCGCGATCGTAGGCTGTTGGTTGGCCTCGGTTTCGAGACGGGCGCGGGGCGCCCTCCTCAACCAGCGGGCCTCGAGGCCGCCCCGATAGGCTCGCCACCGTGCGTATTGCGAGATTCACGACGGGGGACGACCCCCGCTACGGCGTGGTGACGGGCGAGCTGGACGACTACGGTCAGCCGGCCGACGATGCGATGGTGGTGCCGTTGGTCGGCGACCCGCTCTATGCGGGGATCCAGCCGATGGAGGAGCAGATCCCCCTCGCCGACGTACGCCTCCTGGCGCCCGTGATCCCGCGCAGCAAGGTCGTCGCGATCGGCAAGAACTACGCCGCGCATGCCGCCGAGATGGGCGGGGACGTGCCGGAGGAGCCGTTGATGTTCCTCAAGCCCAACACGTCGGTGATCGGCCCGAACGACGACATCCTCTATCCGCGGCTGACCTCCGACCTGCACTACGAGGGCGAGCTGGCGGTCGTGATCGGCCGGATCTGCCGGGACGTGCCTCCGGAGCAGGCGACCGACGTTATCTTCGGCTACACCATCGCCAACGACGTGACTGCTCGGGACCTCCAGCGCCGCGATGTTCAGTTCACGCGGGGCAAGAGCTTCGACACGTTCTGCCCCCTGGGCCCGTGGATCGAGACCGACCTCGACCCCCACGACTTCACCGCCGACGGCGGTGGCCGGCGCGTGCAGACCTTCCTCAACGGCGACGTGAAGCAGGACGGCAACACCCGCGACCTGGTCTTCGACATCCCGACGCTGATCTCCCACATCACCGCGGTGATGACGCTGCTGCCCGGCGACGTGATCCTGACCGGGACCCCGGACGGCGTCGGCCCGATGCAGGTCGGCGACGAGGTCGAGGTCTCGATCCAGGGGATCGGCGCGCTGACGAATAGAGTCGCCTCCCGTGACTGACCCCGCCCCGACCCTCGACCGCGACCCCAGCGTCCGCGTCCGCTTCTGCCCGTCCCCGACCGGGAGCCCCCACGTCGGGCTGGCCCGGACCGCCTTGTTCAACTGGGCGTTCGCGCGCCACCACGGCGGCACCTTTGTGTTCCGGATCGAGGACACCGACGCCGCGCGCGACAGCGAGGAGTCCTACGACACGATCCTCGAGGTGATGCGCTGGCTCGGGTTCACCTGGGACGAAGGCCCTGAGGTCGGCGGCCCGCACGCGCCCTATCGGCAGAGCCAGCGCTACGACCTCTACCGCGACGTGGCCGAGCGCCTCCACGCGGCCGGGCGGGCCTACCACTGCTACTGCTCCACCGAGGAGCTCGAGGACCGCAACGCCAAGGCCCGTGCCGAAGGGCGCGCGCCGGGCTACGACGGCCACTGCCGCACCCTGACCGATGAGCAGGTCGCGGCCTACCAGGCCGAGGGACGCCAGCCGGTGCTGCGCTTCCGGATGCCCGACCGGGCGATCACGTTCACCGACGTGGTGCGCGGCGACATCACCTTCCAGCCCGAGAACGTGCCCGACTATGCGCTCGTGCGCGCCAACGGGCACCCCCTCTACACGCTCGTGAACCCGGTCGACGACGCGATGATGGAGATCACCCACGTGCTGCGCGGGGAGGACCTGCTGTCCTCGACGCCGCGCCAGATCGCCCTCTATGACGCGCTGGCCGAGATCGGCGTCGGCAATGGCACGACGCCGCACTTCGGGCACCTGCCCTATGTGATGGGCCAGGGCAACAAGAAGCTCTCCAAGCGCGACCCGGAGGCCTCCCTGCTCGGCTATCGCGAGCAGGGGTTCCTGCCCGAGGGACTGCTCAACTACCTGGCGCTGCTGGGCTGGGCGATCGCCGAGGACCGCGACATCTTCTCCATGGCCGAGATGGTCGAGGCCTTCGAGATCTCGCGGGTCAACCCCAACCCGGCCCGCTTCGACCTCAAGAAGTGCGAGGCCATCAACGCCTCCCACATGCGGCTGTTGTCGATCGACGAGATCAGCGAGCGGGTCACCCCCTACCTGCAGTCGGCAGGGCTGGTGGACGCCGAGCCGACCGCGTCGCAGGCCGAGACGCTGGCGGCGGCGATGCCACTGGTCCACGAGCGGATGAACAAGCTCACCGAGGCCGCCGACATGCTCGGCTTCCTGTTCGTCGACGAGGCCGGCTTCCTCCGTGTCGACGAGGTCGACGAGGCGGGGCGCGAGGTCGTGCAGGCGGCGTACGACGCCCTCGCCGGGCTGTCGGACTGGACGACCGCCGCGATCGAGGAGGCCCTGCGCACGTCGCTGATCGACGGGCTCGGTCTCAAGCCCCGGCTCGCGTTCGGCCCGGTGCGCGTCGCGGTCACCGGCCGCAAGGTGTCACCGCCGCTGTTCGAGTCGCTCGAGCTGCTCGGCCGCGAGCGGTCGCTGGCTCGCCTGCAGGGGGCCCTCGCCTGATGTCGGGGGACTGGACGCCGCCGGGTCCACCGCCCGGTCAGCCTGAGCCGGCACCGGGGCCGCCTGCTCCGCCGCCCGGCTACGGCTACGGCGCTCCACCGCCGGGGTATGCGCCCCAGGGCTATCCGCCGCAGAACTACCCACCCCAGGGCTATCCAACTCAGGGCTATCCGGCCCCTGGCTATCCGCCCGCGCCGGGCTATGCGGCCCCGCCGCAGCCCCCCATCGAGACCGAGCCGTTGGACTACCATCTCGTGCACCGTGGCGGTGCCCTTGGCTGGTGGCGGCCGCTGGTCGGGGTCCTCACCGGCGCGGTGATGATGATCGTGGTCGTGCCGCTGGTCTTCCTGCTGGTGTTCATGATCGGCTACGCGATCGCGGGCCAGGACGCCGTCACCCGAGGCCAGGCGCTCGGCGACTCGACCAACCCGACCCCGGCGATGTTGGCCTACCTGAACCTCACGCTCGCCGCCGCGATCCCGGTGTCCTGGGCGCTGCTCCGGATCTTCCACGGGCTCAAGCCGCGCTGGCTCGCATCGGTGCGCCCGCGGATCCGCTGGGGCTACTTCGGGGTCTGCCTGGCGCTGTCGGTGCTGGCGCTGCTCGCCACGATCCTGGTCAGCGCGATCGTGCCCGGGAGCGGCTCGGGGGGTGACCAGGGCGGCCAGCTCAACGAGTTCACCTCGACGACGCGTGACTACCTGTTGGTGATCCTGCTGCTGACGCCGTTTCAGGCTGCGGGGGAGGAGTACTTCTTCCGCGGCTATCTCACCCAGGCCCTCGGCGGGCTGTTCGGCCGCCGGTCGCTGCTGGTGAGCCGCGCGGTCGCCGTACTCGTGCCGGCGCTGCTGTTCGGTCTGGCGCACGGCCTAGGCCAGAGCGTGCCCGTCTTCTTCGACCGGTTCGCGTTCGGCGTGGTCGCCGGCATCCTCGTGATCCGCACCGGCGGCCTCGAGGCGGGCATCGCCATGCACGTGCTCAACAACTTCATGGCGTTCGGGTTCACGCTCGCCTTCAGCGACATGGCGTCGGCGCTCAACCCGCCGGCGGGCTCCTGGTGGGACATCGTCCCGACGCTGACGCAGTCGCTGGTCTATCTCGGCCTGGCCAGCTGGGCCGCCCGGTTCATGGGGCTTGCGACGCGCACGGATCCGGCCGTTTTGGCTGCGTCTCGTGGGCTTGTGTATCGTTTCCCCTCGGTCCCGCCCCCGGTGCAACCCCTCTGAAGGGTGATCGTCGGAAGGGCCGGAACACCCCATGGGGTATGGTGTAATTGGCAGCACGACTGGTTCTGGTCCAGTTAGTCTAGGTTCGAGTCCTAGTACCCCAGCGAACGACGCAGTGCGATCCCGGTGGCCGGTTTCCGGTCCCGGGATTTGGTTTGGGACAGCGCGCTTCGCTAGAGTCTTGCGCTGTTGCTTCAAGGCAAGCCCCCGTTGTGTAGCGGCCTAGCACGCCGCCCTCTCAAGGCGGTAGCGCCGGTTCGAATCCGGTCGGGGGTACCACTCTGAAAAGCGGTCCTGACCAGCGGAAACGCTGGGACGGACCGCTTCTGCATTTCCGTCGAAAACGGGCTCGGGCAACGCTGGGGCAACACGGGGCAACAGCTCTCGGCGCTGCCGGGCGGTCTCGCGAGCTCGATCCAGGGCGTCCCCGACCTCGTCCAGACGGTCCTCGAAGAGGTGGCCGTAGGTGTCCAGGGTCATGGTGGCCGAGGCGTGTCCGAGCATCTGCTGGACGACCTTCACATCGGCCCCGCTGGCGATCGCGAGGCTGGCTGCCGTGTGCCGGAGTTGGTGTGGATACAGGTCGGGGACGCCGATGGTTCGGGCGGCCGCGCTGAACGCCGTCCGGAAGGTGCTGACTCGCAGCGGCTGGCCGTTGCGGATGCCCGCGAAGACGAGATCGTCCGGCTTTCGACCGGCAACGTGGCCTGCCAGCTCGGCCGCGAGGAAGCGCGGGATCGGCACCTCCCTTCGTTGGTGGGTCTTGGGGGTGCCCCACACGAGTCCTTGGCCCTGCACCGGGGTCACGGACTCGGCGATGACCGCTCGGTTGCGCCGAAGGTCGAGGCGCCCGACTCGGAGCGCTGCCATTTCCCCGAAGCGAACGCCGGTGTAGGCCAAGAACAGCACGACGAGCCGGTAGGTCTCGTTCGCGCGGGTGTCGAGGCTGCTGAACTTGCTCGCGGCGGAGGGGTAGCCGGTCGCCGCGGCCAGGTCTTCGACCTGGTCGTGCGTGAGGTAGCGGTGCTCGTGCCTGACCGTGCGGGGCAGGTTCACCCCGGCGGCGACGTTGCGGACCAGTCGACCGTCCTTGACCGCTAGGTCGAGGACCAGGCTGAGCACCCGGTGGATCTTGTGGACGGTGGCGGGGGAGTGGCGACTCGCCAGGTCGCTGATCCAGGCCTGGACGTCGCTGTGGGAGACGTTGGCGAGCTTGACCCGGTCCCACTTCGGCCGGATGTGCTTGCTCAGGATCCCGGCGTACCGGGAGCGCGTGGTCGGCTTGAGATGTGCCTGACCGTCGAGCCACCGCTGCGCCCAGTCGCCGACGGTGACCTTCGCAAGCGCTGGGTCCACGTAGGTCCCGACGACCTTGGCGCTCTCGACGCCGGCGAGGAACCGTTCGGCGTCGACCTTCCGGCGGAAGGTCTTGTTGCGTTGCGCGCCGGCCGGTGTGCGATAGTGCGCCCGCCAGGTGGTCTGCCCATCGCGGAGGCGCTTCTCGATGCTGGCCATGTCTCATCCTGCCTCTCGGGTCGACGGGCTGTCGCCGGTCACCGGGGTCCCTGTTGACGGTTGGTCTGTTCGGTGAGCCAGAGGATGAGGTCGGTGCGCCAGTAGCGGACGTGGCGGCCCAGGCGGAAGCTGTGGGGGCCTTCGCCGGTGTGGCGCCAGTAGCGCAGGGTTGCGACGGGCAGGCGCAGGAGTTGGGCGGCTTCGGTGATGGTGAACATCTCGTCGTGTTCGTGGTGCTCGTGCTGGTGGCCGTGGGTGGGTGTGGTGGTCATGGTGACCCTCCTGTTCGTCGTGTCGGTTGGTGTTGGTACTTCAAACGCGGAAGTGGTGGCGAGTGGACACCGTTGGCTTCCCAGTGTCGGGATGGAAGGCACCAATTTCCGCCCGTCCTGGGCTGCGCCCGTCCCGGAGGGGCGGGGGACGGGCGATGGGACGGGCGATGGTGTTTGCGCAGGTCAGCGCCACGTGGGTGTCGCCCGTCCGAAAGTCGGGAACTTCTCGAATGGTGAGACGTCGTGGAGCTCCGGATGCCTTGGGTGGTGAGAAGGGGAACAGGCCAGCGGGCGGTCAGAAGCCGATGCCTGGGCCCGCCGGGTGGGACCGCGAGGGCTCGAGGGGTTCGCTGCGCCACCTCTCGAACTCGCGCCAACTCTCGGCTCTCCGCTGTTGTTGTGCTCGCCGGTGGGCGTCGGCCTGGCGGACTTGGGCGGGTCCGTTGGGTCCGTATCTGTCGATGGCGTCGATGGCTTGGAGGCGGGCGCGGGCGACGCCGAGGTCTGCCCGGTCCCGGTCGAGGGCTTGTTCCCAGATCGCCCGGGCTTGTTCGGGGGTGTCGGCGACCAGGTGGGCGGTGTTGTCGTCGCGGCCGCGGGTCATCCCGACGTAGGTCGCCGCGGCCGTGGTGGTCTCGCCGGCGACGAAGTGTGCCTCGGTCTTGGTGTCGCCCTGGGCGCCGTAGACGGTGGTGGCATAGGCCAGCTCGACCGAGGCGTGGGCGTACCAGGTCGGGATCTCGCGGGTCCGGCCGCGGCCGTTGCGCAGCGTGACGCTCTGGTCGGTGACGTGGGTGATGGTCCAGGTCTGCCGGTTGGCGACCCCCAGCTGCCAGTCGTTACGGCGCGTGGCCACCCGATCCCCGACGCCGAGCCGTTCACCAGACTCGTTGACCACCACGACGCGGTCATCGACGAGGCCCGCGGTGACGAGCTGGTCGCGGATCGTGCCGTTGAGGGCGGCGACCTGGTCGCGGGTGTCGGCCATCAGCGCTCGGTTGGGGTGGCCGGCGAGGATCGCCTCGGCCGCTTCCTGGGCGAGGGTGTGGAGGCGTTCGGGTTCGCTGGCGTGCAGCCGGATCTGGCCGCGGCGCCACAGCGCGTCGAACACGGTCTCGCCGGTGCCTGCGACGCTCTGGCCGCGGCGCATCGCCAGGCTGATCTCGGCGTAGGCGGGGTCGGCAAACCGATGCACCACCTCCAGCGACAGCGTCGCCTCGGTGCCGGCGTGTTGGGCGGCGAGGTCCAGGACGCCACCGCGGCCGACCGCCGGGAGCTGGTGCCGGTCACCCAGGAACGCCACCCGTGCGTCGGTCTGGTGGGCGATCTCGAGGAGGGCTCGGGCGCTGTCCTGGTCGAGCATCCCGGCCTCGTCGACCACCAGCAGGTCACCTGCGCTCATCGTCGCCCGTAGGTCGACCGGCTCGGTCGGGAAGTGAGTCCAGTGACCGTCGTCGTCCCACCGCCATCCCCACTGGTGGACCAGCCACGCGGCAGAGAACGCCGGTGCATCGATCTCCCCGGCCGCGACCTCGGCCGCCTTCAAGGTGGGGGTGACCACCAGCATCCGGTGCCCGCGCAGCTCCAGCTGGTCCTTCGCGGTCGCCAGGGTGGCGGTCTTCCCCGCACCGGCGGCGCCCTCGATCACGAGAAACTGCCGCGACCCCACCAACGCCGCGACGGCCGCCCGCTGTCCGGGGTCGAGGCTGATCGCGGTCAGGGCGTCGAGCTTCGCCCCGCGGCCACCGGCGTAGGCCAAGAGACCGAGGAGTCGGGTGATCCGGTCCTCGACTGCGATCACCCGCGGCGAGGTCAGGGCTCTGACGTGCAGAGGGACGTCGTCGCGGTCCAGCAGTGGTGTGCACGCTGCGACGGCGCGTGCGGTCAGGTCCTCGGCAAGCTCGATCCGGATAGCCGCCTCGGCGACCAGGCCGGTCTCGACGATCCACCGCTCCACCTGACCGCGGACGTCGGCGGCATTCCACGCCGATCTCTTCGACCCTAGCCGCGAGAGCACCACCTCGACTGCGCGGTCACGATCCAACGCACCCGCCTGCAGCGAAACGAGGCTGGCTGGACCGGTCGGGTCGGCGTAACCCAGGGCGCGGAGCTCGTCGTTCCACGCCGCGACCATCGCCGCCCCGTCGGTGGGGACGACCTTGTCGGGCCGGGCCTGGGCCCAAGCCCGCCGATCCCACGCCTGCCGCAGATTGGGACCCGGTGCCTCGCCCGGGTGCGCGCCACGCCACTCGGCCTCGAAGCATCCGATGTTGCGGTGGATCTGCGCTGCCCGGGCACTGAACCGCGCCGCGTACGGCGCCAGCTCGACCAGTTCTCCTGACGCCGGGTCGAGCGTGAGGCCGCAGGTCGCCAACGCCTGCCGGAAGCCCGGGTCGGTGGCGACCGCGGCATGGCCGATCCCGTTGATCGCCTCCAGGTAGTCCCGGGTCCCGACCGAGTGCAGGCCCCGCCACTTCCCGGCGGCGAACACCCGAGCGTTGACCTGCAGGTGGAGGTGTCGATGCGGGTCACCGGCACGGGAGGTGTAGTGCCGGATCACCGCCGCCTCGACCTGCTCAACCGGGACCTGCACCTGGCGGCCGCGCGGCCCCACCCGGGTGGTCGCGTGTCCGGCGACCCAGCCGATGATCTGCCCGGCCGCCCGGTCCTGCGCCGCATCCAGCGCAGCCGACACCTCGGGATACAACGCTGCGGCCAGCGACCACGTCTTCGGGCCGTTCACCGTCACCTCGACGAACCGGAGCGCGTTCGGGTCGTCCCGGAGCCGACCCTTGGGCGCACCCGTGTCGACGTCGTACCCGGCCACCCACCGCTCGTAGCCCTGGCCGTCGAGCTCGCCGACGTGGGTCAGGCTCACCGAGTCGCTCACATCGGCCACGAACCGGGTCGCGACCCCCGCACCCTCAGCGAGGTAGTAGTCATCGGCGCGGGAGTGGTCGGCCTCGACATAGGCACGCGCCGCAGCGGCGGAGCCGCGATAGAACTTCATCCCACCCTGCATGCCATCCACCCCGATTCCGACGCCGGGCGAGGCCGTCAACAACGGCCAGCAACGTCCAACAACTACCCTGGAAATGCCGCTCGGCCCGCCCCACAGGGGCGGACCGATCTACGTCCTTCGTAGCATGCGTGCCGCATTGAAGGAAGGGTTCAACAGCCGGTGAGGGGGCAATTTGGAGAGAATTCTCAGGGCCGGCAATAGCCAAAGAGAATCAATGATCAGGGGGCAGGATCAAGTCTGCGGAAGGGGACTGTAAGTGGTCGATGATCATCGGCGAGCCTTGTGCCGCACCAGGCTCCCTCCCCGGAGAAGGCAGCCGGACGGGGCATACGGGAAGGGCGGCTGCGGCCGCTCGGCGAGCCAACGGCCTGTCCCGAAGGGGGTTCCCCTTGTGGCGCGCTCGCGTGCCGATCGGCCCGCGCCGAATCGGCCAATCGATCGTCCGTTGGAGGCCCCTTGACGCAGCACCGAAAGGAAGTGTCTGATGTAGTTGTCGCGTAAATCGACTCGGCGACGTCAACTTCTCGGGAGGAACTATGAAACACTCACGCGCTCTTCTCACCGGGGCGGCAGGTCTCGCTGCGGCTGTGCTGACGGCGGCGCCGGTACTTGCGAGCCAGGACATCCCCTGGACCTGGAACTCCGGTGATCACGACGCCAAGGCGAACTTCATTGCCTACGGCGAGGTTTACCATGCCTACGAGTACGCGGGAAACACCTACGTGGACTGGAGCGGCCCGAACGGTAGTGGCCGGTGGTGGGTCGCTGGCACCGGCGTCGAACGCACCTTGAATTTCGACTGGCCCGAAGGCAAGACGGTGACGCTGAAGGTCTGCCAAGAGCACACGGCCTTCCCGGACGACTGCAGCGCCACGAAGTATGGTGTCTCCTGAACTCGACGGGTGCGTTCCCAGAACGTGTCCCCCCGGCGCCGGGGCGCTGACATGCCGCCAGTTGCCCAGGCTGTTGTTGCAACGGAAGACATCGTATTGAGCCGAGGGCCCGTTCGGGTCCTTGACGGGGTGAGCCTAACGGTTGGCCCGGGCGAAACGGTCGCATTGCAGGGGCCCAGCGGCGGCGGCAAGTCGTCATTGCTGCAGTTGATGTGCGGGCTGCTGACTCCTGACTCCGGCACGATTGAGTTCGCTGGTCAGCCCTTCAGCACGCTGTCGGAGCGAAGCCGTTCTAGAGTGCGGCTGAACTCGATAGGGTGCGTGTTCCAAGGCGACGAGTTCGTGCCGGAGCTCACATTGTCCGAGAACATCTCCTTGCCGTTGAGACTGCTGGGGCGAGAGAGACGCTCGGATGTGGCGCTTTCCGTTGTCGATGACGCGATGGGTAGGCTGGGAATCGCCGACTTCGGTGACAGACTCCCCTGGCAAGTGTCCGGTGGGCAACTTCAGCGCGCTGCCGTCGCACGTGCCGTTGTGCATCATCCTCGTCTGATCCTAGCTGACGAACCGACCGCTTCCCTGGACGCGGATTCGTCAGCTGCGGCCATGACGCTGCTGCTAGATGTCGCCTCAGACATCGACGCCGCAGTCCTCGTGGTTACTCACAGCACCGAGGTCGCAGGGCTTTGTTCACGGCAGGCCCAACTGCGGGCCGGCCGACTTGAGCCTGCCAGTTCCGCAAGCAGTAGGGCGCCTCGTGTCTGACATCCGTGCCCGGTTGTGGCTTGTCCGCCACACTGTGCTCGGTCGGCACGCTGATGGCCGCCTGCTTGCGATCAGTGCAGCCACCGCACTCTGCCTCACCCTGCTCGCACTGGCAACGGCCGCGGCACCTGCCGTAGCCCATCGACAAACCGCACGTCTGGATGCGATCTCGCCAATGGTGGACCGGAATGCTGCGACCGACGACGACGCGGTATTGCGCGTTCTCGAGCCAGAAATCACCAACATTCGACGCTGGAATGGCCGTCGCGTTGTCCGAGACTTCTACGTGCGCGGGGCATCGGACACCGTCGCGCCAGGACTGCCAAGGATGCCAGCGTCCGATGAGTACTACGCCTCCCCGGACCTGGCTGCACTGGTCCGCCAAGAACCCGGCATCGCCGCACTATTCGGCGCACGGAGGCTGGTCGGCACCATCGATGAGCGCGGCCTCGCGCAACCCCACGAGTTGCGCGCCATCGTTGGCGCAGAGCCAACCGATGCGCTCATGTCGGAGGTCAAGGGCTTCGGTGGAACCCAACCGCTCGCTCCCGAAGAACAGCAACAGTCCCGCCGACGCCTCAACCTAGCCGTCGCGGGCTTTGTGGTTGCCATGATCTGGATTCCTGGAGTGGCCCTGCTCGTGATCCTGGCGCGGCTGGCCGCTTCACAGCGACGTCGACGAACCCGCAGTCTGCGGCTCATTGGGCTATCGCGTGCCGATACACGGCTAGTACACGCTCTGGAGGCCGCAGTGGTTGCTCTGCCGGCCGCGGCCGTGGCTGGTGCGGTTTGGCTGGTGCTGGCAGACCGCGCTAGCCGACTCCCCGGCACCGATATCGGCTTCTTTCCCGAGGACCTGCGTCTGCCCTGGCTGGCGTTTGTTATCACAATGCTCGTACCCCCGGTCGTGGTGTGCGGAGTCGCAGCCTGGGCCGTCGACTCCGACGGTGGAATCGGGTTGGCGGCCACGCCCGCGTCACGACCTCGCGTTCCCAGGGTTGGGTTGAGTCTGCTCGCCGCGGGCGGCGGTCTGCTTGTCGCCGCCCCGGTCGTGGAACCGGCCCTCGGGTTTCTAGCCGCCGCCAGCCTGTGGCTTGGTTGCGCCCTCGTGGCAAGCGGACTCGCGCTGGCAGGTCCTACATTGGTCGCACGCCTCATGCGCACGTTGGCTGGCCGAGCGCGATCGGGGGCTCGGCTCCTTGGAAGCCGGCTCAGCAGTAGCCGACTCTCCACGTCGTTGAGGCTCGGCAGCCTGCTCAGCGTGTTGGTGATTCTGCTCCTCGGCGGCAACGCCTTCGCAAGCGTCCTCAACGGCGGGCGTCAACAGGACTGGAATGGGCTTCTCGCCGACCAGGCTGCCGTCCCGGTAGTCGCGACGGACCTCGTGGGCGAGTTGTCCTTGCCCGATCTTCGGCAGGCTGTCCCGCAAGCAACCGCAGTTCAACAGACTGTGGGTAGCTTCCGCTCGACGCGGGTGGACGTTGTCGTAGCAAGCTGCGCAGACCTCGGCGCCCTTGTAGGTCGGTCCCCTACGGGATGCACAGGAACACCGCAGTGGCTGGGACGCCCGGCACGCGGCGTCGCGGGTGACGGGCGCCTGAGTCTCCCGGACGGCACCACCGTGCCCATTCCTGCACCTGAGGACGTGACGACAATCGTGGGAGCACCCTCGAGCTTCGCCGGCTCACTCCTGGTGCCGCTCAGCGCTGCCCCTGCTGCGTTCCCGGGCAACGGCTCGGTTTTCTTCCTCCTCGCAGACCGGGAAAGCCTCATGGTGACTCTGGCATCAATCAGTGGCGTGGCCCCACTGACACAGATCGATCTCGGCGAGCTCGATCGCCACAACCCTGACACGCAGGAGTACCCCGCCCAGATCGGATTGCTTGCCCTGGGTGCGGGGGTCGGGCTAGGCATCGGAGCGGTGGGCCTGGTGGCGGCTGCCACAGGAGAAGTACGCGAGCGCAGGGTCCGGATGCGGCCGCTTCGTATCCTCGGAGGCTCCCGCTCCCAGTTCTTCTCGGCACACATGTGGGCGACCTCTGCACCGCTTGCCATCCTCGGGTTGATGGCCACTGCGGCTGGCGCCTTGGTGGTCGCGGCAATGCACGGCTTCGACGAACGCGCCGCCGTGGCGCCCTCCCTTGTGCTGTACACCATGGTCGCGTCGCTGCTGACGTCTGTCACGGTGGGCATAGCGACGGCATCGACTGCTCCAAGCGCAGGCGCAGACCGCGGCTGCTAGCTCGGCTGAGTCTCCATGGCCTGACTAACCCGGGGGAAGCACCCCAGCGAGCGACGCCCCGGGCCCGGCTATTGACTCTCCACCGCCAACCACAGCACCCCTCCGGCGAACCGGCGCCGGGTCAAGCTGAATGGCATCGCCGCACCGCCAACAGCGATCACCGCCTGCCGATCGGCACGCGGAGCGTGCCACGGCGGGATCGTCTACTGACACAAGACACTGGCCGCGCTAGAATTCTGTACATGACGACACTCTCGCTGGCTGATGCCCGAGCGAACCTGTCCAAGCTCGTGGAGTCCGCGGTGACGACCCACGAGCGGTTCGAGGTCACCCGCAACGGTGACCGGGCCGTCGTGGTGCTCAGCGCTGAGGACTACGACGCCCTGCTGGAGACCGTCGACGTCCTCAGCCGCGCCGAGGAGGTGCAGGCCCTGAAGGAGGGTCTCGATGACCTCGACGCCGGGCTCACCTCGCCCCTGGATGAGGTCCGCTCGGCGATGCTGCGGCTCGGCCGCCTCCAATCTTGAGTACGGACCCGGGCGAGGACGGCGGCTACGACGTCGTCCTGACCCGGAGCGCAAGACGAGCCCTCGAGGAGTTGTTGCCCGAAGCGGTCGCTGCGGCTGCCTTCGAGTTCATTGCTGGCCCGCTGCGCACCGATCCCCACCGTGTCGGCAAGCCCTTACGCGAACCACTGGCGCCCCTGTGGTCAGCACGGCGAGGCGAGTACCGCGTCCTCTACCGGATCCTCGAACGTCGCCTCGTCATCGAGGTCGTCTCGGTGGTCCACCGTCGAGACGCCTATCACCAATGACCGATCCCGCACCGGCACTCTGCTGACGTCGGTCACCTGGGGCGCATGGCCAGGGTGACGAAGAGAGTGACGGATGCGAAGAGCCGTTCGGTTCGTAGGTGTTCCAGCCAGGTCGCGCCCGCCGCGTCCGAAAGGTAGCCGGCCCGGACGGCCCGCGCGGTCACGCGCTGAAAGCCGAAGACTCGGTCGGCTTCTGCGGTGTCGCGGAAGACGGCCGTAACCGGGATCACCCGAGCCGGTTGGAGCCCGGTTCGTTCGCACAGGCCCGGGATCTGGCGACCGATCCGAGAGTTGCGCACGACTCGGTCTGTGATGAACCTGCGGTAGGCGATTGGTGTTGCTGGCTCTGGGAAGTCGATGACCAGGGTGTCCCAGTCAGGCTCGGCGAAGGCCGCGATGCCGCCGGGACGAAGGACCCGCGCAGCCTCGCCGATGACCACGTCCGGATGCGCGACGTGCTGCAGAACGCGATCTGTGTGGACGCGGTCGACCGATCCATCGGCTAGATCGAGGTCATGGATGTCGCCGGCGCGGATCTCGACCTGCCCGATGTCGGCGAACTCGGCCGCGGCCTCGGCAACTGCCTGGACATCGCTGTCGATGCCTAGCACTCGGCCCGTCGATCCGGTGGCGGCCGCGAACGCAGCCAGATCCGCCCCCGGACCGCATCCGAGGTCCACGACGGTGGCGCCCGCCACGATTCGGAGCTCGTCCACGACCAACGACTTGTACGCCTGGCCCAGCTCCGAGGCGGCCAATCGACTCAGGTAGTCCGCCGGACGCTCGGCCCCAGACCGGTCTTCATGCGAGCCAGCATGACGCATCACAGGTCGCCGCGGCCGGACTCCCGTCTCGAAAAGGGGCGGGATCCTCAGGTGGAGGGTGACCGTTACACGATCCGCGTCGGGACAGTTGGCTCTCTTCCGACACCTCAGCGGGACGAGGCGTCAGCAGCCGGTGAAGCGGACGGGCACGTCCCGTCGCCGCTCGGTCTCCGGGATCTGCGCGTGATCGACTGCCAACGAGTTCTTACGCCTCAACCCACGGCGTTCGAGTTCCTACGCCCCAGCCAGGCGGCGGCGTTGGGGAACCGCTCCGAGAAACGTCGCTGGCCCGAATCGACCGGCTACCGAGGCTTGTGACTACCGCGTCGACTGGGAGTGGAAGCCTTTCGCGACTGCTTCCTCGGTAAGGAGAGCCCACCGCGTTTCAGAGTCTCGCAACTCGGCACCGTGTTCTGCCTCGAATGCGTCGAGCAGCGGGTCGAGGAGCGCGAGCCCCTCATAGTACTGGTCTTGGCGGCACTCTCGGTCGGCTTCGAGGACGTCGGACTCGAGTTGGAGGTAGTCACGCCACTCCTTGCTCGGGTCCGCCCTGTCGAGGGCCGAGTCAGGGAGCCGGCCTTGGAGATAGGACGAGACACCAGTCGCCCCAGTCTCGGTGTCCGCCGTATCGAGGTCGTATCCTCGATTGGCCATGCAGTCGGTGTGCGCAGAGATTGGCCCGAGCTGGTCGTTGATACCGTTGATCATCGCGTGAAATGCCGCAGAGAGGTTGTCGGAGCCGACGGGGTTGCCGACGTTGACCGACACCTCGTCCACAAGGCATCCATCTAGCGCTTCGCCGTAGCCTGGCGCATCGTCGTTGGGCATTGCCGCGGGCTCTTGGTCCTGCTCAACGACCAGTTGCGCAGAGGGCGCCCTGCCCAGCATCCCCATCCAGCCCGTGGATTCGGTGGCATCTGGAGTCCACCCCATCCACTGCTGCGTGAAGGAAGGGGCGAACTCATACCCTGCCGAAGCCATGCACGCGACCGTGGGTGCGTTGAGTACTTGAAACTCAAGGAAGTGAGCGGCTTCCTTCTGGTCCGCAGTACCCCAGATTTGGGTGTAGATGTGTGCGGCCCGCTCTTCAACCGCGCCTGGCGTGGCTAAGTCGCCGGCATGGGTTGATGAGACGCTCCCTTTCACGGTCCCGCACGAGGTCAATCCCACGACCGTGAGCGCAAGGAACACTGATGCCAGACTGACTTCTCGTTTCACTCTGTTGCTACCTCCCCCTGAAATCAACCGGCTTCGACTAGCTTCCGCAAACATCTACATCGCCGCCGTCTTCAAAATCAGTTGTTCCATCTTCGTGCCTGACAAGCGTTGCTGCGCACTTAGAGGTCCAAGCCAGCGCCGATGAGAAGTAGCAATTCGACTCCCCCTCAGTGTCATAGTCGCACGTCCCCAGGTGCGCTGACGGAACTTGCTCGTACCTGCATCCAGCGGCTTTCTGGAGCCCGGTTACTGGGCGACCGTTGAAATTGGAGGGCTCCGTGATGGTACCGCCGAAGCCCGACCCAGGCTTGCAGTTGCGTCCTTGCCGACGGTCGTAGTGCCCGCCGCCGACGGTGGTTTCCCAGTCCACATACGCGTCGAGGCAAATATCTGTTGACATTCCCGCACCGGTTGTGCTGGCAACGAAGACCTGCCGAGAACTCAGATTCCATGACCACGACTGAGTACTCCCCGAGGCGCCAAGAGTCGACGATCCGGATCCTTCGTCGTCCCCGTCGCCATGTACATCAGCCCAACTCGTGGACTGCAACGCCAAGATGACGATAGCTAGAGCAAGCAAATGCGCATAGCAGAGACGAAAGAGCGAGGTTCGCATGAACTCGATCGTAACATCGGCCCGTGGCCATGAAAAGGTCCCCGGTGGTGGCCAAGTAGAAGTCCCCGCTCCTCGTCTTCGCGTGTCGTAGCGGCTCGTGAGGCCCTGCGTCGCAACGGTGGCGGTGCCTAGTCAGCCGTCGTTGACAATAGCGAATCAACCGGGCCAGACTCCCAGGAAGAGCGTGGCCGGTCACGACCGATTCGTCTGTCATCAGAGACCGACCTCCCTGTCGCTGCCGTGAGCGCGTCCATGATTCGGGGCCGCAGGGCACCGGGAACGTATGGGTCGATGCGAACCATGTCAGGGCAACCGTGAGCTGCCGGTCAGCTGCTAGGTCCCCTCCTCGGTCCGGGCGTTGACCGTTGTCAGCCAGGTCACGTTGGCGAACTCGGGCTGCTGCTGCAGCAGGTCCAAGAGAAGACGTTCGAACCGATCAGCATCGAGATTCTCCCAAGCCAGCGGAGTCGAGACGGCCGCCGTGGGGTCGCTGGCCACGGCCGACCCCAGGTCGATGTCAGCAGGGATCGGGAGCGGGTCGCTGTCGTCGAAACCGGCCGCTTCGATGTCGCTCTTCACCGAGGGCCAGTCGTACTCGAGGATCTCCCGCCAGTCATGAGGCTGGCTGAAGTGCATGTGGCGATACAGGTCGCCCCAACGGCCTCGACGCTCGACGGTGTCACCTAGGATGCGCTCGGTCTCGCGCACGAGTTCCCCGACCAACGCGGTCAACAGTGTGTCGATCTTCGACTTGCTGTTGTTGGGTGGGTACTCGACCACGGGTGAGAGCTCGGCCACGATACTCAGAAGCGTGGTGTCGGCTTCGGCGACGAGCTGTTCGAGCCGCTGTCGGGTGACCCGGCGTCGCTGCTTGGTCAGCCGGTACCGGTACTCCGCCAACTGATGTTCCGGCTCCTCCACGAGCTGGTAGGCGCCGGTCGGCGGGAGGCCGATATCGAGGTAGTCGAGATACGTCTGTCCGAGTTCGGCGGGATCGGGCAGCTCACAGTCGACCCGCCGGCCGCCGATCGAGGGAAGGCCATCGAGGACGTCGCTCCAGGACCGGGTCAGATCGGCGTACTCCGCGGTCGTTCACGAGTGGTCAGGCCCGTCGGGAAGGAGCGGCCTCGCGCGGGCTCAGACGTGCTCGAGTTTCTCCAGATTGGCGGCGGCGACGTCGAAGACCCGCAGCAGGGTCGTCAAGAGTGAGCCCCGAAGGCTCACGAGAGCTGGCATGGTTCACGAGGGCTCTCCTTGCGCTGGGGTCGGACGCTGAAGAACTATCGGCCTTTGAGGCCGCTGCCCTGACGACGAGGCGCTCCCGAGCAGCCGCGACCCGGGGCTCAGTAGCCAGAGTTCCGAGTGTCCGGCCCCCCGGATTTCGGTCCAGATCTTGTGAGAATCCATCCACAAGTGAGAGGACCGGTGTGAGTTCCTGATGGCTGCATCGAAGAGGTTGAGCCCGGAGCAGATCGTGGCGCGGTTGCGTGATGCGGAGAAGCTCCAGGCCCAAGGGGCGACGATCCCGCAGGTGTGTAAGAAGCTTGGGGTCAGTGAGCAGACGTTCTACCGGTGGCGTTCGAAGTACGGGGCGTTGAAGGAGGACGAGGCGATCCGGCTCAAGACGCTGGAGCAGGAGAACGCCCGGCTGAAACGGATCGTGGCCGAGCAGGCGCTGGACATCTCGATGCTCAAGGACGTCGCGAAGGGAAACTTCTAAGCCCGACCCGTCGGCGGGACGCGGTCGCGATGCTGATCCGGAAGCACAAGGTCAGCGAGCGGCGTGCCTGCCGGCTGGTTGGGCAGCACCGATCCTCCAACCGCTACGAGCCGAGGCCCTCGGATCTGGAGGCGAAGCTGGTCGAACGGATGCACCAGCTCAGCGGCGAGCATCCGAAATGGGGTTACCGGATGATCCACGGGCTGCTGGTCGCGGAGGGCTGGCCGGTGAACAAGAAGAGGATCGAACGGTTGTGGCGCCGTGAGGGGCTGCAGGTGCCCCCGCGCAGGGTCAAAGCCTCAGGTCATCCCTGAAGGAGCGGGGCCGGTCAAGAGTGTTGGCCGGCCCTTCTTTGTGTCCTCGACGTGGCTGCTGGCGCGTCGGGGTAGGGGTCGGGGTCAAGGCTCGGGCGTAGCCCGATCGCGTAGCGGCCGGAGGGCCTTGAGGCCGATCCCGTTCGGCGCATCATGTCGGGTTGTCGAGGGTGGTGGCTTGTCCTTCGGGGTTCGTCCGGGGCGGGGTGCGTGGCTCGCATCAGTGCTGTGCGTTGCGGGGGGAGCAGGCGTGGTGCCGCTCGGTCATCCCTGCGCGGTGCCCGGGGCTGCACAACCCGCGGGGCCGCCTGATGGGGTGCGCGCCGATCTTGGGGGTCGGTCGGTCGGGGTCAATCAGAAACGCTCGACCTCGCCGCGGACGGGGGTCATGACCTGCACGACCCGCGACCGACCGACACATCTAGGGGTTCTCATGCCGCGCTCTTGGGGTGCAGGGCGCGGACGTGGTGGTCGCGCAGGGCGTAGAACACGAACTCGACCTGGAGCCGGGCAGCGGCGACCACGCCGATGTTGTGGCCACGGCGGGCCGCGACCCGCTCTCTCATGGCCCCGGCACGGGTATGGGCCGGGAGCATCTGGACCGACTCCACCGCTGCCCACCGCACCAGCCGGGAGCCCTGCTTGGTGATCCGTCCGCGGTGGACATGGGTGTCGGACTCGTGGTGCTTGGGGGTCAGCCCGGCCCAGCAGGCCAGCTGCGCGGCGGTGTCGAACCGGGTGACGTCGCCGACCTCAGCAGTGAACACCGCGGCCAGGACCGGCCCGATCCCGGGAATCTGCTGGAGCGCGACATATCCGGGATCGCGGACCAGGCGGCCGCGGGCCAGGCCGGTGAACAGGTCGATCTCGAAGTCCAGGTCGTCGATCACCCGACGTAGCGACGCGATCCTCGCCGCGTACGGCGCGGGCAGGGTGAGCCGGTCCAACAGCTGGGTGCCCGACACCCCGAACAGATCGGTCAGGCTGACCTGGACCCCGCACTTGGCCAGCACCGCGTGGACCTCGGCCTTGCAGTGGCTGCGCAGCCCCACCAGCTTCGCGCGGTGTCGGACCAACTCCCGCAGCTCCCGGGTCGCCGGCGGCGCGATCCACGACTCCGGCAGCCTTCCCATCCGCAGCAGATCGGCCAGGTCGGTCGCATCGCGCACGTCGTTCTTGACCCGCCGGTACTCAAACGCCTTCACCCCCAACGGATGTGCCAGGTGAACGTTGGCGCCCATCTCCTGCAATGCGTCGACCGCCCAGTACCAGCCGTAGGTGGCCTCGAGGACGACCTCAGGATCCACCCCCGCCCGAGCCATCACCCGGCCCAGGACCTCGACATCGTTGGGAATCTGCACCGACTCCAACACCTCACCAGCGCCCGTGGTCCGCACCACCACACTGCGCCGCCGGTGAAGATCAACACCCACGAACTGCTTGCCTGCGTACTCTGACATCAGGGGCCTCCTTCG
>Ga0209023_10001659_pt1 | contig 29234 bp, 34 predicted proteins | sample LakOneMetagenome_FD_187468 | JGI IMG/M metagenome (GOLD analysis project Ga0209023, IMG submission 187468) | Freshwater and sediment microbial communities from Lake Erie, Canada (SPAdes) (version 2) | ecosystem: Environmental > Aquatic > Freshwater > Lentic | place: Lake Erie, Canada...
TGGTCCTTACGCTTCTGGCCGGCGGAGTTGGGAACACTTGCCTGTACCCCTCCACCAGCTTCGCTGGTCCCCCTCCCCGTTCCGTGGAGGATTATCACGGCTTCCATTCGAGGAACCTCCTCAGCAGACCAAGGCCATAGGCCTGACTCTTCTCGGGATGGAACTGCACCCCAACCACGTTGTCCTTCGCCACCGCGGCGACCAACCCGCCCCCGTGATCGCTCATCGCCGCGATCGTGTGTACGTCTTCAGGAACGAAGTGGTAAGAGTGCAGGAAATAGGCCTCGCCGGCCACAACCAGTTCGGCGTGCGCGGTGACCTCGACATCGTTCCAACCCATGTGGGGAATCTTGATTCCCGGGTCGGTGCGTTCGATCCGCCGCACTTCGCCGCCGATCCAGCCGAGGCCCGGAGTGACGCCGTGCTCCACCCCCCGATCCGCCAGCAATTGCATGCCAACGCAAATCCCCAGGAAGGGTGCGCCGCCCACCAGCACCCGCTCGCGCATGGCCTCTTCAAGTTGCGGAATCGCGCGCAGTCCCTTGGCGCAAGCCCGGAAACTGCCGACCCCGGGCAGCACGATCCGGTCGGCAGCGCGGACCACATCGGGGTTGGAAGTCACCGAGACATTCTCAGCGCCCGCTGCTTTCAGCGCATTGGCAACCGAATGGAGATTTCCCGCGCCATAGTCGACGAGGGCAACGACCTCAGCCACCAAGAACTCCCTTGGTGCTGGGTACCGCCCCCGCCTTGCGCGGATCGAGCTCCACGGCCTGGCGCATCGCCCGGGCGAAGCCCTTGAAGATGCCTTCGCAGATATGGTGGTTGTTGCTGCCATAGAGCAGCTCGATATGCAGTGTGATCCCCACGGCCTGCGCGATCGAGTGGAACCAGTGTTCGAACAGCTCGGTATCCATTTCGCCCAGCCGTTCCTGGGTGAACTTCGCGTTCCAGGTCAGGTGCGGCCGGCCCGAAATGTCGAGCACCACGCGGCTCAGCGCCTCGTCCATCGCCGAGTGCGCCTCGCCATAGCGGCCGATCCCGCCCTTGTCGCCCAGCGCCTGGGCAATCGCCTGGCCGATCGCGATCGCGCTGTCCTCGCATGTGTGGTGCTGGTCGACATGGAGGTCGCCCTTGATCCGGCAGGTGATGTCGATCAGCGAATGGCGACTGAACTGCTCGATCATGTGATCGAGAAAGCCGATCCCGGTCGAGACGTCATAAGTCCCGGTGCCATCGAGGTTCACTTCGACCTCAATGTCGGTTTCGTGGGTCTTGCGGGCGATTCTGGCACTGCGCATGGGGAGGGCCTATACCCCTCAAAGTCACAGGCGCAAGCGCTTTGCCCCTTGACCCCTGCCGCGGCGATGGCCACTTGTCCCCCATGAGTGAAACCACGCCTGACAGCCTGATCCCCTATGACGAAATCGTGCAGGAGGCCCTGCGCGCGGTGGTGGGCCGGGTGCTGGGCCAGGTTGCAGCCAGCGGCGGGAACCTGCCCGGCGCGCACCATTTCTACATAACTTTCAAGACCGCCGCCCCCGGGGTCGATATCCCGGCGCACCTGCACGAGCGGTTTCCCGATGAAATGACCATCGTGCTGCAGAACAAGTTCTGGGACCTGACTGTCGGCGAAGACCAGTTCAGCGTCGGGCTGTCGTTCAACCAGATGCCGACCATATTGGTGATCCCGTTCTCGGCGATCACCGCTTTCGTCGATCCTGCGGTCGATTTTGGGCTGCAATTCCAGGCGGTTGAGGCCCCGGTCGAGCCGCACGACGAGGCCGAAAACGATGCCCCGGCGGCTCCGGTGGTGACCAGCGAAGACGGCTCCAACGTGGTCAGCGTAGACTTCGGCAAGCGCAAGTAATGGCCGATAACCGTGTCTTGAGGCAGATCGCGCGCAACAACGGCGGCAAGTTGCTGAACGCGGCGATCGATACTCTGCTGCCTGTCGATGCCAGCCAGCTTCCCCCAAAGAAGAAGACCCTGCTGGGCGGAATCGCCGGGGCGGTGGCGGTGCGGGTCGCGACGCGTTCGGTCCCCGGCGCGATCGTGATCGGAGGGGCCGTGCTGGCCAAGCGACTGTATGACCGTAGGCACACCAAGTGCACACCGATAGCACCGGAAAAGCCCACGAGCGGCACTTGATTTGCACCCCCGCCTTGCGGCATCAGCACGCATGGCTTCCAATACCCTCCAGCGCCGCGGGCTGATGTTCATCCTCTCCTCGCCCTCGGGCGCGGGCAAGACCACGATCAGCCGGATGCTGCTTGAGCGCGATGACGAGATCAACCTGTCCGTCTCCGCCACCACCCGCCCGATGCGTCCCGGCGAGATCGACGGCACACACTACCACTTCGTCGACCAGATTGAGTTTGACCGGATGGTCGCGGCCGACGAGTTCTACGAATGGGCCACGGTCTTCGGCCATACCTATGGCACGCCGAAGGCCCAGATCCGCGCCGGGCTGAAGGAAGGCCGCGATTACCTGTTCGATATCGACTGGCAGGGCACCCAGCAGCTTTACCAGAAGGACCAGCAGGACGTGGTCCGGGTGTTCATCCTGCCGCCCAGCCTGGAAGAACTGCAACGCCGCCTGACCGGCCGCGGGACCGACAGCCCCGAAGTCATCGCCGCCCGGATGGAACGCGCCCGCGCCGAAATCAGCCACTGGGACGGCTATGACTATGTCGTGGTCAACGACGATGTCGAAATGTGCTACGACCAGGTCCTCGCCATCCTCCACGCCGAACGCATGAAACGCGCCCGCCAGACCGGGCTGATCGGGTTTGTGCGTGGGTTGATGAAGGACTGACCTACCGGATCGCGAAGACCTTCACGAACAGCGGCGTGTCGATCAGCAGGTGCGGGGCGACGGCGTGGTAGCCGAAGGCGTGGACCCAGGCATTGCCGGTGCGCAATGTCAGCACGCTCTTGATCATGCCCGGTCCGAAATACTGCAGGAACACCATGATCACCGAGGCGGTGCCAAGCTGCCATGATCCGAACAGCGACCAGCCTTCGACCAGGTGCATCGCCGCATAGGTAAGCCCGCCGAGAATTACCGTCACCACCGGCGAGCCCGTCAGCTTGAGGTAGCGCGGCAGCAGGATCGCATAGATCAGCACCATCGTCGGCAGGACGGTGCCGAGGAAATAGATCACGAACGTCAGGCCGCCGCCGAGCAGCATCTGACCGGGCGAGAGCGAGAGGAAGGCCGGGCTGACGTTGGTCAATTCAACCAGGCTTTCGATCACGCCGATAACCAGAATGACTGTCAGGTCGTTACCCCGGTTCACCGAGGTGAGGTTCATGCCCGCCGCCGCATAGCTGCGCCGGAACCAGAGAAAGGGCATGACCGCAAAGACCAGGAAATTGTAGCCCATCCAAACGAACACCTCGCCCGCCTCGGGCGGCACCGAGCAGCCGACCAAGGTTCCGGCGATGTGGAAGCCAAACGGGCGATAACCCAGCAACGGCCCCAGGATCCATCCCCCGACCTGCCCGGCAGCGGCATAGCAAAGCAAGGCGATCGTTTCGCGCGCAGCGACGGCGCGCTCGGGCGCGCGGCTCGCCATGTCGGGGATCGCGCGCTTGCGGGTCAGCCACCAGACCACGGCCATCAGCAGGAAGACTTCAAGCAGCCCCAATGTCGGCAGCAGCATTCGCTGCGCGCCGGGTAGTGCCTGCAGCGCGGGCATGTCGAACGGCAGAAAGCCGCCGGTTAGTCCATAGAGCGCCAGATTGGCGGCGATCCAGACCAGGGCCACGATCGCGGTTGCGGGATGGAACAGGATCGACCGCAAGGTCGAGGCGAAGGACTTTGGGTCGATCGTTTCAGCTGGCAACGCCTTCTCCTCAATTCAGCCCCAAGCGGGCGATCAGGGCCAACCGGCCCTTGCCGCATCCACCTCCGCCACTAGAACCTTGCCCAGCGGGGCCTTGGCCGGATCGGATGGCGCGGTCAGCATGAACAGGTGTTTGCCCTCCGGTCCGCCGAGCATACAGGCATAGCAGTTCTGGCCAAGCCCATCGATCACGTCGAGCACTTCGCCGCCGGGTGCGATCAGCGCGCATTCGGGCGATGCTGGATTGGCGATCCACACCGCGCCCGAGGCGTCGAGGCAGATCCCGTCAGGCAGGCGCGGCGCCACCGGGGCCCATTCCTGCCGGTTGGACAAGTGCCCATCCGCGCCGATTTCAAGGGCGGAGAGCCGCAGGCCAAAGGTTTCGGCCACCACAAGCGTCGCCCCGTCGGGGCTGATCACCATGCCATTGGGGAAACTGAACCGCTCACCCGGAGCGGCATCGCTGACCGTGCCATCGGGCTGGACCAGCGCCAGAACCGTTGTCGGATGGTCGGCAATGACCCCCGCCGGCCCGCGCTCGGCCATGGCCGCGTCAAGGTCGAAACCGAAGTTGCCGACATAGGCCCGGCCCAATGCGTCGACGACCATGTCGTTGCACAGGTGCGCCGAGTAATCGGCCAGATCGGCATGCACTGCAAACCGTCCATCGGGCCAGCGCCGCCAGACCTGGCGCTTTTGCATGCAGACCACCAACAACGAGCCATCAGGCATCCAGCCCAGTCCCGACGGTTGATCGTCCAGTTCCAGTTCGGTGCGCAGGTCACCGGCCAACGAAACCGATTTCACCGCATGGGCGTGGAAGTCCGATAGCCACAAGCGGCCCTCATGCCAGCGCGGCCCCTCGCCGAAATAGATCCCTTCGGCGAGCGTGCGGACCGCGCGGCTCATCTCAATGCCCCGAAGGGTCGTTGAACACTTCCGGGATCCAGGCATTGACGATCCCGCCGTCGATCGGGATCGTGGTGCCAACCACATAGTCGCCCGCGCGGCTGGCAAGGTAGATCGCGCCGCCAGCGATATCCTCGGCCACGCCGATCCGCTTGTAGGGGATCCCCTTGGCGCTGCCTTCGGGGTTCTTGGCGGCGGCCTTGTTCATTTCGCTGGGATAGGCCCCCGGCGCGATGCAGGTGCAGACCACGTTGTCCTTGATCAGCCGCGCGGCCATCCGCTTGGTCAGATGGATCACCGCCGCCTTTGACGCCTGATAGGAATAGGTATCCCACGGGTTGGGGCGCAGCCCGTCGATCGAGGCAATGTTGATCACCTTGGCCGGACGGTCGAAAGTGCCAGCAGCCTTGAGCAGCGGGAACAGCTTCTGCGTGAGGAAGAACAGGCTCTTGACGTTGAGGTCCATCACCTTGTCCCAGCCCACTTCGGGGAAGTCCTCAAACTCCCCGCCCCAGGCTGCACCGGCATTGTTGACCAGAATATCGAGCCGAGTTTCGCGCGCGCTGAGCTGGCTGACCAGGTCGGCAATCCCGTCCGACTGGCTGAGATCGCCCGCCAGCCCGATCACCTTGCCGGGGTACTGCGCTTCGAATTCAGCCACGGTTTCATCAAGCTGCGCTTTCTTGCGGGCGGTGATGTAGACCCGTTCACAGCCCGCAGCGAGATAGCCTTCCAAGAGCATCTTGCCGATCCCGCGGCTGCCGCCGGTAATCAGCGCGATCTTGCCTTCTAGGCTGAAGAGTTTCGAAAAATCCATTGTTTCTCTCCCGATCGAGGAATCTTGTCAAACAGCCGTTCGTGGTGAGGAGGGACTGAGCGAATGCGAAGGCCCGTCTCGAACCACCGCGTCGCCAGGTCCTTCGAGACGCGTCTTCGCATTCGCTCAGCCGCTCCTCAGGACGAACGGAACTAGGGTCTAATAGCCCGAAAGCTTCGCCACGCGGTCGGCATGGTAGTACATGTCGCCCATGAATTCCGCCAGCGCGCGGTCGCGTTTCATGTAGAGGCCGATGTCGTATTCGTCGGTCATGCCGATCCCGCCGTGCATCTGCACCCCTTCCTTGACCGCGAGGCCCGCCGCCTTGCCGGCCTTGGCCTTGGCGACCGAGACCATCAGGTCGGCCTTTTCGCTGCCTGCGTCGAGCAACTGCTGGGCCTTGATCACGGTGGCGCGGGCAATCTCGAGCTCGGAATAGAGGTGCGCGGCGCGGTGCTGCAGCGCCTGGAATTCACCGATCAGCTTGCCAAACTGCTTGCGCTGCTTGAGGTAGGTGGTGGTCATGTCGAAGCTGCCCTGGGCCACCCCGACGCTTTCCGCCGCCGCACCCACGCGGCCAGCACGGACCACGCGGTTCAGCACTTCGCGACCGCCATCGACTTCGCCGATCACCGCATCGGCATCGAGCTGGACCCCGTCGAGCTTGACGTGCGCAGCCTGCGAGCTGTCGACCAGCCGGGCGTTTTCGACGCTCAGCCCGGCGGCATCTTTCGGCACCGCGAACAGGGTGATCCCGGCATCGTCCTCGTCACTGCCGGCTGTACGCGCGGCGACCACCAGCATGTCGGCGCTGCCACCCTGAACCACGAAAGTCTTGGCGCCGCTCAGCTTGAAGCCATTGCCGGCGCGTTCGGCTTTGGTCGCAATCCGCTCAGGCCGGTGCTTGGGGCCTTCTTCGATCGCAATTGCAAAGACGCTGTCACCCGCCAGCAGACCAGGCAGGTAGCGCCCGCGCAGTTCGTCGGATGCCGCGCCCAGCGCGGTGGCGGCCATGACCGAGCTGGTCAGGAACGGCGAGGGTGTCAGGTTGCGGCCCACTTCCTCGAGCACGATGCCCGCCTCGACATGGCCCATGCCCAGCCCGCCATCGGCCTCGGCCACCAGCACGCCGGTGAAGCCCAGTTCGGCGAACTGCTTCCATAAGGCGTGGCCGAAACCGTCCTTGCAATTGATGTCGCGGTAGTGGCGCAGCTGCTTGGCCACATTGCCTTCGTCGGCCATGAATTGCCGCGCGGTGTCGGCCAGCATTGCCTGGTCGTCGGTGTGATAGAGTGGCATCGGATCAGGCTCCCGGCAGGTCGAGAATGCGTTTGGAAATCACGTTGAGCATCACCTCGCTGGTGCCGCCCTCGATCGAATTGGCCTTGGTCCGCAGCCACGAACGCGCCTTGCCGCCATGATTGGAGCTTTCGCTTTCCCATTCGAGCGCAGCCGAGCCGCCAGCCGCCATCAGCAGTTCGTGACGGCGCTTGTTGATCTCGGTCCCGGCGTATTTCATCATGTTGGGCTGGGCCGGATGGGCCTTGCCGACCTTGATCTCGTCGAGGAACTTTTCGCCCATCGCCGAGAAAGCCAGCGCATCGACATCGAACATCGCCAGTTCGGCGCGCAGCAGCGGGTCTTCCAGGCCATTGCGCTTGGCGAAAGCGCCGATGGTGTTCATCCGGTCGTTCCCGCCCGCGCCCGAAATCATCTCGCGCTCGTGGCCGAGCAGGTACTTGGCCACGTCCCAGCCGCGGTTGAGTTCACCGACGATCTGGTGCTTGGGCACTTTCACATTGTCGAAAAAGGTCTCGCAGAACGGCGAATTGCCGCTGATCAGCAGGATCGGCTTGGTCGAAACGCCTTCGCTGGCCATGTCGAACAGCAGGAAGCTGATCCCCTGGTACTTGTCGGCCTTGTCGGTGCGGACCAGGCAGAAGATCCAGTCGGCCTTGTTGGCATAGGAGGTCCAGATCTTGCTGCCATTGACCACCCAGTGATCGCCCTTGTCTTCGCCAAAGGTCTGGAGCGAAACGAGGTCCGAGCCCGAACCCGGTTCCGAATAGCCCTGGCACCAGCGAATTTCGCCGCGGGCGATCTGGTTCAGATAGTGGACCTTCTGTTCCTCGGTCCCGAACTTGAGCAGGGCCGGGCCGAGCATCCAGATCCCGAAGGAGGACAGCGGCGGGCGGGCATTGATGCGGTGCATCTCCTCGCGCCAGACCTTCGCCTGCGCCGGATCCAGCCCGGCGCCGCCATAGGCCTTGGGCCATTCGGGCACGGTATAGCCCTTGGCCGCGCAACGGGTCAGCCAGAGCTTCTGGGCTTCGTTCTTGAACTGGAAATTGCGGCCGCCCCAGCACATGTCGTCATCGTCGCGGACGGGCTCGCGCATTTCGGCAGGACAGTTTTCTTCCAGCCAGGCGCGGATTTCCGCGCGGAAAGCATCAAGGTCGGACATGGTGGGAGCTCCTCTCTTAATCGAGAGGTTAAATTGACTCAGGGGCTGCTGGCAAGCGCGGATTTGCTAGGCTTGGCCCCATGCCCCATTGCCGTAACGTAAACGTCAAGAGCGTTGACCGGGCGCTGTCGCGGCCTAAGCTGGTGGCAAATCGAAACTGAGGAGAGGTTGAGTGGAAACAGGTGCGCGATTCGCCGGCAAGAGCGTGGTGGTGACCGGTGCGGCATCGGGAATTGGCCGCGCGGCAACGCTGCTGTTCGCGCGCGAAGGCGCGACCGTCTTCGCTGCGGACCTCAACCTGGCGGGCGCCGAAGCGGTAGCGCGCGAGGGTGAGAACATCGTGCCGGTTGCCTGCGATGTCTGCGATCTTGCCCAGATAAAGGCGCTGATGGACCACGCCGCCGGAACCTGCGGCGGGATCGACGTGCTGTTCAACAATGCCGCCGCTGGCGGCGCGCGCGGGCGGATCGACGAGGTCGATGCCGACGGCTGGGATTGGACCATGAACCTGGTGCTGCGCTCGGTCGCAATGGGCATCCACCATGCCGTGCCGCACATGAAGCACCGCCGCGGCGCAAGCATCGTCAACGTCAGTTCGATTGCCGCATGCGGCCCGGGCTATTCGCCCACTGCCTACGCCGTGGCCAAGGCCGGGGTGCTGCACCTGACCAAGTGCGCCGCGGCTGACCTCGCCCAGTTCGGGATCCGCGTGAACGCGGTGCAGCCGGGCTTCATCAACACCAACATCTTTACCGCCAGCATGGAAATGCCGGCCGAACTGGTCGATCAGGCCAAGGCGATGATCCTGCAAATGTCGAGCGCGGCGCAGCCGGTTGCCCGGCCGGGCATGCCCGATGATATCGCCAATGCCGTGGCATACCTTGCCAGCGAGGCCGCCAGTTTTGTCACCGGCACGTCGCTGATCGTTGATGGCGGGATCACGGTCGGCCCGCGGCACTGCTGGGATCCCGAAGCGCCGGGGCTGTTCGATGCCTTGCAGGCCATGGCTGAAGCAGCAGGTGTAGGCCAGCCGCAGTGAGCGCTGCCGTTGCCAAGCCGTTGCCCTGGCGCTTGCGGCTATTCCACGGCATGGGCTCGATGGCCTATGGCATCAAGGAAAACGGCTTTTCCACTTTCCTGCTGCTGTATTGCAACCAGGTGCTTGGGATGGATCCGGTGCTGGTCGGCTATGCCCTGCTGATCGCGCTGCTGATCGACGGGGTGGCCGATCCGCTGATCGGTTACCTGTCTGACCGCACCGTGACGAACTGGGGCCGACGCCTGCCCTGGCTGATCCTCGCTTCGGTGCCGCTGGGGATCGTCTGGGCCTTCCTGTGGTCGATGCAGACCGCTCCAAGCTTCTGGGAACTCGTCGCCATCGCGGTCGCGGTAAGGCTGTTGGTATCGTGCTGCGAGGTCCCTTCGCTCTCGCTGGTGCCCGAACTGACCAAGGATTACGATCAGCGTACCACCTTGCTGCGCTATCGCTACCTGTTTTCCTGGGGGGCGAGCATGCTGATCTCGTTCCTGGCCTATGGGGTGTTCCTCAAGGACGGTCCGCTCGCCGCCGAGGGATACCAGGCCTATGGCCTGTTCGGTGCGGCGATGATTGCCGGTACGGTGCTGATTTCCGCTCTCGGGCAGAAACAATGGGCCGCCGTGCGCCCGCCGCCGCCCGCCAACCCGTTCAGCATCCGCAGCGCCTTTGCCGAACTGATCGAATGCTTTTCGCACCGCGCCTTCCTGATCCTGCTGCTGGGTGGGGCCTTGGCCTATACCAGTCAGGGCATCACCTTCTCGATGGCCAACTATCTTTACAGCTACGTCTGGCGCTTCACCCCGCAGCAATTCCAGATCTACACCGTGGTCTTGCTGCTCAGCGTGATCGCCTGTTTCATCGTGCTGCCCCGCTGGCATGCCCGCTGGGGCAAGCGCGAGACGGCAGTGGTTACCGCCGTGCTGGGCGCGGCATTCTGGGTCGCGCCGTTCCTGCTCAAGGTGGCGGGGCTGTGGCCCGAAGTGGGCAGCCTGGCTTCGACCCTGGGGGTCTTCAGCCTGTTCTTCATCTGCAATGTCTTCTCGGTCGCGGCGATGGTTTCGGGCACCTCGATGATGGCCGACGTGGTCGAGGCATCGGAAGAGCAGACCGGCCGGCGCAACGAAGGCGTGTTCTTCGCCGGCAATTTCTTCATGACCAAATGCACCACCGGAATCGGAATCCTGGTGACCAGCCAGCTGCTGGCCTTCGCGGGCATTTCGCAGAAGGTAAAGCCCGAGGACGTGCCGATCGAAGTGATCGACAAGCTTTCGCTGGCCTATTGCGGCGCGGTGATCCTGTTTGCGATTGCGATGGCTTCGGTGGTTCGCCGCTTCCCGATTACCCGCGCCGACCACGAGGCGCGCCTTGCAAAGCTGGGCGCAGCGCGGATCAACCCGGATGCGGATGGCATGCACCCTTAACCGGACGATTAAATGACCCTTGGCGCGCGCCCTTCCGCGTGGCACTGAGGGCAGCGAGATTCGACAGTATCAGGAAAGGAAAGACCCATGGATTTCGATCCCACCGAACGGCAAGTCTACTGGCGCGACCGCGTGCGCGGTTTCATTGAATCGAACGTCCGCCCCCGCATCGGCGACTACAAGAAGGAAGACGCCCAGGGCGACCGCTGGAAAGTGCTCCAGACCGTCGAAGAGGAAAAGGCCAAGGCCAAGGCCGCCGGGATCTGGAACCTGTTCATGCCGCCGCAGATGGGCCGCAGCCATGTCGACGATACCTTCGAATTCGAAGGCCCGGGGCTGACCAACCTTGAATATGCGCTCTGCGCCGAGGAAATGGGCCGCGTCGGCTTTGCCAGCGAAGTGTTCAATTGCTCCGCGCCCGATACCGGCAACATGGAAGTGCTGCACCGCTATGGCACCCGCGAGCAAAAGGACCAGTGGCTGAAGCAGCTGATGAACGGCGAAATCCGTTCGGCCTTCCTGATGACCGAACCGCAAGTCGCCTCGTCGGATGCGACCAACATCGAATGCTCGATCCGCCGCGAAGGCGATGAATATGTCCTCAACGGCACCAAGTGGTGGTCGTCGGGCGCAGGCGATCCGCGCTGCAAGATCGCGATCGTGATGGGCAAGACCGATTTCGAGGCCAAGAAGCACGCCCAGCAATCGATGGTCCTGATGGAGCTCGACAGCCCGGGCGTAGAGATCGTCCGCCACCTGCCGGTGTTCGGCTATGACGATGCGCCGCACGGGCACATGGAAATCAAGCTCAACAACGTCCGCATCCCCGCTTCGAACATGCTGCTGGGCGAAGGCCGCGGGTTCGAGATCGCGCAAGGGCGCCTCGGGCCGGGCCGCATCCACCACTGCATGCGCACGATCGGTGTGGCCGAGGAAGCACTGGAGCGGATGGTCCGCCGGCTTTCCAGCCGGGTCGCTTTCGGCAAGCCGATCTCGACCCACTCGATCTGGGAACAGCGCATCGCCGAAGCCCGGATCGAAATCGAATGCTCGCGGCTGCTCTGCCTCAAGGCGGCGGACATGATGGACAAGGTCGGCAACAAGGCCGCCCAGGCCGAAATCGCGATGATCAAGGTCAAGGCCCCCAACATGGCGCTCAAGATCATCGACGATGCGATCCAGGCCCATGGCGGCGGCGGCGTCTCGGAAGACTTCGGCCTCGCCAAGATGTATGCTGGCCAACGCACGCTGCGCATCGCCGATGGTCCGGACGAAGTCCACAACCGCTCGATCGCGCGGCTCGAAATGGGCAAGTACGCCCCGCAGGCGCCCTCGGGTCCGACTTCGGGTGATTTGGGCGTGGCCCGCTAAACCAACCCCCGTTCGTGTCGAGCGTAGTCGAGACACAGCGCACGGCATCTCGACTTCGCTCGATGCGAACGGAACTTGGAGGATGAATTGATGAAAGCCGCAGTCCTGGTTGAAGTGGGCAAGCCGCTTGAGATTGAGCAGCTGAAGATCAGCAAGCCCGGCCCGCACGAGGTGCTGATCCGCACCGCGGCTTGCGGACTGTGCCATTCGGACCTGCATTTCATCGAAGGGACCTATCCCCACCCGCTGCCCGCGGTGCCGGGCCATGAAGCCGCCGGGATCGTCGAGGCGGTCGGCAGCGAAGTGCGCACGGTGAAGCCGGGCGATGCTGTCGTGACTTGTCTCTCGGCCTTCTGCGGGCACTGCGAATTCTGCGTCACGGGGCGCATGTCGCTGTGCCTGGGCGCCGAGACCCGCCGCGCAGTTGGAGCCGAACCGCGCCTTTCTCGCCCCGACGGCAGCCCGGTCGCGCAGATGCTCAACCTCTCGGCCTTTGCCGAAATGATGCTGATCCACGAACACGCCTGCACCCGGATCGATCCCGAAATGCCGCTCGACCGCGCATCGGTGATCGGCTGCGCGGTGACCACCGGGGCGGGAACGATCTTCAACGCCTGCAAGGTCACTCCGGGCGAAACCGTTGCCGTGGTTGGCTGCGGCGGGGTTGGGCTGGCCGCGATCAACGCTGCCAAGATCGCCGGCGCGGGCAAGATCATCGCCGCCGATCCGATGCCCGAAAAGCGCGCGCTGGCGATGAAGCTGGGCGCGACGCATACGGTCGATGCCCTGGCCAACGATGCGGCCGAACAGATCATCGAAATGACCAAGGGCGGCGTCGACCATGCGGTTGAGGCAGTCGGCCGGCCGGCCTCGGGCGAACTGGCTGTGCGTTCGTTGCGCCGCGGCGGTACCGCGACCATCCTGGGGATGATGCCGCTCGGCCATTCGGTTGGCCTCAGCGCAATGGACCTCTTGTCGGGCAAGAAGCTGCAAGGCGCGATCATGGGGATGAACCACTTCCCGGTCGATATGCCGCGGCTGGTCGATTTCTACATGCGCGGGCTGCTTGACCTCGATACGATCATCGCCGAGCGGATCCCGCTGGAAAAGATCAACGAAGGATTCGAGACGATGAAGAGCGGCGCTTCGGCGCGCTCAGTGATCGTGTTCGACAGCTAATGCAAACGGCTCCCCGAACCCGTTCGTCCTGAGGAGCCGGAGGACTGAGCCCGTCGAAGGCCGTAGGCGTCTCGAAGGACCAAGGCGTGCACACGCGGTGCTTCGAGACGGGGCCTTCGACAAGCTCAGTCCCCTCCTCAGCACGAACGGATGTGGGGGCAAGTGGAGACTGGGTATGAGCGAAGCGATCAACGCGGACGAAGCCTTTGTTGGCACAGTCGAGCCTGAAGGCGCCGACAAGCTTGACGAAGCCAAGCTTGCCGAATGGATGCAGGCCAATGTCGATGGCTTCGCAGGCTCGTTGCACCTGACCAAGTTCAAGGGCGGGCAATCGAACCCGACCTACAAGGTCGAGGCGAAGAGCGGCAACTACGTGCTGCGCCGCAAGCCGTTTGGCCCGCTGCTGCCCAGCGCCCACGCGGTCGACCGCGAATACAAGGTCCAGAACGCGCTCAACAAGGCAGGCTTTCCCGCCACGAAGCAGTTCGGGCTGTGCACCGACGATGCGGTAGTCGGATCGTGGTTCTACATCATGGACATGGTCGACGGGAAAACGATCTGGGACGGCGCCATGCCGGGTGCCGCGCCGGACTATCGCCGCCAGACCTATTTCGCGATGATCGACACGCTGGCAGCGCTGCACAATGTCGATGTCGAGGCGGTGGGCCTGGCGGACTTCGGCAAGCCCGGCAACTATTTCGGCCGCCAGGTCGATCGTTGGACCAAGCAGTACAAGCTCTCCGAAACCGAGCATATGCCCGACATGGAGCGGCTGATCGAATGGCTGCCGGCGACGCTGCCCGAACAGACCCGCACCAGCGTGGTCCACGGCGACTACCGGATCGACAACATGATCTGGGCCAAGGACGAGCCCAAGGTGCTGGCAGTGCTCGACTGGGAACTTTCGACGCTCGGCGATCCGCTGGGCGACTTTTCCTATGTCTGCATGGCCTATGTCACCGACAATGCCGGACGCAGCGGCGTGGCCGACCTTGACCGCAAGGCGCTCGGCATTCCCGAGCTGGACGAAGTGGTCGAACGCTATTGCGCAGCCACCGGGCGCACCAGCCTGCCCGACATGAACTGGCTGTTCGCCTATAACTTCTTCCGCCTCGCGGGCATCCTCCAGGGGATCAAGAAGCGCGTGATCGATGGCACCGCCAGCTCGGCCCACGCCAAGGAACAGTCGAGCCGGGTCCAGCCGCTGGTTGACCGCGCGACCGAGTTTGCCCGGAAGGCCGGGATGTAGGCGGTGGTTCGAGACGGGCCTTCGCATGCGCTCAGTCCCTCCTCACCACGAACGGACTCCGAACCTTTCCAAATTCCCGTTCGTCCTGAGGAGGCGTCGCGAAGCCCGAAGGGCTGAGGAGCCGTCTCGAAGGACTTTGGCGCGCACTGGGCATTGCCCTCCAGCCCATCACCCTCTAACCGGACCGCAAAGACCCTTTGCCCCGGAGTAGCCTAATGTCCGCCCAGCTCGCCGCCGCAATCGAAGCCGCATGGGAATCGCGCGACAGCGTGACTCCCAACAGCACCGACGTGCGCGCGGTGGTCGATAAGGCGCTCGAACTGCTCGACAGCGGCCAGGCCCGCGTCGCTCAGCCCGACGGGAACGGCGGCTGGCAGGTCAACCAATGGCTCAAGAAGGCTGTGTTGCTGAGCTTCCGGCTAAACGATAACGCGGTGATGGACTATGGGTCTGCTGGCGCGCCCTCGTTCGACAAGGTTCCGCTGAAGTTCACCGGCTGGGACGAAGCCCGCTTCCGCGCTGCCGGGATCCGCGCGGTGCCCGGCGCGATTGCCCGGCGCGGCGCGCATATCGGCAAAAACGTGGTGCTGATGCCCAGCTTCGTGAACATTGGCGCGCATGTCGGCGATGGGACGATGATCGATACCTGGGCCTCGGTCGGCTCCTGCGCGCAGGTTGGCTCGCACTGCCATATCTCGGCCGGAGCCGGGATTGGCGGGGTGCTCGAACCGATGCAGGCCAACCCGACGATCATCGGCGACAACTGCTTCATCGGTGCCCGCTCCGAAATCGTCGAGGGCGTGATTGTCGGTGAAGGCTGCGTGGTGGCGATGGGGGTGTTCATCACCGCGACCAGCAAGATCGTCAACCGCCAGACCGGCGAAGTGATCACCGGCCATATCCCGCCCTTCAGCGTGGTGGTGCCTGGTGCGATGCCCGGCAGGCCGCTGCCCGATGGCAGCCCCGGCCCTTCGCTCGCCTGCGCGGTAATCATCAAGCAGGTTGATGCGCAAACCCGCGCCAAGACCGGGATCAACGAGCTGCTGCGCGACTGATGAAGCGGCTGGCCGCTCTGCTGGCGTTGGTGCTGCTAGGCCCGGCCATGGCCGAGGAACCGGCAGCGGACGAGGCGGTGCCGCTCGATGTGGCGGAGATGGTCAAGCGCTATCCGCACGATCCGCAAGCCTTCACCGAAGGGCTGTTCATCGACCAAGGTGAGCTGTGGGAATCGACCGGAATGGTCGGCCGCTCCTCGGTCCGCAAGGTCGATCTCGCCAGCGGCAAGGTGCTGAAAAGCGTCAAGGTGCCCGGCCCATTCTTCGGCGAAGGGATAGCGCCGTGGAAGGGCCAGGTGCTGAGCCTGACCTGGCAGAACGGCCAGGGCTTTCGTTGGGATCGCAAGAGCCTGAAGAAACTCGGCACGTTTCACTACAGCGGCGAAGGCTGGGCCCTTACCAGCAATGGGCGCGAGCTGGTGATGTCCGACGGAACCGACACACTGCGCTTCGTTGACCCCGCCACGTTCAAGGTCCTGCGCACGGTCAGAGTCATGCTGGGCCAGCGGCCGCTGCGGATGATCAACGAGATCGAATGGGTCAAGGGACAGGTCCTCGCCAACATCTGGATGACCGACTACGTGGTGCGGATCGATCCGGTTAGCGGCAAGGTTGTGGGCGTGATCGACGTGTCGCAGCTGCATCAGGCGGCGGGAGCCAATGGCGAAGGCCAGGTCGCGAACGGGATCGCCTATGATGCCCGCACAGGAAAGCTCTACATGACCGGCAAGGAATGGCCCGCGCTGTTCGAAGTCAAGCTGGTTCCGGCACCAGTCATGCGCTAGATCGCGTAGGCACGCATCGCCTCATAGAACGGGCGACAGCGTTCGGCCAGATTCGCGGCTTCGCCATGCAGTTCGGGCAAAGGCCCGGGCGCACCGCCGAACCCTGTCGACTTGGCGACCTGATCGTACCAGTGGCTCGCCCAGATCCCGTCATCGGGATGGATCCCCAGCTGCCATTCCAGCATTGTTGGGTCCCACGTAATCCCCAGCCGTGCACACAGCACCTCAAGCTTGCTCGCCGGATCGGCCAGGAAGCTGCTGGTATCGATTACCGGCGGATCGAACCCCTGCCCCCGCGCCCATTCGAAATAGGTCAACAGCCGCTGGTACCCCAAGTCCTCGAACCGAGCCGCGCCGCGCTTTACCCCATAGCTGGCGATCACCCGTTCGGGCTCGCGGATCAGGAACGCATGTTTGTGATCGGGAAAGTCGGCGATCGAGACCGGACCTTCCATGTGGTGCGGCATATGCTTCTGATACCAGACCGGCTGGCCGCCTGGCACAGCCCCGCGCATCGCCGCGGCAACGCTGTGCCAGTCGCAGTCCATGTCGGCGATCACTTCGGCGGCCATCGGATGGTCTTCACCGGTGGCTTTCAGGAACGCGCCATAGAACGGTTCGTCGCTGACCGCACAGTCGCTCCGCGCCCCGAAACTGCGCATCATCGTGGTCGAGATGTTGCGCGGGCCCGACCACATCGCGATGCGCGTGGTCATGCGCAGTCGCGGTCCATCAGTTCGCGGTAAAGGCCCTGCAACCGCTCGACCATCGGCCCGCGTCCATCGGTAATCTTGCGCCCGTCGATCTCGGTCACCGGGACCACCCCGGCGAAAGTGCCGGTGCAGAACGCCTCGTCCGCGCCGTGTGCCTCGGTCAGCGAGAAGTTCTTCTCGAACACCGGGATTCCGGCCTCGCGGCAGACCTTGATCACATTGGCGCGGGTGATCCCGCCCAGACAATAGTCGCCGCTGCTGGTCCAGACCTCGCCCTTGCGGACGATGAAGAAATGGGTCGAATTGCAAGTCGCGACGAAGCCGTGCGGATCGAGCATCAGCCCCTCGTTGGCCCCGGCCTGGGTCGCCTGGATGCAGGCGGTGATGCAGTTGAGCTTGCTGTGCGAATTGAGCTTGGGATCCTGCACCGCCGGATCGCCGCGCCGGACGTGGACGGTGAACAGCGTGATGCCTTGCTCGACCACTTCAGGCAGCGGGTGCTTGTATTCGGGGATGATCACGATGGTCGCGGGCGAAATCACCACGCGCGGGTCCTGATAGGGGGTCGAGCGAATCCCGCGGGTGACCATCAGACGAATGTGCACCCCGTCGCTGCCGCGCATCCCATTGCCGTCGATGGTTTCATCCAGCCGCCTGGTCAGCTCTTCGCGGGTCAGGCCAATGTCCATCATGATCGCCTTGGCGCCCTCGTAGAGCCGGTCGAGATGCGCCTCGAGGAACGCGAACTTGCCCTTGTGCAGCCGCAGCCCTTCCCAGACCCCATCGCCCAGCATGAAGCCCGAATCGAACACCGAAACCGTTGCCTGCGCACGCGGCACCATCGCGCCGTTGACGTTGATCAGGATCGCCTCGTTGCGCGGATCGGCAATGAATTCCTGTGTGCCTTTGGCCATCAGAAGCTCGTCGGGTTCTCGATCGGCGGATCGGCGCGGTGCGCGGCGGCATAGGCTTCGGCGGCCTTCAGCACCCGCAGCATGTTGCGGCTGGCCAGCTTTTCAAGGTCCTGCTGGCTCCACCCCCGGCGCGCCAGTTCGATGAACAACGCGGGGTAGGTCGAGACGTCTTCCATCCCGGCAATCGTCGTCTCGATCCCGTCCATGTCACCGCCCAGACCAACATGATCGGCCCCGATCCGCTTGGCGATATAGTCGATGTGATCGGCAACGTCCTTGATTGAGCCGCGCGGCATCGGGTTGGCCTTGTCCCAATCGGCCAGCATCGCCTTGGCGCGGTCCGGATTGCCGCGGTTGAGCGCCTTGAAGCGGGCTTCGGCAGCATCGCGCTCGGCGCTCCACTGCCGGGCGGCTTCGAGCACATAGGGTGGGTAGAAGTTGACCATCACGATCCCGCCGTTGGCCTTCAGCGCATCAAGCGCCGCATCGGGCACGTTGCGCGGATGCTGGTTGAGCGCAAAGGCCTGCGAGTGGCTGAAGATCACCGGCGCCCCGGCCACCGCCATCGCGTCGAGCATGGTCTTTTCGCTGACGTGGCTGAGATCAACCAGCATGCCCAGCCGCTGCATCTCGCGCACCACGTCCTTGCCCAGCGGGGTCAGGCCGTTGTGGGCCGGGGCATCGGTGGCGCTATCCGCCCAAGCGGTGTTCTTGAAATGGGTCAGTGTCATGTAGCGCGCACCCAGCGCGTACATCTGGCGCAGCACGGCCAGGCTGCCGCCGATCGAATGGCCGCCCTCCATCCCCATCAAGGAGGCAATCTTGCCCTGCTTCCACGCCGCTTCGACACACATGCTGTCCACACACAGCATCATGTCCCCCGGATAGCGCGCAACCAGCCGGCGGGTGACATCGATCTGCTCAAGCGTGGCCTGGACCGCCTGCTGGTCGGTCAGCGTGGCCGAAACGTAGACCGACCAGAACTGCGCGCCGACCTTGCCAGTGCGCAGCCGCTTGAGGTCGGTCTGCATCGGCCCGTCGCCGGTAGCGGGATTGGCGGTCCCGGTGGTGTCGCGGAAATCGAAGTCGCCCAGCACATTCTTGCGGCGATTGCGGAGCTGCTCGGGCACGTCGTTGTGCCCGTCCCAGACCGGCGCGGCGGCCAGCGCCGCCATCGCGACCTGTTCGGGCGTGCGCGCCGATTTGGCCGGAAGCGATGTGGACAGGGTCAGCAGCGAGGCCAGCGAAGCGGCCAGCAGGATCGGTTTGCGCATGGGGGTTCCCGTGTGGTTTCGCGCAGCAGACTAGCCAAGCTCTCCGGCCAGGTCGAGCAGCTTCAACATTACCGCTGCACCGCACTGCTGGGACTTGGCCTTGGGATCAAAGCGACCGTCAGACACAAATTTGCCCGAGACATAAAGGTTGGAGAAACTCCACAGATAGGGCGAGGCGCGGCCGCTCTTGCGATAGCCGAAGCCGTTGTAGGCTTCGAGCCGGTAAAGCATCCGTTCGCGGCTCCAGTCGCTTTGCCCGGCAAAGCCCATCAGCTTGAGTGCGTCGGTCGCGCTGGCCTCCCAGTCCGAAGGCGGCAGCCAGATCTTGGGCCGCCCCGGCGGGACCTGACGGGTGCGCTGGCTCAATGGATGGTCGCCATTGTGAAGGTGCGCGCGGAAATTGAAGCTGGCCTCCAGCCCATGGACGGCGGCGATGAATTGCCACGGGACATCGACCCGCTTGCCGACTGCCGCATAGCGTTCCTGTGACTGGCGCATCATCGCCAGGTGCCAGTCGGCGCTTTGCTGGTGTTCTGGCTTGAGCGTCGCGGCGGCGAACCATGCCCCGTATTCGCTGGCGATTGCATCGAACTTGATCGACGGCGTGACCGGCGGAAGGATCGTCTCGGCCGATGGCAGATCAGTTTTGGGCAAAGCAATTGAGCCTCCCAATACGGTGGTCTCTTCAACCTCGCCGGGGGAAAGCGGCAGAGCCCAGCGCATCGGCCGTAGCGGCTTCTGTCGATCAAGATATGCGCGCCACCGCTCAGCTTCGGCCTTTCTCATTTCCAGGGTCGGGCCTAAACCATCGGGCCCATAACCGATATCAGGAGGCGGTGGCTCGGGCGTATCGCTGTACCAGGCATCGGGCGAATCGTACTGGGTCTGGTGCAACCGCGCGAGCAGGGCCCCGGCCTTGTCAGCAAAAACCGGGCTGACTCTCTCCGCCCGGTCTACCAGCGCGACCAGCCGCGGCATCGCCAGCTCGTAAAGCCGCCCGGGATCGGCTGGGATTGAGCCTTCGCCAAAGGACAGCCTGCTGGCCGGAAGGCGCAGCAATTTGGCCTCTTGCTCCAGCTTAAGCAGTTCAGCGACCAGATCGAGCGCCCCGCGCGCGTCTTGCGGCAGCAGCGCCTGGATCGGCGCCGGGAGCTGGCCCTGCAAGATGCCGGGCAGCGAAACCGGCGCCAGCGCCAGCATGGCCCCGCTGTTCATCAGTTCCCGCCTGGTCAGGGATGTGTGCATCCGACTCGCCCCTTCAGGCGAAGTCTAACACTTCCAGCCGGTTAACCAAGCCGGATGAGGGATCAGCCCTCGGCCTCGCGCTCGAAAGCGGCATTGCCGCCAACCTTGGCGGCGATCCGCCCCAGCATGGCCAACACCACCACCGCGACCACGGTCGCCAGGATTGCATAGGTATAGAGCCCGGCCAGGTCGTCGCTGATCCCCAGCTTGCCCAGCGTGGCCTTGATCGCCTCGTTCCAGGCCAAGGCTGCCACCAGCCCCAGCGAGGCAGAAGCGAGCGAGATCATGGTCTGCACCATTGCGCGCGGATCGGTCATTGCGGTGTTCTCCCAAGCAGTTGAAATGCGGCATGCATCCTATCGCTGCGCGCGGCGGGGACAAGCGGGACATGGCCAATTGCACACAGCTCCAAAGCGTGCAGTGTGGAGGGGATGGAATTGCTCTCTGATCCTGCCACGCTGGTGCTCGCCGCGCTGGCGATCGTTATCCTGGGCCTGGCCAAGGGCGGCTTTGCGGGATTGGGTGCGCTGGCGACGCCGCTGATGGCATTGGCGCTGCCTCCGGCTACCGCCGCGGCGATCCTGCTGCCGGTGCTGCTGGTGCAGGATGTGGTCAGCGTCTGGTCTTACCGCCACGCGTGGAGCGGCTGGATTATCGGCTGGATGCTGCCCGGGGCCTTGGCGGGGGTGATCCTCGCCTCGCTGTTTGCCGCCAGTGTGCCCGAAGCCGGCGTGCTGATGCTACTGGGCGCCATTACTCTGCTGTTCGGGCTCTATCGGCTCTGGGCCGAGCGCGGCGGACGGATTGTCGCGGCGTCGAATTCGCCCGGCTGGGTGGGCAGTCTGTTCGGCGCAGCCTGCGGATTCACCAGCCAGATCGCTCATGCCGGGGGACCGCCGTTCCAGATGTGGGTCACCCCGCGCAAACTGCCGCACGAGACGTTCGTTGGCACCTCTTCGATCACGTTCGCCGCGATCAACTGGATGAAAGTGCCCAGCTACATGGCGCTCGGCGCGTTCAACCGCGAGGTGCTGACCGCCGCCGCCTTGCTGATGCCGCTCGCGATCCTCTCCACCTTCGCGGGTGTCTGGCTGGTCCGGCGGCTCGACAGCCAGCGGTTCTACACGCTGGTGTACCTGCTGATGATCGCGCTGGGGGTGCGGCTGGTTTGGCAGGGACTAGTTTAGGTTCCTGACCAGGCCATTCGCGCTTCGCGCCAGGCTGGGTGAATCCATCGCGGCCGCGCGCTTTGCAACGTCGGAAGCATTTCGGCAGAATCCCTCCGGATCGCGCTGGTTCGAAAAGCGGTTGTAGAGACTGGTCTGATGCCGGTCGAGCCCACCGCCATGACGCTTTTGTTCAGCGGCAAAGGCTGCGGCGAACAGGCTCTTGTGGCGCGCCAACAGCCGTGAATAGTCCCCCGCCAACGGGGTTCGCCCGCGCCCCTTGCACATCAGTGCCGCAACGTTGAGTCCGGCCCGCAAATGCCAGACCGCTTCGTTGGGATCGGCAAAGGCAGCCGGGACAGGCCGTGCCGGTGTCTTGATCGCAGGGGCTTCGGGCCAGGGCGGCAAGGGCCTGCGCGACGCCACTTGCGGTTCGGGATTGGACGAGCAGCCGGCCAGCAAGGCCAGCGCGGCAAGCGATACGGTAAATGTCCTCATGGGGTGCGACCCTCCCGCCAGCAGTGCTGCGCGCATGATCGCTTTGCAGCAAGCCGCCGGACGGTATCTTGCGGTCACATGCCCCAAGGTTGCGGCAAGTGCTGGATGCGGCGTTCAGCCTGCCTTGCGCCCGGCCAGCAAGCCTTTGATCACCAGCGCCAAGGCCGCGATCATCGCCAGTGACAGGCTGATCAGCAGAGCCATGACCAGACCCTCCTGCCAGCCCGCTGCACGGCTTGTTCCGGCGGCGATCGGCATCGAAGTGGCCCCTGCGCCCCAAATCGCAGCTAACAGCGTGGCGGCCCAGTTGGCAAAGTTGGCATAGACCAGCAGCCAGAAGGTCAGGCGATCAAGCCCGGGAGAAAGCCGAACCCAGTGCCACACAGCCGCAAGCGCCAGCAGCAACGTGCCGCCCATCATAGCGGCGAGATGCGAGGACAGCCCCATGCGGGGATTGGCCATGCCGCCTGACGCAAGGCGGGTCAGCAGCCCCAGCAGAACCAATGCTGCCCCCAGCAAGGCAAGGTCGCGCGCGGTCCGCTCAGTCATTGATGTTCTTCCCGAAGCGCGCCCAGCGCGTCCGCGCATTGCTCTGCATCTGAAATCTCCCCCAGGGATTGGCGATCGGTCAGCTTGCGCGTTTGTAATGCGTCAACTGCATCGTACCGTCGAGCTTCTTCCAGACTTGCACCCGCCAGCGCTTGCCGTCGCTCAGCACCAGCAGCATGCGGTAATTCGTGCCGGCAACCACCTGGCGCTCGGCCCCGACGATGGTCTTGAGCTTGCCGTGCGGCCCCGGCAAATGCGCCACGGCAAAGCGCGCCGCAGTCCCTACCTCACCAGCCAATTCGGCCCCGGGGACCTCGCTCCAGCCGCCCGGCATGCCTTGCGCCGCCAATGGTGTCGCGGCTGCCAGGCTTAGGACGATCAGGAGTCTGCGCATCGAACTTCCTTTCAACGGGTCATACCGGCCGCATCAGCAGCCGGATGATGCATGGTCCAGAACCGCGGGCTGGTGCCGTCCACCTGCCAGTCGCTCACCACTGTGTAGCCAAGGTTGCGATAGAGCGCGAGATTGCTCTCGGTCGCGGTTTCCAGCACCGATGGCACGCCCAGCCGGGCAGCCTCGGCAAGGCCAGCCCGGATCGCCAGCCCGCCCAGCCCTTTGCCCTGGCAATCGGGCCGGACCGCCGCGTACTTGAGGTACATCCATCGCTCGTCGGGCGGCAGGTGGCGGCGGATCGCTGTGTCGGTGGCCAGTGCCTGGGGCAAGCGGAAACGAAACACCGGGACATAGCGCAGCGCACCCGGGTCCCAGAGGCTTTGGTGACGGTGCACGCTGCCCGGCGGGCGCCACAGCGTTACCGCCTCGCAGCCCGGTGTGCCCAGGATCAGGCCAAAGCGCAGATGCTCGTCGAAGACCAGCGCCATAAACGCGCTGAGCCGATCCGGACGGGCCGAGGCATCGGGAATCAACCAGGCCAGGGCCGGGTCATCTTGAAAAGCCGCTGCCAGCGTGGACACGGCGGCAGCGCGATGCTCGCGGCCCAGTTCACTGATCGTGCGATCAAATTCCATCGCACTTGCCTGCCAGCCCTGCCAACGCCCCGCAACTGCCTCGCCCCTTGGCACGATGGTTTTTCCCTTGTTCCTTTTTCGCATACGAATTGCCTTGGCATTGCGCGCTAGCTGCTGCCATGCCTTTGCGTGAGAGGAGCCCGCGATGGCCGAGGACGAAGACTACGTTTACGACGAGGACAGCGGCGAATGGCTGCCGGCCTCAGAACTCGCCGCCAAGCGCGCTGCCGAAAGCGCAGTCGAAGTGCGCGATGCGGTGGGTAACGTACTGGCCGACGGGGATTCGGTCACGCTGACCAAGGATCTGACCGTCAAAGGCGCAGGCCAGACGCTTAAGCAAGGCACCGTGATCCCTTCGATCCGGCTGACCGGCGACGCCCAGGAAATCGACTGCCGCTATCCCGGCATCAAGGGCCTGGTGTTGCGCGCCGAGTTCGTGCGCAAGCGGTAGGGCCGCACGATGGAGCGCGTTGCCACCCTTACGCTTAACCCATCGATCGATTCCGCCTGCGAAGCCGAGGCGGTATCGGCAACGCGCAAGATCCGCACCCATGGCGAGCGCTACGATCCGGGCGGCGGGGGCCTTAACGTCGCGCGCGTGCTGCACCGCTTCGGCGTCCCGGTAGAGGCGATCTACCTCTCGGGCGGGCCGACCGGGGCATTGCTCGACGAGCTGCTCGACGAAGCCGGCCTACCCCGCAAGGCGATCGCGATCGCCGACCACACCCGGATGAGCCTCGCGGTCTATGAGCGTTCGACCGGGCATGAATACCGCTTCGTGCCCGAAGGCCCGCTGGTGGCCGAGGATGAGTGGCGCGCCTTGCTGGGGGCCTGCTTTGCCAGCCCGGCCGAATGGGTGGTCGCATCCGGGAGCCTGCCGCGCGGAGTTCCCGATAACTTCTTCGCCCGCCTTGCCGCGCCGCTGGTGGCGCAGGACCGCAAGCTGGTGCTCGACACCTCGGGTGCAGCGCTCAAGGCCGCGCTGGAAGTCGGCAATATCCACATCGCCAAACCCAGCGTGGGTGAGTTCGAGGCGTTCCTGGGTCGCAGTCTCACCACCCATGCCGAAGTGGCCGAGGCCGCCAGCCCGCTGGTCGCGGCGGGCAAGGTCACCATGCTGGCGGTAACCATGGGCGAGGAAGGCGCCGTGCTGGTCCACCCCGGCGGAGTGCTGACCCATCCGGGGATCAAGGCGGTTGCCCATTCGACCACCGGCGCGGGCGACAGCTTTGTCGGCGGGCTGGTGCACGGACTGATCGCGGGCGAAAGCCTGGAGCATGCCTTCCTGCGCGGCATCGCCGCCGGCACCGCCGCCGTGCTCCATCCTGGGACCGAACTGTGCCGAATCGGCGATGTCGAACGACTTCTGGGCGAGCTCAAGCTGCGCTGATCACAACCCCAGGTTGGCACACTGGACCAGGACGCCGTTTTCCAGTCGCTTACGCTCTTCCAGCGCGGCATTGTGAAGGTCTACGGCTGCGCGATGTCCCTCGTCGTTGCCCAGCCGGGCATTGATGTTGGCCATCTTCTCGGAGTGAACCTGGAGATCGGTCAACGACGAGCGGAGTGACCGCGTCAAACGGCAACCGGTGGCATTGTCTGGGACCGACCGAAGCTGTGCGTGCAGGTCTTCCACCCGCTCCACCGTCCGGTTGATCTCGACCTGGACCGAGCGTCGTTCCATCTGCCAGAACTCGTCATTCTGGGCCAGTGCGGGCACCGCTGCCAGCGCCGCGACCGCGCCCAGGCCAAATGCGAACGGCCAGGTTCGAAGCGGTTTGTAATTCACTCTGACCTGCCTTTTGCCCTGTCGATGTACAGCCCTCATGCCAAGCTGATGCCGCCAGGGCTTGGACATTCGCGACCGAACCGCCATGCAATTTGTTCGACAAGCCGGACGCAAAGGCCCAAGCCCCCGGCGGGCACCCCGCCCGTGAAGGACCTGCACCATGGCCAAGAGCCAGAAGAAGTCGAGCCGCGAAGCACGCAAGCCCAAGGCCGAAAAGCCTCCCAAACAGAACGCCTCAAAGCCCAGCCTGAAGCCCGGCGTGATCGCCGGCCTCGAGCACATGAAGCGCTGACACGCCGCATTGCCGATGCCGAAGATCCTGGTCGATGCCGATGCCTGCCCGGTCAAGGAAGAGATCTACAAGGTTGCCTTCCGCCGCCAGGTGGCAGTCAAGGTTGTCTCCAACATGCGGCTTCGGGTCCCCGACCATCCACTGATCGAACGTGTGACGGTAAGCGAGGCTTTCGATGCCGCCGATGACTGGATCGCCGAAGCGGCGGATTCGCAAACGGTGGTAATCACCGCCGACATCCTGCTTGCCGACCGTTGCCTCAAGGCCGGCGCCGCAGTGCTGGCCCCAACCGGCAAGCCCTTCACGCACGCCTCGATAGGTGGAGCGATCGCCACCCGCGCGATCATGGCCGACCTGCGCGCCGGGGGCGATGCGATTGGCGGCCCGCCCCCGTTCCGCAAGGAAGACCGCTCGCGCTTTCTCCAGGCGCTCGACACCGCACTGGTGCGATTGGCGCGAGGCTGAGCGAGCCGCCAGACCGCCCTAATCGCCATCCTCCAGCTCGGCCGCTGCCCAGCGACGCTTGAACAGCGGCTGACTTGCTCCAGTTTCATAGAACGCTTCGGTAAATCCGCCATCGCTATGCAGCGTAACCAGCGCATAGCCGTTGCGCACGCGCGGATTGAGTGGACTGGAGCCACCCGTATCGGGCAGTGCGGGGTCAGGAGTCTGGGCATAATAGAGGATATTGGGCAACTGCTTGCCATTCTTGTCCTCCAGTCCCCAGGCCTTGCCAAACGGGATTGCCCCGTGGCCACAGCAGCGTCCCTTGGTCGGAAAGGTAATCACCGGCTTGGACGTGAAATCGTGCAGCTTGTCATAGACGATGCCGTTGTGGACATGGCCCCAGTACCAGACGGTCGGCGGCCGCTTCAGTGCCGCCAGAACTTGCTTGTAGAGCTTGGTCACCTGGCTGTTTAGGGTGTCACCAGCCGTATGGTGGGTCATCACCATGATCGGACCTTTGTGGTCTCGGAAGCTTTCGACCCACTTGATCTGCTGGTTCAGCGCAGCCGTGCCAATGGCGCCCGCCATGTACATCGTGCGGCCATTTGCGGCATCCGAATAGTAGGCTGAATCGAGACACAGCACCAGCCAGGGGCCGTATTCCAGTGCAAAATAGCTCTTTCCGTTTTGCGCCGAAAACTTGCCGCCTGCCTGCAGCGCTACATCGAAATAGCCCGCAGCCCCGCCGTACATTTCGTGGTTCGAATTGAGCGTGAAGTTGCGCCCCCTCCCCTGGTCGGGCCACAGCTTGTAGAAGTTGTCCAGCTCTTCGCCCGGGATCATTCGCCAATCGGTACCGGCATAATAGACATCGCCCAGATGGATCAGGTAGTCGACCGGCGGGGATAGCGCGGGGTTGGTAATCTGGTCTATCACCCGTTGCGCAGGACAATCGGCACCGCCTTCATCGGCGTAGTAGCCCGTCCCCCAATCACCGACGATACCGAGCACCGGATCCTGGGAACCGTTGCCATCCTTGCGCGACAACGCGATCGGCGCCGAGGATTGATTGGCCGGCAGGGCATGGATCAAACCGGGATCCAGCACATTGGCGACATAGTTGATCGCCGAGATCATCCATTTGGGATCAAGTTGCTGATACTTCTTGTAGCCGTACATCGTCCCGTCCGGCCCGGGCTCGCCATAGTCCTTGTACCTGTGCTCAAGCCATTGATAGTCAGCCTTGGTAATTTGGCTAGGCGGTACCCGTTTGAGCAGTTCGTCAAACGCCAGAAGCAGCAACGGATTGGTATCGATAATGAGCTTGATTTCCCACGGCAGGTTATGGAGCCAGTAGATGATGAAACCGAACTCAATATCGCCGCCGGGAGGAGAATTCGGGACAATCGGCGGATCTCGCAAATAGGTGATCAGGGCCAGCGTATCTTTCTCGCTCGCGACCAGAAAGGCGATCAGTTCGGCAAAGTCACTCTCAAGCCCCTCTGGCCGGGTCGCCAGGTGCTTTTGCATGCGGGCCAGAGACTCAGTTTCACGCAGATCAACCATGATATTCTCCCACGCGGCCCGAGTTGGATCGTAGCAGCTGAATAACAATATCGGCAACAATCAATGTTTGCAGCAATTACTGGCGGTTATTTGTCAAATGCATGAATTGCCGCAAGTATGTGAATCTAGATTTGAATTCTTGCCTGCGTATTGCACAGTTTATTGCAAATTTTGGCAATATTCACTTTACTCTCTGTAGATCATCGAATCAGTCGGCTTATGTTGCGCGTCCGCACGATAGATCGCTCACACATTCTCAACGTGCCGATCAGGCAGGCTCGGACGCAATCCGCGCCTTGTCGCGGTGGAACCAGTGGCCCGCCAGGAAGAAGCTGGGCAGGGTCAGCAGCGAGATCGCCGCCATCACCAGCACCGCCTTGGTATAAGGCTCGGCCTCGCCGGCGGCGCGGAACAGATCAACCAGCCAGCCAGTGCCGGTGATCCCCACCCCCAGCCCGATTGCGTTGACGCACAGGATGTTGAAGGCCACCAGCGTTGCCCGCGCCGCTGGCGGCGACAGTTCCTGGATGGTCGAGACCGATGGGCCGTAGAATGCGCACAGCAGGAACACCCCGGTGCCCATTCCCGGCACGAACAACCACGAATCCGGCTGGACCAGACGGAACACCAAAGTGAACGGGGCCAAGACCAGAAACATCCAGAACAGCATCATCGCCCGGCCCGATTTGCGGGTGCGGTACCACCAGTCCCCGGCGAACCCGCCGAACAGGCTGCCCGCCACCCCTGCGATCACGGTGACATAGCCAGTCAGCTTGGCAATTTCGGCCCGCTCGAACCCACGCTCCTGGACATACCACAGCTGGTCGAAGGCCGCCGCGCCTACTGCGACGTGCAGCGCCACCCCGCCAAACACGATCATCCCCAGCGCCGGCGAAGCCTTGAGCGCGGTGACGATCAGGCCAAGGTGCTGGTGCCAGCCTTGCCCGTGGACTTGCGGATGCGGCGCGCGCTTGTCGCGCACCAGCAGCATCACCGCCGCCAGCGCCATCCCCGTGCCGCCAAGCAGGTAGAAGCAATTGCGCCAGCCGATTGCCGGGCCCAGATAACCCGCGACCAGCAGGCTCATCCCCGATCCGACCGGCACCCCCAGGTAATAGATCGACACCGCCAGCCCCAGCTGCGCCGACCGGAACCGGTCGGCCAACAGCGAGGCCGCTGCCGGAGTCAGGGCAGACTCGCCCACCCCGATCAAAGCGCGCGGCCCGGCCATCGAGATGAACCCCCTGGCCGCCCCGCTCGCCGCGGTCAGCAAGGACCACAGTGCGATTGCAAGGGCGATCAGCCGTCCGCGGTGCATCCGGTCGGCCAGGACCCCCATGAACAGCCCGGCGAGCGCATAGAAGGTGATGAAGAACAGCCCGGTCAGCAGGCCATACTGGGTATCGCTCAGCCCCAGTTCGGGCTTGATGAAATTGGCGAAACTGGGCAGCAGCTGGCGGTCGACGAAATTGAGCACGTTGATCAGGGTCAGCAAGGCCAGCAGGCCCCAAGTTGCGACGGTGTTGTCCTCGGCAGGCTGAGCGGCGGGATCGGCAGTCTTCTCTGACATCGGCGGGCCTCTCCTGCGGGTCAGCGGGCAGCATGGGTCAAG
>Ga0209023_10001660_pt1 | contig 29231 bp, 24 predicted proteins | sample LakOneMetagenome_FD_187468 | JGI IMG/M metagenome (GOLD analysis project Ga0209023, IMG submission 187468) | Freshwater and sediment microbial communities from Lake Erie, Canada (SPAdes) (version 2) | ecosystem: Environmental > Aquatic > Freshwater > Lentic | place: Lake Erie, Canada...
CCACCCGCGCTCCCACACGCGCCACGCACTACCGCGCTCTTGCACGCCACCGAACCATCCGAACCGACCGATCACCCGCGCCCCGGCGCGGGTCGGACCGCGTGCTGGCACCCCACGCTCAGTCGGTCACACATCTCGGCGCCGCAGCCGTGTCCCGCAGCCGTGTCCCGCAGCCGTGTCCCGCAGCCGTGTCCCGCAGCCGTGTCCCGCAGCCGTGTCCCGGCCGCTTGCGTCCTGGGTGACGGAAGCGCTCCGGACCGAGAGCGCTCCGGACGGAGCGAGCCGCGTGACTTCATGTGGACGCGGGAACGTGGTGATCGGAGATGTGGCGATCGGCGATGATCTACCCACATGACACGCTGGCCGAAGATCGGCAGAAGGAGACGACATCGTGGGTGAAGCGAGCGAACGGTTCCAGCGCGGTGCTGCGAAGATGCGCGAGGTGTACGCGGGAGACGTGGTCGACCTGCCCGAGGGCAGCTTCCCGTTCAACGACGTGATGCAGCGTTCGCTCTTCGCTGAGGTCTGGGATCGCGACGCGCTCGACGTCCGCTCGAGACGGCTGCTGATCATGGGCGTCATCGCGACGCTGGGCCAGACCGACACGTGGAAGATCCAGGCCCGGGCATCGTTGCGGAACCGGGAGCTCACCCCCGACGAGCTGCGCGAGACCCTCATCATGCTGGCGCCGTATGCCGGCTACCCGAACGTGGCGCCGCTGATCATGGCGTGCGAAGAGGTCATCGCCACCTGGATCGAGGACGGCGAACCCGGCCCTGCCGAACCCACACCCTGAACCAGCCGGTTGCGGGTGCCAGCCAGCGCCAGCCGGGTGCCAACCAACGCCAAGGGTCAGCCAACGCCATGGGACCAGCCCACCAGGAGGGACGATCGGCCCGCGCCACCCCGCGTTGCGCAGGCGCTGGCGCGATCCTGTGCGACGGTCCTGTGATGCGGAGGTTGGCCAGCAGTGGATGACGTCGACGGCATGAACCTGGCGACGGTGTGGGAAGCGGTCGCTGCGACCGTTCCCGACGCGCCGGCCTTGATCCACGGGCCACACGTGACCACGTGGAGGGAGTTCGAGGATCGGGCCGCTCGACTCGCCGCGCACCTGCACACCTGGGGCGTGGGGGAGGGCACCAAGGTTGCGTTGTACATGCGCAACCAGCCCGAGTACCTCGAGGCATCGTTCGCTGCGTTCAAGGTGAGGGCCTCGACGGTCAACGTGAACTACCGCTACCTCGGCCCGGAGCTCGCCTACCTGCTCGACAACTCCGACGCCGAAGCGGTCGTCTTCCACGTCGAGTTCGCCGACCGGTTGGACGAGGTCCGGGCTGATCTGTCGATGCTCGCCACGTTCGTGTGCGTGGGCTCCGACGCACTCCACCCGTGCCCGGAGTGGGCGACTGCGCTCGAGGACGTGCTGGCGAACAACGAGCCGATGCCCCCGATCGAGCGCAGCGGCGACGACCTGTGGCTGCTCTACACCGGCGGCACCACCGGGATGCCCAAGGGCGTCATGTGGCCGCACCGCAGCCTGCTCGGCTCGTCGGGCGCCACGTTCGCAGCGATCAAGGCTCCGGTTCCAGCGAACGTCGACGAGGTGAGCGCCACGGTGCGTGCCTTCCACGACCGCGGCAAGGCAATCCGCATCCTTCCGGCCGCACCGCTGATGCACGGCACGTCGGCCCTCACGTCGATGGCGGTGCTGTCGGCAGGAGGGTCGGTGGTCACGCTCACGTCGCCGAGCTTCGACGCCGACGAGCTGTGCGCCGCAGTCCAGGAGCATGCAGTGAGCCAGTTGACGATCGTCGGCGACGCGTTCGCTCGCCCGATCCTCGACGCGATGTCGGCCGCCGATGCCGCTGGTGAACCGTATGACCTGACGTCGCTGCGGGTCATCTTGTCGTCGGGGGTGATGTGGTCACAGCAGTCCAAGGACGAACTGCACCGGTGGTGCACCGCATCGCTGGCCGACGCGCTCGGATCGTCGGAGGGGATCGGGTTCGCGAGCTCGGTCGCCCGCCCAGGACAGTCGGCATCGACGGCCAAGTTCGCCCTGGGCGAGCACGCCAAGGTGATCGACGACGACGGCCGCGACGTGGTGGCGGGTTCGGGCCAACGCGGCCTGCTCGCCGTGGGCGGCCCGATCCCCATCGGGTACTACAACGACCCCGAGAAGACCGCAGCGACCTTCCGCATCATCGGTGGTCGCGTCTGGTCCGTCCCGGGGGACTTCGCCACGGTCGAGGCCGACGGGACGATCCGGCTGCTGGGGCGGGGCTCTGCCTGCATCAACACCGCCGGCGAGAAGGTCTACCCCGAAGAGGTCGAGGAGACGCTCAAGCTGCACCCCGCCGTGATCGACGCGAACGTGGTGGGGATCGCGGATGACAAGTGGGGCCAGGCCGTGGTCGCCGTCGTGTCGCTCGACCCAGCGGCCGCACAGGTGGAGAAGGCAGCACAGATCGATCCGGCACAGGTGGACGAGGCGGCACTGATCGCTCACACCAAGTCGCATCTGGCCAGCTACAAGTGTCCCAAGCACGTCGTGGTCGTCGACGAGGTGCATCGAGGTCCGAACGGCAAGGCCGACTACCGGTGGGCGGTCCAGGTGGTCGGCTCGGCGCTGTCCCCCGTGGTGGGACGGACCGATTGACCGTCGCGGTGACCATCGCGAGGCTCCGACAACATTCGTCAAGCGCAACGGGGGACACCAGCAGATGACCACGACCGACACCGTCGCGGCGTACTACGACCCGTACGACGTCGCCATCAACACCGACCCGTACCCTGCCTTCCGGGCGCTGCGTGACGACGCGCCCGTCTACTACAACGACGTCCACGACTTCTGGGCGCTGAGCCGGTTCGATGACATCGACCGGGCGCTGCGGGACCACGAGACGTTCATCTCGGGCCGTGGCGGCATCCTGGAGTTGATCAAGGCCGGCATCGAGATGCCACCGGGCATCTTGATCTTCGAGGATCCGCCGACCCACACGATCCACCGCCGCCTCCTATCCCGGGTGTTCACGCCCAAGCGCGTCGCGGAGCTCGAACCCAAGGTCCGGGAGTTCTGCATCCAGTGCCTCGACCCGTTCATCGGCGAGGAGGACTTCGACTTCATCGCCCACCTGGGTGCCCAGGTGCCGATGAAGACGATCAGCATGCTGCTCGGGATCCCCGAGAGCGACCAGGAGCTCATCCGCGACAAGGTCGACGCGAGCCTTCGCACCGAAGAGGGCCAACCAATGGAGGTCGACGACGACTTCGTCAGCGGCGAGATGTTCGCCGAGTACATCGACTGGCGTGCCGATCACCCGTCCGACGACCTGATGACCGACCTCCTGCAGGCCACCTTCACCGACGAGACGGGCACGGAACGCGGACTGCGTCGCGACGAGATCCTGACGTATGTCAACGTCCTCGCCGGCGCCGGCAACGAGACCACCAACCGGCTGATCGGCTGGAGCGGCAAGGTGCTCGGCGATCACCCGGACCAACGCCACGAGCTGGCCGCTGACCCCAGCCTGATCCCCAACGCCATCGACGAGATCCTGCGATTCGAACCGCCCGCACCGCACGTGGGTCGCTACGTCGCTCGCGACGTCGAGATCGACGGAGTCACGGTGCCGGAAGGCAGCGCCATCTTGTTGCTCATCGGCTCGGGCAACCGCGACGAACGCCGTTGGGCCGACGCCGATCGCTTCGACATCCACCGCCAGGTCGGCCAGATCCTGAGCTTCGGCTACGGCATCCACTTCTGCCTGGGCGCAGCGCTGGCCCGCATGGAAGGCCGGGTCGTGCTCGAGGAGATGCTGGCACGGTTCCCCGACTGGACCGTGGACATGGACCGGGCGCACCTGTCGCCCACATCGACCGTGCGCGGGTGGGAGACCCTCCCCGTCACGCTGGGAGCGAACTGATGGGCGAGCTCGAGGGCAAGGTCGCCGTCATCACCGGAGCGGGCTCTGGGATGGGCAAGGCGTCGGTCAAGGTGTTCGTGCGCGAGGGTGCCTCGGTGGTCGCCGCCGACATCAGCGGCGCCGAGGTCACGACCGCCGAAGAGGCAGTCGCCGAACACGCCGAACAGGGCGGCCAGGTGACCCCGGTGCACTGCGACGTCACCCAGGAGCCCGACGTCGCGTCCCTGTTCGAGCAGGCGCTCGACACCTACGGACGCGTGGACGCGGTGCTCAACGTGGCGGGCATCGCGGACGGCGGTCTCCTGACCGAGCTGTCGATGGAGACCTACGACCGGATCATGGACGTGAACCTGCGCGGCGTGATCCTCGGCATGAAGCACGGCATCGCTGCGCTGTTGCGCTCCGGCGGTGGGACCGTGACCAACTGGTCCTCGGTCGGCGGGCTCAACGGCGCGCCGGGCACGTCGGTGTACTCCGCGTCCAAGGCGGGCATCCTGGCCGCGACCCGTTCCGGTGCGGTCGAGTTCGGCGAGCAGGGCGTCCGCGTCAACGCGATCTGTCCAGGGTTCATCCTCACCGAGATCATGGGCGCGATGGGCGCCGACCTGCCCGGCATCAGGGAGAAGGCGGCACTCAACCGAGCCGGACTGCCGTACGAGGTGGCAGAGGTCGGTGCGTTCCTCGCCTCGGACCGTGCGTCGTTCGTGACCGGGGCGATCATCCCGGTCGACGGCGGCTGGTCGGCGAAGCTGGCCTGAGCATCCCATCGGGTGGACCGGTGTCGTAGCGGATGCTTCGAGGTCGAAGTAAACCCGGAGCTGGCCCATCGAGCGCTTCGGGCGCCGTCGGACCAGAGGGGGATGTCATGGCCGACACCAACACGATCGCCTACCCGTCAGCGGGCCTCGGCGCACCGAAGGATCGAGCGCCGGGGGGACCGGTCGAGCTCGGCCTTCCTGCGGACTTCGAGGTCTTCTCAGCAGATGACCACATCAGCTTGTCCGAGGACATCTGGTACGAGAACTTCCCCGCTGAGCTGCGCGACAAGGCGCCGCGGGTCCTGCAGAAGGACGGCGGTTGGGTCGTCGGGATGGACAGTGAGTCGACCTTCCTGCCGAAGGGCTTCATCGAGGTGCTCAACCAGTACGATCCGCTCGCCGGTTCGCACACCGGTGATGTCGACGCCCGCCTCGCGGCGCTCGACGACGAGGGGGTCACCTCCGAGCTCGCGTTCCCGAACGCGATCCTCGCCCTGCTGCACTGGCCCGACAAGGAGATCCGCGAGCTGTGCTTCCGGATCTACAACCAGCACCTCGCCGATGTGCAGGAACGCTCCGGTGGACGGATCTGGGGTGTCGGGCTGATCAACTGGTGGGACGCGGAGGGCGCGGCCCGCACGCTGGATGAGTGCCGCTCGCTCGGCCTGCGCACCTTCCTGATGCCGCTCAATCCGGGCAAGGGCGACGACGGCAAGCCGCTCGACTACGCGGCTCGGACGATGACCGACGTCTGGGGCGCGATCGAGGACTCGGGCCTGCCGGTGGCGCACCACATCGGTGAGACCACGCCCGGCATCCCGAGCGAGGTCAACACCCTGGGTGTGGGCATGGTGCAGTCGGTTGCGCCGTTCCGCGAGGTGTTCGCCAAGTACGTGCTCGGCGGGATCCTCGACCGTCACCCGCGACTGCGGATCGGTTGGTTCGAGGGTGGCATCAACTGGGTGCCGTCGATCGTGCAGGACACCGAGCACATCGCCGCGTCGTTCGCCCACATGAGCGACCACGTGCTCGACCATCCGGTGCAGCACTACTGGGACGCTCACATGACGGCGTCGTTCATGGTCGACCCGCTCGGTCTGGACCTGATCGACCGCATCGGGGTCACCCGGGCGATGTGGTCGTCGGACTTCCCCCACAACGAGAGCACATGGGGCTACACGCCGGAGGTGCTCGCCTCGATCGTCGCCCAGGTCGGGCCGGACGCGGCGCAGGCGATCCTCGGCGACAACGTCCGCGAGTTCCTCGGGATCCAACGCTGATGCCCGCCGGACTCATGGAGCGTGTCACCCCGACCCGGGTGCCCGACACCGTCGACGTGGAACGCATGCGTGCCGATCGCCTGGCGCGGGTGCGAGCGAACATGGCGGCGGCAGGGCTCGACGCACTGGTGCTCATCGGCAACACCAACGTCGTGTACGCGACCGGCGTGTCGTGGCCGCTCGGCGATCCCGGTCGGTCGAACTTCGAGCAGCCCGTCGCCGTGGTGCTGGCCGACGACGACTGGCCGCATCTGTTCACCCCGCTGGCCGATGTCACCGGCCTTCCCGACGACCACGTCCACGGCCCGGTGTACCTGGACCTCGACGAGGGCGTTCGGCACTTCGAGCGACAGCTCGCCGGACTGGTGCCAGCGGGTGGGTCGATCGGTGTCGACGAGTGGACGTTCGCGATGGCCCGCGAAGCCACGTCCATCTTCGCCGACGGCGCCCCGCGTGACGGCGGCAAGGCGATCACCCGAGCGAAGGCCGTCAAGACCCCCGACGAGGTGGCCGGACTCCGTCAGGCGCTGCGCATCACCGAGCAGGCGATCGCCGCGGTGCAGGCACAGCTGGCGCCCGGCATGCGCCAGGTCGAGCTGACCGCCACGTTCCTCCGGGCGGTCTTCGACGCCGGAGCGGACGCCAACACGCTCGATCCGATCTGGCAGGTCATGCCGGCGAGCATCGGCGACGGCCCGTGGACCACCCACGGCGACCTGGCCTGCCCGCTGCTCACCACCGAGCGCGAGCTGCAAAGGGGCGACGTCCTCTGGGTCGACACCAGCATCACCTGCGGCGGCTTCCACTCGGACTTCGGGCGCACCTGGATCGTGGGCGACGAGCCGTCCGATCGTCAGCGCCGCCAGTTCGACACCTGGCGCAACATCATGGACGCGGTGCTCGACGTGACCCGTGCGGGCGCCACCCACACCGAGCTGACGAGCGCCGCCCGTGGCGTCGTCGGCGGTGACGTGCCGTGGATGACGCACTTCTACCTGGGCCACGGCCTGGGGATCGACGCGGCGGAGATGCCGTTCGTCGGCAGCGACCTGGGCGAGCAGTTCGACTCGTCGCACACGCTCGAGGCGGGCATGGTCCTGGTCCTGGAGCCGCTCGTGTGGGACGACGGTGCCGCCGGCTATCGAGCCGAGGAGGTCGTGCTCATCACCGAGGACGGCTGGGAGCCCATGACCGACTACTCCTACGAGCCGTTCTGATGGCCGGGTCGCTCACCACCGAGGTGGTCCCCGACGCCGCCGCGCTCCGTCAGGAGCGTCGAGCCCGAGCGCTCGCCCAGATGGAAGCCGACGGGATCGACATCTTGATCCTCGGTCGTGAAGGCAACGCCCGTTATGTGGCGGGCGCTCCGCGGCTGTGGACCGCCGGATCTCGACCGTTCACCCCGGGTTGCGTGCTGGTCCGCTCCACCGGCGACGTGCACCTGCTCACGACGTGGGACGAGGGCATCCCCGACGACATCCCGCACGAGCACCTCTACGGCATCACGTTCAACCCGATGAACATGGTCGAGGTGCTGAAGGGGGTTGCCGGCGCGGCCAGCGCCGTCCGCGTCGGCACCGACGCACTCACGCCGATGTTCGCCCAGCTGCTGCCGATGGCGTTCCCCGCCGCGGAGATCGTCGACGGCGAATCCGCGATGCGTCGCGCCCGGCGGATCAAGACCCCGGCCGAGGTCGCCGAGATCCGCGAGTCGGTGGCGCTCGCGGCGCGCTGCCTCGACGCGGCGACCGCCGAGCTGCACGCCGGTAGCGCCGAACGCACGATCACCGAACGAAAGATCACCGCCGCGTTCATGGAGGAGATGGCCCGCTGTGGCGTCACCACGCCGTCGGGTCAGGACGTGGCCTGGGTCACGTCGCCCGATGATCCGTGGCGCCGCGGCGACCGTGACGCACCGTTGGGGGATGGCGACCTGGTGGCACTCGTGGGCGGCGTCGTGCGCGGCGGCTACACCGGAGAGCTCGGCCACACCGTCGCCCTCGGCGGCGGCCACGTCGACCTGCTCGACCGGATGCGCGAGTTGCGCAGCGCGCTCTTCGCCGCATGCCGGCCGGGCGCTCCGGCGAGCGACCTGATCGAGGTCTACTCCTCGGCCGGCGTCACCCCGCCGCCGGTGCCGATCGCCCGCGGCCTCGGTCTGGGCTTCGACCTGCCGATCGTCGCCGCCGACCTGTCGGCCACCGCAGCGGCCGACCGGTTGGATCCGGGCGTGGTCGTCGCGCTCACCAGCTACGTGTTCCAGCCCGGTGCCGGGGCTGCACTCGCCGTCGACCCGGTGCACATCACAGCAGACGGTCCCGAGTTGCTGAGCGCTCCCAATCTGTTCGCCAACGACACCGCCAACGCCAACGACGCTGCCAACGACAACGCCAACGACAACGACGCTGACTCGACGAACGGAGCGCAGCTGTGACCGACATCCCGTCACCCGAGGAGATCGTTCGCTACGACAAGGACGTGGCGAACCGGATCGCCACGATCACCTTCGACCGTCCCGAGCGGCTGAACGCCCCCACCATCGGGGCTCGGCGTCGCTACGGCGACCTGATCTTCAAAGCCAGCCTGGACGACGACGTCAAGGTGCTCGTCATCCGCGGCGAGGGCGACGACCTCGGCTCCGGAGCGGACCTCGACGAGCTGATGGCCAAGCGCCATGGCGACGAGGCGCTCCGCGAGGAGTTCGGCCTGACCGACGACGACGACGTCACGATGCCGCCACCCAGGAACTACCGCAACGGCGCATCGCTCGTGCAGTGGTACGCGGATCCCCGCTCGGGTTGTCGCAGCCTCCAGGACTTCAAGAAGATCTCGATCCTCGAGGTCAAGGGCTACTGCTACGGCTGGCACTTCTACCAGGCCGCCGATGCGGACCTCGTGGTGTCCTCCGACGACGCGCTGTTCGGTCATGCCGCGTTCCGCTACGTCGGCTACGCGCCGCGCATGTGGCAGTGGGCCACCCTCATGGGGCTGCGGAAGTTCCAGGAGATGGTCTTCACCGGTCGCCCGTTCACCGCGGAGGAGATGGCCGATCTGGCCTTCGTCAACAGCGTGGTGCCCCGCGACGAGCTCGAAGCCGAGACCGCCAAGTACGCGATGGCGTGCGCGAACAACCTGCCCACCGACACCGTGTTCGCGCAGAAGGTGTTCTTCGAGATCATGAAGCAGCACCAGGGCGAGCACATGGGCAGCCTGATGAGCGGTTGGCTCGAGTCGATGACCGGCGCGCTCAAGCCCGACGCAGAGCGGGCCGTGATCGGCCTCGACGCCGACACGATGGAGGCGGGGCTCAACAACGCGGTCAAGGGCAACGATCGGAACTTCCCGCCCGAGTGGCGCCTGAGCAAGTCGGGCCGGGAGCAGCCCGAGTGACCGAGCGCACGGTCGAGATCTCGCCGCTCGACGGACTCGCCGTCGTCGATCTGTCCTCGTGGATCGCGGGCGCCTACGCCTCGCGCCTGCTCGCGGACGGCGGCGCCTCGATCACCCGGGTCGAACCGGTCGGCGGCCACCGCCTGCGGAACTGGTCGGCATCGGGTGCGGACGCGGCCGACGGCGCGCTGTTCCGCCACCTTGCGAGCGGGGAGCACGACGCGTCGGCCGACGAGCTCGATGCCGTGCTCGCCGCGGCCGACGTCTGCATCTGGTCGCCGGGCGGCCGCATGGATCCCGACGCGATCGTCGCCGCGCACCCGCACCTCACCGTCGTGTCGATCACCCCGTTCGGGCTGCGCACACCGTGGAGCGACCGGCCCGCCACCGAGTTCACATTGCAGGCAATGTCGGGAGCGATGATCGGGCTCGGCCGCGGTGCACCGGACCGACCGCCCGTGCACGTGGCCGGTCAGGTCGGGGAGTGGCTCTCCGGAGCGTGGGCCGCCGTCGGGCTGCTCGCGACTCGGCACTGGGGCGATGCCCGGTCCGCCGGTGCGATCGTCGACGTGTCGATGCTCGAGGTCGCGTCGATGTGTCTGACCTACTACCCGGTCACGTTCCATGACTCGTTCGGCCGACCGATGCGCAAGCGTCGGGCGCTCACCGTGCCGGGCGTGGCGGCCGCGAGCGACGGACTCGTCGGCCTCGGGGTGGGCACCGGTCAGCAGTGGCTCGACTTCTGCGTGATGGTTGGCCATCCGGAGTGGGCGGAGGACGCATCGCTGTTCACCGAACGCGGCGGGCTCGCCGCGGCGATCGACGAGTGGGTCGGCGACCAGAGCGTGGCCGAGGTGCTCGACCTCGCGACCGCGTTCCGCATCCCGAACGCACCGATCATCGACGGGAGCAACGCTGCGACCGTCGAGCACTTCGTCGAGCGTGAGACGTTCGAGGTCGACGACGGATTCCTGCGGCCACGCCCGCCGATCCGCGTGACGCCGGGACCCGAGGTCACCGAGCGCTCGGTGGTCGGATCGCAGCCGGGTCCCGACGGTGACGCCCTGCCGTTCAGCGGACTGAGGGTGCTCGACATGACCGCCTACTGGGCTGGCCCGTCGGCCAGTCACCTGCTCGCGCTGCTCGGCGCCGAGGTGATCCACCTGGAATCGGCCCGACGCCCCGACGGCGCACGGCTCGTCGGGGGTCGCTCCTCGAAGGTCGACGGGTACCTGGAGCAGGGCCCGATCTTCGCCGCGCTCAACACCAACAAGTCGGGCGTCACGATCGACTTCACCAGCCCCGACGGCCTCGACCTGCTGCGCCGCACGATCGCCACCTGCGACGTCGTGATCGAGAACTTCACGCCACGAGTCCTGGACCAGCTCGGGTTCTCCTACGAGTCGCTGCGGGAGCTGCGCGACGACCTGATCGTCGTGCGCATGCCGGGATTCGGACTCGACGGCCCGTGGCGGGACAACGCGGCGTTCGCGTTCGTGATCGAGGACGCCTCGGGGCTCACGTGGCTCACCGGACATCCCGATCAGCACCCCGTCGAGCCGTACTGCATCGGCGACTCCAACGCCGGGCTGCACGCCATGTACGGGTTGCTGCTCGCGCTCGCTCACCGTGACGCGACCGGCGCCGGCTGTCAGGTCGAAGCGGCGATGGTCGACGCGGCGTTGAGCATCACCGCCGGTCAGACCGTGGAGCACTCCGCCTCGGGCGTCCGTCTGGAGCGTGCCGGCAACCGGGGTCCGGCCGCCGCGCCGCAGGACCTGTACGACTGCGTCGGCACCGACGAGTACGGCCACGAGCCCGCCCGCGTCGCGATCGCGGTCGCAGAGGATGCGCAGTGGACGGCGCTGACGACCGCGCTCGGCGACCCGGACTGGGCGCAGGACCCTGCACTCGCCACACATGCTGGACGGGTCGCCGCGCAGGACGCGATCGACGAGCACCTCCGGGCGTGGTGCAGCGAGCGCTCCGCCGTCGACGCGGCCGAGCAGCTCTGCGCTGCGGGCGTGCCGGCGGCGGTCGTGAACCAGCCGCACCGCCAGCCCGACCTTGCACCGTTGCAGGCCCGCAGCTTCTTCCAGCATCTCGATCACCCGGTGATGGGTCCCGCTCGCTACAGCACGATCCCGTTCCGCCTGAACGGGTTGCCCGAGCAGCTCCACACCCGCCACGCCCCGCTGCTCGGCGAGCACACCGCGGAGCTGCTCGCCGGGTTGGGCCTGACGGCCGAGCGGATCGCCGCGCTCGCCGCCGACGGTGTGATCGCGGCGCAGATGGAGGCCGTCTGATGAGCACCGACCCGGCAGTCGATCGGACCTGGGATCACGAGGTGGACCTGGTGATCGTCGGATCGGGCGGCGGGGGGATGGTCGCTGCGCTCACCGCTGCCGATGCCGGCATGTCCGCCGTGGTCCTGGAGAAGCGCGACCTGATCGGCGGCTCGACCGCGATGTCGGGCGGGGTGGTGTGGATCCCTGCCAACCCGCTCCTCGCCGCGGACGGCATCGCCGACTCCTACGAGGACGCCATGGCGCACTTCGATGCGGTGGTCGGCGACGTCGGTCCGTGCTCGTCGCCCGAACGCCGCGACGCGTTCCTCACCTCGGGTCCCGAGATGGTCCGGTTCCTGCAGGCGCAAGGCGTTCGGTTCGAGCGCTGCGACGGCTACAGCGACTACTACTCCGACGAGATCGGCGGGCTCGCCGTCGGCCGCTCGATCGAACCCGAGCCGTGGGACGGCCGCACGCTCGGTGACCTGCTGCCCAAGCTGCAGCCCGGCCTCGCAGCGGGCGTCGGCCTGGCGGTCAAGACGAACGAAGTGCGGACCCTGTCGCACTGGAACCGCTCGCCCAAGGCGTTCGCGACCGCCACCCGTGTGGTGCTGCGCACGTGGGCAGCGAAGGCCAGGGGCGCCAAGCTGCTCACCAACGGGGCCGCGCTGATCGGCCAGATGCTGGCCGTGGCCCGTGACCGCGGCGTGGAGGTCTGGACCGACACCCCCGCCACGGGGCTCATCGTTACAGGCGGTCGGGTCGTCGGGGTCACCGCGACCCGGAACGGCCGACCGATCTCGGTCCGGGCCCAGCGTGGCGTGGTGCTGTCGGCCGGCGGTTTCTCCCACAACGCTGAGATGCGGGCCCGCTACGCGCCCGATCGCCGCAGCCAGCCCCGCTGGTCGATCGCCAATCCCGGCGACACCGGCGACGCCCTCCAATCCGCGATCGATCTCGGCGCGCAAACCGACCTGATGGACGAGGCCTGGTGGCTGCCCACGCCTCGGGGCGGGAAGTTCGGCCAGACCACGCTCGTCGATGCCCGCTTCCGCCCCGGTGCGATCTTCGTCGACGCCGAGGGCCACCGCTTCGTGAACGAGGCGAACTCCTACATGGAGATCGGTCGGGCGATGTTCGAGCGCGACCTCACCGCCCGCGCCGTGCCGTGCTGGTTGGTGTTCGACGACGGCTACCGGCGCCGCTACTCCCACGGGCTGTCCCGTCCCGGCAAGCTCCCCAAGGGCCTGATCGAGAGCGGCACCCTCAAGCGGGCCGACACGATCGAGGCGCTCGCCGCGGACTGCGGGATCGACCCGGCCGGGCTCGCGGCGGAGGTGGCTCGGTTCAACCTCGGGGCCGTGAGCGGCACCGACGCCGAGTTCGGCCGGGGGTCATCGGCGTACAACCGGGCGATGGGCGATCCGGGGCATCGGCCCAACCCGTCGATCGGGCCGCTCGATCGGGCGCCGTTCTACGCCGTCGAGGTCGTGCCGTCCGACATCGGCACCTGCGGCGGACTCGTCACCGACGCGGACGCCCGGGTGCTCCGCGACGACGGCGAGACGATCGCGGGCCTCTACGCCACGGGCAACATCACCGCCACGGTGGTGGGCCGGCGCTACCTCGGCGCCGGCGCCAGCATCGCCAACACCATGGTGTTCGGCTACCGGGCCGCACGCGCCGCAGCGCGAGAGGCCGGCCTCACCAGCGAACCCACGACCGACCGGAGCACACGATGAGCGAGCAGACCGAACCGGCAACGACGCAGGACCGGCTCGTCGACACCGACTACTTCCGGTCGGGTCGCATGATCCGCGACCCGTATGAGTACTGGGACGCGCTGCGCAGCGAGTGCCCCGTGCACCAGGAGCCCAACCACGGCGTCTACATGGTCACCGGCTACGACGAGGCCCTGGCGGTGTACCACGACCAGGACACGTTCTCGTCGGTGAACTCGGTGATCGGGCCGTTCGCATCGTTCCCCGTGCCCCTCGAGGGCGACGACATCACCGACCTGATCGAGGAGCACCGTGGCGCCCTGCCGTTCACCGACCAGCTCCCGTCGTTCGACCCGCCGCGCCACACCGAGCACCGAGGCCTCTTGATGCGGCTCTTCACGCCGCGCCGCCTCCAGGAGAACGAGGAGGCGATGTGGGAGATCTCCCACAACCTCATCGACGGCTTCGCCGCATCGGGTCGCTGCGAGTTCGTGAACGACTTCGGTTCGCCGATGGCGATGCTCGTGATCGCGGATCTGCTCGGGGTGCCCGAAGCAGATCGCAGTCGGTTCCGCGAGCAGCTCGCGGCCCCGACGACGAGCGGCAAGGCCGGCGTCGAGCACTCGCCGCTCGAGTTCCTCTACGACACGTTCCGGGGCTACATCGAGGATCGGCGGGCGACGCCGCAGGACGACGTGCTCAGCAGCATCGCCAACGCCACGTTCTCCGACGGCTCGACGCCGAGCGTCAACGACGTGATGCTGCTCGCATCCAACCTGTTCGCCGCCGGTCAGGAGACCACGGTTCGGCTCCTGACCTACTCGATGCAGAAGCTCGGCGAGGACCGGGCGCTCCAGGACCGGCTGCGAGCAGATCCGAGCCTGGTGCCGAGGTTCATCGAGGAGGCGCTGCGCTTCGAGAGCCCGATCAAGGGCGACTTCCGACTGGCCAAGCGCACCACCGAGGTCGGCGGAGTGGAGATCCCGGTCGGGTCCACCGTCATGGTGCTCAACGGCGCGGCGAACCGCGACGACCGCAAGTTCGAGTGCCCTCAGGAGTTCCGCCCCGACCGCGACGACGCCCGCGAGCACGTGGCGTTCGGTCACGGCATCCACTTCTGCATCGGCGCCGCGCTGGCCCGGGCGGAGGGGCGCATCACCGTCGAAGCGATGCTCGACCGCCTCGACGACATCGAGATCGACGCGGAGCACCACGGTCCGCCCGGCGATCGGAAGTTCCGCTACGTGCCGACCTACATGCTCCGTGGGTTGTCGGAGCTGCACCTGACCTTCACCGGCTCGGGTCGCACCAGATGACGGGCGAACTGACCGGGGAACTGACCGGCAAGGTCGCGATCGTGACCGGCGGGGCGAACGGGATCGGCCGTGCCGCCGTCGAGCTGTTCGTGGGCGAGGGCGCCAGGGTCGTGATCGCTGACGTCGACGTTCAAGCGGGCGAGTCGCTCGCTGCCGAGATCGGCGATGCGGCCACGTTCCACCGCACCGACGTGGGGGAGCGCGACTCGATCGAGGCCGTCGTGGCACACGCGGTCGAGCGGTTCGGCGCACTGCACGTCATGTACAACAACGCGGGCATCTCGGGGGTGCCGCGACGCTTCCTCAAGGACTCGCTCGCGGACTTCGACCGGGTGATCGCCGTCTCGCTCCGGGGTGTGATGCTCGGCAGTCAGGTCGCGGCGCTGCAGATGGCGGAGCAGGGCACCGGCGGCTCGATCATCAACACGGCGTCGCTGGCGGGGATGACCCCGGGCGCCGGGGTGATGTCGTACCGGGTCGCCAAGGCCGGCGTCATCCACTTCACGCGGTGCCTCGCCCTGGAGGTCGCCGAGCATGGGATCCGGGCGAACGTCGTGGCCCCGGCGAACATCGCCACCGCCATCAACGCCCAGTTCGACATGGGTCGAACGATCGAGATGACCCAGCCGCTCGCCCGCCACGGCGAACCCGGCGACGCGGCGCAAGCGGTGCTGTTCCTGGCGAGCGACCGCTCGGCGCAGATCACCGGCACGGTCCTCCCGGTGGACGGCGGCACATCGGTGGGGATCCCGGTGCAGCGGATGGCCGAGATCATGGCGGTCGCGCCGGCTGGTTCGGCTGCTCCCACTGCTCCTGCTGGGCCGGTCGGTCGATGACGTTCAGGCCGGCACCCTTCGACGTCGTCGCCGCCTCGCAGCGCGTCTGGAGCGAGCGCTGGGATCCGTCCGCCACGTCGGGCAACGCGGTGTTCACCGCCATCGTGCGCTCCCAGCAGATGCTCATGCACCAGGTCGCAGAGGTGATGCGGTCCCACGAGCTCACGTTCCCTCGCTACGAGGTGCTCACGTGGCTCGCCGCGGAACCGGGCTCGTCGTTGACGCTCGGCTGGATCAGCGAGGTGCTGCGCATCCCCGCTGCGACGGTGACGAACCTCGTCGACCGGCTGGTCGCCGACGGCCTCGTCGTGCGTGTGCCGCACCCGTTGGACGCCCGCACGACGCTCGCGGAGATCACCGACCAAGGCCGGGATCTGGCGGAGCGGACGACGGCGGACCTGAACGACTCGGTGTACCGCACGCTCGCGTTGGACGAGGACGAGCGGGCGCAGCTCCTGAGGCTCCTGGAGTCGCTGCGGGCGAACGGCGGCGAGTTCGACGTGGAGCGCTCAGCGGAGCGCATCGCCCGCCTGGATGCCAACGTGGGGACGACGTCGTGAGCGACCTCGACATCTGGACGGCGATGTCGACCGCCCGGGCCATCCGACGCTTCACCGACGAACCGGTCGACGACACCACGCTCCGGCGTTGCCTGGAAGCAGCCACGTGGGCGCCCTCCGGTGGGAACTGGCAGTCATGGCGCTTCGTGGTGCTGCGTTCGCCAGAGGCCCGCGCTGCGGTGGCGCAGGCCGCTGCGGTGTCCCTGGCGGTGATCGAACCGATCTACTCGATGACGCGCCCGGATCCTGACGACCACGGACGCAGGGCTCGGTCAGACCGTGCCACCTACGAGCTGCACGACCGTGCGGGCGAGCACACCTCGGTGCTGTTCACCACCAGGCGCTACGACAGCGCATCGGAGCTGCTGCTCGGCGGCTCGGTCTACCCCGCGCTGCAGAACTTCCTGCTCGCCGCCCGAGCGCAGGGCCTCGGTGCGTGCCCGACCAGTTGGGCCTCCTACGGCGAGGACATCCTGCGCGACGCGGTGGGGGTGCCCGGCGACTGGCTGATGGCGGGGCACGTGTCGCTCGGATGGCCCCGTGGCCGTCACGGTCCGTTGCGACGCCGGCCGGTGAGCGATGTCACCTCGCTCGATCGGTGGGACGAACCGTTCCTGATCTGAGCTGTCCTGCGCCCAGCAGCTGTCAGGCCTGCGCCAAGCGGCTGCCAAGCGGCTGTCAGGCGAATGCCGCTGCGACCCGCACCATCGCCACGTCGAGGAGCGCCGGTGCGGCGGTCACTCCGACAACTCCGGCGGCGACCGCCTCCATCGCTGCCGCCGCAGCGGTGAGCCCGGTCAGTGGATCGGCGACGGCGTCGGCGCAGAAGTACGGGATGTCGTCGGACCACGCGACGAGCCCACCGCCGACGGCCGCGTCGTCGCCGAACGCCACCCGGTTCGCCCCGTCGCCGGTGCGGCCGTGTCCGGTGATCGACACCCACACCGTGTGGTGATCGGCTTCACGGAGGAGCGCATCGGCGTCGATGCCCAGGTGGCGCAGGGCTCGAGGTCGTGACGATTCGATCACCACGTCGGCCGAGCGGAGCAGCTCTTCCAGACGCCGCAGTCCGGGCGTGGTGCTCACGTCCAGTTCGAGGTGATGCTTGGCCGCGTTGAGTCGATCGAAGAGCGACGACGGCCCACCGCGAGCACCGTCGGGACGCCCGGCGAGCTCGACCTTGGTGACGTCGGCGCCCGTGGCAGCGAGCACCGCGCCGCACAGGGGCCCCGCCCACATGCTGCTCAGGTCCACGACGCGGAGCTGACGCGCTGGGGCGCTGGCCCCATGGTCGGCGATGCTGGCCCCGTTGGTGGTGCTGGCCCCGTTGATGTTGCTCGCCCCGTTGATGTTGGCACGGGTTGGGAGCGCAGCGATCGGTAGGCCGAGGAGCGCACCGGCGCTGACGAGGTCGTCGACGGTCCGTTCCGCTGCGCTGGCGTGCACGTCGGTCCACGCGTCGGTGCCGTGTCGGCCGGGCGGGGTGGCGAGCCACGCAGGCAGCAGTTCGACGTCGTCGGGTCGGGCGAGTGAGACGGCGAACCAGCCATCCGCGGCCCGAACCAGATGCGTGGCCCCACCGCAGCTCACCTGGCCGCGCCGTCGCAGTCCCATAGCCCACGCACGTCGCACGAGCTCGGTCGGCCCGTCCACCTCGACGGTGCGTCCGAGCGTGGTGCTCACCGACGCGATCCTGTCGGTGAGCGCGTCGAGCCGTTGGAGGAACCCCACCGGCTCGCCGAGCGGCGCGGCCTCCGGCGGCCCGGTGAGCTCCGCGAGTCCCGACGTCGACCAGCGCCGATCCGTCGACTCGTCGTCTGCGTGCTGCGTGGCGGTCGGCATCGTGGGACCATTGTGGGCCGAGAGCGGGGCAGGAGCGGCGCCGGGTCGACGCAGAGGGGCACGCAGCGCGGATGGATGTGTGGGAGACCGATGCCGAGGGGTTGGCGCAGATGATGGCCGACCCGCTCGCATGGCCATCCGACGGCCCTCGGGTCGTCCTGCTGGATGTGGCTGGTGCAGATGAGCTCGCGCTGCCGTTCGGGATGCCCGTCGTGGTCGTGGGGCTCTGCACCGACGCTCTGGGATCCTCGGAGGCTCATCACGCGCAGTGCGACATGGTGCTGGGGCACGACGAGGTCGCCCTTGTCGACGACGTGGTCGACACTGTCGGTCGCAACCCGGTCGCAGCGTCGGCGCTGGTGGCGCTGTTGCGCACCGGCTCCGGAGCGCTCGGCTCCGGCGCGCTCGATGCGGGCCTGCTCGCCGAGTCCGCGACCTATGCGGCCCTGCAGTCCGGCGAGGAGTTCCAGCGCTGGCGCTCGACCCATCTTCGCCGACCTGTCGCAGACGGTCCGGGCGGCGCAGGCGAGCCGGTGCTCGCCCGTCGCGATGGCGAGGTGCTGCACCTCACGCTGCACCGCCCTGAGCGACGCAACGCGCTCGACGTCACCATGCGTGACGCGCTGGCGGAGCTGCTGGGCCTGGCTCGTGTGGACGCAACGATCCGCTCGATCGTGCTCGACGGTGCCGGCCCGGCGTTCTGCAGCGGTGGTGACCTCGACGAGTTCGGTACCGCTGCTGACCCGTCGAGGGCACACCTCGTCCGCCTGGAGCGGAACCTCGGTGCACTGTTCGACTCGGTCAGCGACCGGATGACCGTGCACCTGCACGGGGCGGCGATCGGCTCGGGCATCGAGCTCGCCGCCTTCGCCCACCGGGTCCTGGCGACGCCCGACGTGCAGATCGCCCTGCCCGAGGTGTCGATGGGCCTGATCCCCGGCGCCGGCGGCACCGTGTCGGTGGCACGTCGGATCGGTCGGCACCGGTTGTGCCGCCTGGCCTTGACCGGCGAGCGCATCGGATTGCGGAACGCGCTTGAATGGGGCCTCGTGGACGGCGAGCTGGGGACGCCGTCCCACGAGTCGGGTCGCGACGCCGCGCAGCGCTGACGTCCGGCAGGGGCGACATCTACCTTCGGGGCGGGCGAGATCGACGCACGGAGGGGTACATGTCCGAATCGGATCCCGGCTACGAGTACGTGTCGTACGAGCCGATCGACGACGGGCGGATCGTCCGGATCCTGCTCGATCGACCGGAGGCTCGCAACGCGCAGAACCGGGGGATGCTCGTCGAGTTGAACGACGCGTTCCTGCGGGCCGAGCGCGACGACGAGGTGCGCGTCGTGATCCTCGGTGGTGCCGGCAAGATGTTCACCTCCGGACACGACCTGGGTTCCAAGGTCGCGATGGACGAGATCGCGGAGCACCCGTCGTGGCAGGAGAACGGCGGGACCCGCAAGGGCGCCGAGCGGCTGATGCTCCAGGAGTGGCACCACTTCTTCGACAACACCCGTCGGTGGAGGAACCTCCGCAAGATCACGATCGCCCAGGTGCACGGCCCGGTCTACTCGGCGGGGTTGATGCTGATGTGGGCGTGCGACCTGATCGTCGCTGCCGAGGGGACGGTGTTCGCCGATGTGGTCGGAACCCGGCTCGGCATGTGCGGGGTGGAGTACTTCGCCCACCCGTGGGAGTTCGGGCCACGGCGCGCCAAGGAGCTGCTCCTGACCGGTGACTCGCTGTCGGTCGACGAGGCCCACCAGCTCGGGATGGTCTCGAAGGTGTTCGCAGCAGACGAGTTGGGCGAGCGGACCGTCGAGTACGCCCGGCGGATCGCCGAGACGCCCACGATGGCGGCGTTGCTGATCAAAGAGGCGGTCAACCAGTCCCAGGACAACATGGGCTTCTACAACGCGCTGAACGCGTGCTTCACGCTGCACGAGCTCAACCACTCGCATTGGGCCCAGGTCCACGAGGACGGCTACCCGGTGGCACTGGAATCCGACGGGGTCCCCAACTGGAAGGCGGCGCCGCCGGTGCGTCCGGTGCAGAAGGACCGGGTCGTCGCCGTCGATGAGGAGCCCGGCTCGTGAACCTGTTGCTGTTGGCGGACATGGCGGCGTCGGCCGACGACCGTGTCGCGGTGCAGTCCGGCGACGAGCGCTTCACTGCAGCGGAGCTGTTGCGGCTGGCGTGGGGCGGCGCTGCGCAGGTCGGTGACGCGACGGCGATCGCGTATGTGGGCACCAACGGTCCCGCGGTGCCGATCGCACTCTTCGCCGCGGCGGCGGCCGGGGTGCCGTACTCGCCGTTGAACTACCGGCTCGGCATCGACGACATCGACGCGACTGCTGCGCCGGCACGTCAGGTCGACATGTCCGCTCTTCCCGCCGCGTGGATCGGCGTCGGCACGGTCGACCTGTTCTACGACGAGGACCTCGTGTACGCCGAGCGACTGCGGGCGGCCGGAGTTGCGTGCGATCTGGTCGAGGTGCCGGGGGCATTCCACGGCTTCGACTCGGTGGCGCCGGCGACCACCGTCGCTCGCCGGTTCAGCGACGCGCAGGTCGACGCACTCGCACGAGCGTTCGCCCTCGACGAGCCGCGCTGATCTGCAACACCTCTTGGTACGACAGCGGTCAGAGCACCCGGCGCCGCGCAGCAGATCAGGCCGCTGCGCCTGGACCGCGGATCAACCGGTCGAGCTCGTCGGCGATCCCGTCGACGAACACATCGATGTCCGGGCAGGCGTCGGCATCAGCGAAGACACCGAGGGTGACCTCGCCGTCGTAGGAGAGGATCGCGACGCTGAGGCTGAGGTTGCCGGCGAGCGGAACGATCGGCACGGTCAAGGCCATCCTGGCGCCGTCGAAGAAGAGAGGGAACGGGGGGCCGGCGATGTTGGTCACGACCGCGTCCACCAGCGGTTGGCGGTGCACGAGGCGGCTCGCTTGTCGCAGCGCCGCGGCGGGAACGGCATCCATCGCGTCGACGAGCAGCGACGTGCCGTCGGCGACGTGCGCTGCCTTGTGGTGCTCGGTCGCGGCCCGCACCGCCGCCAGGCGGTCATCGGGCGAGTCGAGGTCGACGGGCAACGGGATCAGCAAGGCGGCGACCTGGTTCCCCGCGGCGTCATGGCCGTCGGGCGCTCGCGTGGACACCGGCACGAGCGCCAGCGGATCTGAACCGACCGGCAACTCGCCACGCCCGTCGAGCAGTCGGCGCTGACCCGCCGCAACAGCGGAGAGCGCAAGGTCGTTCAGCGTCACCTCATGGACATGGGCGGCTTCGATCAGCGCTGCCAGCGGGCGTCTGACCCATCGCAGCGAGCGCCGCGTTCCCACCGATCGGTCGAGCGAGGTCCTGACCGGATGTTCGCTCCGTTGCAACGACCACAGCGCGTCGGCGATCCCGCCGACCCCGGCGATCAGCTCCGACGGCCGAGCCAGGAGCGACGCGCTGCGGGCGAGCCAACGGCCCGGGGCCGCGAGCATCTCCACGCCGGAGTGGACCAGGAGCTGCGTTTGGTTCGGCGCTGGGCGCGGGTTCCAGTCGCTGATGACACCGGCTGACTGCGAAGCCTGGGTCGAAGCCGGCGGCTCGTTCGCGCTGAGGTCGAGCAGCGCCGCGGCGACGTCGACATCGGACACGCCGTCGACCATCGCGTGGTGGATCTTCTCCACGAGCGCAACCGAGCCGTCCTCCAAGCCGTCGATGAACCACAGCTCCCACAGCGGGTGGCGACGGTCGAGCGTTGCCATCTGCAACTCGGAGCACAGCGCTGCGAGCTGGCGGTCATCGCCGGGCTGCGGGAGGTGGCGAAGCTGCACGTGGCGCTCGATGTTGAACTCGTCGTCGTCGACCCAGACCGGTCGGCCCGTCCCGCCCCAACTCGTCACCGTCCGGCGGCGCAGACCCGGCACCAGGTGGAGCCGGCCGGCGACGTGGTCCCGGACCTGTTCCAAGCGGAACCGTCCGTCGGCGTCGCGGAACGGGTCGCCGTCGAAGATCGAGAGCGCGCCGACGTGCATCGGTGTCCGGTCGGACTCGATGTCGAGGAAGGTCGCATCGAGTGCCGACATGGTGTCGAACGACTCGCAGGACCGGCCGATACGCCAGGACGTCATCGTGGGCGGATCCTGAGTCGGTGGATCGGCGATCCGCATGACCCGGGCGATCGTCTCGTTCGTGCCATGTTGGTCATCGGGTCCACCCCGCCACCCTCGATCGCTCGCCGTCCCTCCATCGTTGGTCCTCACGTGGTCGAGCGACAGGGCATTTGGTCCATGCCGTCGTGCTGTTGGATCTGGACCTGCCCGATCTCGATGGGTCGGAGGTCCTGCACGCCGGTGCTTGACGGTCCGCTGTGTGCGTCTCACCCGATCTGCAGGACCTGACCGGTGCGCTGCCTCGCCGGCGTGGGCCGAGCGGCGCCGGACGGTGCCTCACCCGACGACGGGTGATCGGCGCGATCACCCCGACCGGGTGACGTCGCACTCCGCGCCAGATCGCAGAGTGGGGTCACACGGTCATCCGCGGAGGTTCCATCATGCGCCGGTCCATCATCGTCGCGGCGGTCGTCGCTGTTGCGGTTGCCCTCACGGGTTGCTCGAACAGCGACTCCAGCACCACCACAACGGAGAAGACGAAGGGTTCCGACAGCGTGAGCTCCGGCGACAAGTCGTTCGCCGTCGAGACGCCCGATGGTCAGGTGTCGTTGTCGTTGGACGGACAGCTGCCGCCGAACTGGCCGTCGAGCTTCCCGGCGCCCAAGGACTCCAAGGTTGCTGGCTCCGGTTCGGTCGCCGGAAGCGACTCGGGTTACAAGGTCGCGGTGTACTCCACACGTCAATCCGGCCAGGACGTGTTCAACAGCTACAAGTCGCAGACGAGCCTGTACCCGACCGACGTGAAGTCGGTGAAGCCGGGCGGGCTGTTCCTGGGTTCGATGAAGATCAGCGGCTCCCAGGAGGGGACCATCACGGTCACCGAGCGGGACGGCAACACCTACGTGATCGTGGTCCTCAGCGGCGGCGGTGGATCCGCATCCACCACGACCACGGCCAAGTCGGGCTCCAGCGCTTCGAGCACCACGGCTTCGAGCACCACATCGACGATGGCGACCACGACGACCAGCGCCGGCTGACGTCGAGCGGGCTTGCTGGGCGGTCAGCGACCGCGGGCGATCCGACCGATGTCGGAGCGGATCCGCTTCTCGCTCACCCGGACCGGGGTGCGCAGCTGTTGGGCGAACAGGCTCACTCGCAGCTCTTCGAGCGCCCAGGCGAGCGCCTCGAGGTCCGGGCTCGGGGACACGGTTCGGGCGAGGTCGTCGTAGTCGGACTCGACCCGGCGGCAGCGTCCCATGAGCTCGGCGTCTCGCCGGGCGTTGTTCGGCAGCGACGACAGCCGCCACTCGATGGCGCGCAGGTAGCGGTCCATGTCGGCGAGCCGGCCGAACCCGACGCCGGTCAACACGCCCGGGTACATCAGACGGTGGAGCTGCTCGCGAACGTCGTTCACCGCCTCGGCGAAGGGGGCAGCGGTGAGCTGGGCGAGGGTGCCGGTGATCTGGGCGTGCCGGTCGATGAGGCTCGTGGTGGCTTGGGTGACCGCAACGAGCGTGTCGTGGAAGCCGTCCCGAGCAGACGCGGCGAGGCGATCGAACGACGCCGCGTTCCACGCGGGTCCGCCGGCCTCGCCGATCAGGTGATCGAGCGCGCACCCGATGATGTCGTTGTACCAATCGACCTTGGGCTGGACCGCGCCGGTGGCCATCGACGCCTTGGTCACCGGGCTGAGGAGGGCGTCGACCTGCCGTGCCGGCGCCGCCATGGCGAGGCGCACCAGGCGGCGGGTACCGACCCACATCGTCGACGCCTGTTCATCGGCACTGGTACACGCCACGACCGCAACGGAGTCGCCCTCATCGGAGAGCGCCGGATACGCCGTCACGATGAGCCCGTTGACGTCTCGTTCGATCGAGCCGGGAAGGTCGCCGATGCTCCACGTGCGCAGCCCGCGCTGCTCCAATCCGGTGTCGACGGTTGCCACGATCGCAGTGGCTTCCGCATGGACCTGGCGGGCGAGGGTTCGCAGGTCCTTGCCTGATGCCAGCGCTCGGCCGTCGGTGCCGACGATCCGCAACGTCGGTCGAAGGTGCTTGGGCAACGAGTCGAGGTCGAATGCGTCCGGGGGGAGTGGCACCGTGATCAGGCGGTTGAGCTCTCGCCGCACGCTCTCGATCAGCGGTCCGTCGTCGGTGATCCGTGCCGAGATCGCCGCGGCGGTGTCGGGCACCGGCACGAACAGCTTCCGGAGCTGCTTGGGTAGCGACCGGATGAGCGCGTCGATCAGCTCGTCGCGGAACCCGGGGACGTTGCCGTCGAAGGTCGCAGGGTCGAGCTGGCCGACGATGGCGACGTCGATCGTGATGGTGGCGCCGTCGGCGTCGCTCGTCGGATCGAACTCGTAGGTGACCGGCAGCTCGTGGGGCCCGTGGCGCCACACCTCTGGGAACGCGAGCGGGTCGATGGATGCGTGGACGTCGTCGTCGATCACGTCGGCGAGGGTCAGGTCGAGCAGCTCGGCGTTCGTCCGTTGCTGCACCTTCCACCAGCGGTTGAACTCCGCGCCCGTCGTCACGTCCCCGGGGAGGCGCTCGTCGTAGAAGTCGAAGATCGCCTGGTTCTCGACGATCAGGCCGCCGCGCCGGACGCGTGCTTCCAGCCGCTCCGCTTCGGCGGTGACCGCTGCGTTGCGGTCCATGAACCCGTGGTGGGTGTCCCAGTCGCCCTCGACGAGCGCGTGGTGGATGAACAGCTCACGCGCCATCTGGGCGTCGATGCGCGCAACGGCGGTGCGGCGACCCGACACGATCGTCAGCCCGTAAACGGTCACGCGCTCGTGGGTCATCGCAGCGCCACGTTCCCGATCCCACCACGGCTCGCCGTAGCTGTACTTGGCCAGGTGAGCGCCGAGCTGTTCGACCCAGACCGGGTCGATGCGGGTCGCGGTGCGCGCCCACAACCGGTTGGTCTCGACCAGTTCGCCGGCCATCACCCAGTTCGGCGGGTTCTTGGCGAGCACGGACCCGGACGCGATCGTGAAGCGGGCCTGGCGTGCGCCGATGAACTCGCGGGCCGTGCGTCGTTCCCGCTCGCCCCGACCGTTTCGTGGAGCGCCCTGTTGCGGGTCGCGACGGGTGTCGGGCTTGATCAGCATCCCGACGTGGGACAGCAGCCCGCTCAAGAGCGATCGGTGGATGGCGTCGGGTTCGGCGGGCTCGGTGTTCGCTGACAGTCCGAGCTGCCCGGTGGTGCGACGCAGCTGCTCGTAGACGTCCTGCCACTCGCGGATCCGGTTGTGGTTCAGGAACTCGGTGCGACACATCTTGCGGAACTGGTTGCCGGATCGCTCGCGGCGCTGGTCCCGGAGGTGATCCCACAGGTTGACGTAGGTGAGGAAGTCGCTGGTCGGGTGGTTGAACCGGGCGTGGCTCTGCTCGGCCTGTGCTCGGTGGTCGAACGGGCGCTCCCGAGGGTCCTGGATCGACATGGCCGCTGCGATGACCATCACCTCGTGCAGGCAGCCGTTGGCGCCGGCCTCGACGACCATGCGTCCCATCCGGGGGTCGACCGGCATGCGCACCAGCTGACGGCCGACGGGCGTGAGCCACCTTCGAGTGCCGTACCGGTCGGGATCGACTGCGCCGAGCTCTTCGAGCAGCGCGATGCCGTCGCGGATGTTGCGGGCGTCGGGCGGATCCACGAACGGGAACGACGCCACGTCGCCGAGGCCCAGGTTGGCCATCTGCAAGATGACCGACGCCAGGTTGGTGCGGCGGATCTCGGGTTCGGTGAACTCCGGCCGCTCCTCGAACGCCGCTTCGTCGTACAGGCGGATGGCGATGCCGGGGCCCACCCGGCCGCAGCGCCCGGAGCGTTGGTTGGCCGATGCCTGGGAGATGTCCTCGATCGGGAGACGTTGCACCTTGGTGCGCGACGAGTAGCGCGACACCCTCGCCGTACCGGGATCGATCACGGAGCGGATCCCGGGCACGGTGAGCGACGTCTCGGCGACGTTGGTGGCGAGCACGATGCGTCGGGCGCTGTGGCGTTCGAACACCCGATGCTGCTCGGCCGACGACAGCCGGGCGAACAGCGGGAACACCTCGGTTCCGGGTAGGTCCATGTCGTCGAGCGCCGCTGCGGCGTCGCGGATCTCCCGCTCGCCGGAGCAGAACACGAGGATGTCGCCGTCGATCTCGCGACGCAGCTCTGACACCGCGTCACAGATCCCCTCGACCTGATCCTTGGGGCCCTCGTTGGTCGTCGGATCATCGAGGGGTCGGTAGCGGACGTCGACGGGGTAGGTGCGCCCTTCCACCTCGATGATCGGCGCGTCGTCGAAGTGCGCGCTGAAGCGAGCGGTGTCGATCGTGGCCGACGTGATGATCAGCTTCAGGTCGGGGCGACGGGGGAGGAGTTGGCGGAGGTACCCAAGCAGGAAGTCGATGTTGAGCGACCGCTCGTGGGCCTCGTCGATGATGATCGTGTCGTACTTCGCCAGGTCACGGTCACGTTGGATCTCCGCGAGGAGGATGCCGTCGGTCATGACCTTGATGCGGGTGTTGGTGCTCACATCGCCGTGGAAGCGCACCTTGTAGCCGACGGTCTGGCCCAGATCGGAACCGAGCTCCTCGGCGACGCGCTCGGCGATCGAACGCGCTGCGATGCGTCGGGGCTGGGTGTGGCCGATCCACCCGCCGCGACCCGTGGCGTCGTCGCGTCGGCCTCGGCCGGCGTCGAGGCACATCTTGGGGAGCTGCGTGCTCTTGCCGGAGCCGGTCTCGCCCGCCACGACGAGGACCTGGTGAGCTCGGATCGCCGCGATGATGTCGCCCCGTCGCTCGTCGATCGGCAGCGACGCCGAAGAGGTGATGGCCGACTCCACGAGGGGTTCAGACTACGGCGTCGGCACGGCTGAGATCGGATCCTTTCCCTCTGTCATCGTCATGATCGGGGCGGAGACGGTGGAGGTGACGAGGCCGAGATCGGGCTTCGGGTTCGCAGTCGGGATGGCAACCCGGGAACCGAACGACTCTCATACTGAAAACTGGGGACCCGACACCCGATAATCGATCCAAATCGGCTGTGGACGGAGTCCAGACGGCGACGGTCATGCGCGCGTGTCGTCTCGGCGTTCGGCCATCGCCTGCCGGCTCGGTGCGAAACCGGGCACACACCACGTGATGAGCTCGCCCGCTAGCGTTCGACGGTCCGTTCCGGTACCCGTGTCCTGGGGGTACCACTCGAGCAGAAGGAACCTGAGTGGCCGTCGGGCTTGCAGCACTGTTGGACGACGTCGCAGCGATTGCCAAGCTCGCTGCCGCGTCCCTCGACGACGTGGGGGCCGCCGCGACCAAGGCGACGGTGAAGGCCGCTGGTGTGGTCGTCGACGATGCTGCGGTCACGCCCGCGTACGTGCAGGGACTGGCTGCGGAGCGCGAGTTGCCGATCATCAAGCGGATCGCGATCGGTTCGATCCGCAACAAGCTGGTGTTCATCCTCCCTGCGGCGCTGATCCTGAGCGCGGTGGCGCCGATCCTCGTCGAGATCATCCTGATGTGCGGTGGCGCGTACCTGGCCTATGAGGGCGCTCACAAGGTGTGGGCGGCGGTCGGTGGTGCTCACCACGACGACGCTGAGTTGCCGTCGACGCTCAAGGGGTCCGAGGCCGAGGACGCTGTGGTGACCAGCGCGATCCGCACCGACCTGATCCTGTCGGCGGAGATCATGGTGATCGCCCTCAAGGAGGTCATCGACGAACCGCTGGTCGCTCGGGCGATCATCCTGGTGATCGTTGGACTGATGATCACCGCGGTGGTGTACGGCGCAGTGGGGCTCATCGTGAAGATGGACGACGTCGGTCTGCGCCTGGCCGAGAAGCCGTCTGCAGGAGCGCAGAAGGTCGGACGCTGGCTGGTCGCGGCCATGCCGAAGGTGCTCACGACCCTGTCGGTGGTCGGCACCGCCGCCATGTTGTGGGTCGGCGGACACATCCTGCTCGTCGGCGCCCACGAGCTCGGCTGGCACGCCCCCTACGACCTCGTGCACACGATGGAGGACCCAGCGCACGGCCTCGCCGCCGTCGGTCCGGCCGCCGGCTGGTTGGTCAACACCCTGCTGTCGGCGCTGGTGGGCCTGGTGGTCGGCGGGATCATCGTGGCCGTCGTCGCCAAGCTCCCCTTCGGCAGCCATGCCGGCGATGGCTCCGACCCGGCGGATCCGACCGCAGCGCACTGATGTGACGGCGTCAGCGGTCCGCCTACGCTCGCACCGTGAGCACCGACGAACGCAGCGCAACGGACCTGACCACCCTCGAGCTCGTCATCGACGACGCCGGCGTCGCCACGGTGACGCTGAACCGGCCTGAGGTCTACAACTCGTTCAACCCGACGATGACCGCGGAGCTGGCATCGGTCTGGCAGCGGCTCCGCGACGACGACTCGGTGCGCGCCGTGGTGCTCACCGGTGCGGGCCAGAAGGCGTTCTGCACCGGCATCGACCGCAGCAGCGTCACCGAGTTCGGCCTTGACCCGTTCACCTACGAGGACCCGGGCAAGCTGCTCGGCCCCAAGAGCCAAGGGCTCTGGAAGCCGGTGATCGCAGCGGTCAACGGCATGGCGTGCGGCGGAGCGTTCTACATGATCGCGGAGGCCGACATCGTCGTCGCTGCCGAGCACGCCACGTTCTTCGACCCGCACGTGACCTACGGCATGGTCGCCGCGTTCGAGCCGATCCTGTTGCTGCGCCGGATGCCGTTCGGCGAGGTGCTGCGCATGGCGATCACCGGGGCTCACGAGCGTCTGAGCGCCGCCACGGCGCAGCAGGTCGGCCTGGTCAGCGAGGTCGTCGCCGCCGATGACCTGCTCACATCCGCGCACGCGCTGGCCGCGACGATCGCCTCGCAGCCGACGGTCGCGGTGCAGGCCACGATCCGCACGTTGTGGGCGGCTCGCGACATGGGCGGCCTGCAGGCGACGGACCTGGGCAACCTCTTCCTGCAGCTCGGCACGTCGACCGCTGCGTTGGAGGAGGGCCAGGCGGCGTTCAGCTCCGGCAATCGGATCGAACCCCGCATCCGCTGAACCCGCAGTGCCGTTCGGGTTCCGACGACAGCTTTCAGCGGTGCTGACGTCGGGAACGCGAACGGCGGGTCAGGACTCGTCGGTGACGAGCGCCCCGGGCATCGTGCCGGCGTCTCGCCAGCGTTCCAGGAAGCCCGCGTACTCGAGCAGGCTGCCGGTG
>Ga0209023_10001661_pt1 | contig 29216 bp, 34 predicted proteins | sample LakOneMetagenome_FD_187468 | JGI IMG/M metagenome (GOLD analysis project Ga0209023, IMG submission 187468) | Freshwater and sediment microbial communities from Lake Erie, Canada (SPAdes) (version 2) | ecosystem: Environmental > Aquatic > Freshwater > Lentic | place: Lake Erie, Canada...
CCAATCGCCACCCCAAAGATCAAAATCACTTGATTCACACCAACCGCAATCTATCAGCGCAAGCATTGCTTTCTTATTGAGTTTTTTAATTTGACGTTTCTTCACACCCCACCTCCCATACTCCACAGCGCTCTGATCCGCTGCTCGCTGTACTGGTCAATCTTGCTCATATCCAGATTCTTGTACTCGTACTGCTTTGGCTTCGGAGTACGCTTGGAACTGGCTCTACGCTTAGCCTTGCTGCATGTGAAGCAGAGGCATGTTGATTTGTGGGTCATACGGCCACCTGCTTAAACAACGGCTTTACATAGCCTCTGATTTCAGTTTCCGCCCTCTCAAGTGCTGCCTTGAATGACAACCCCTGAGCGCGGTACTTCGCAGACAATTGAACGATCTGTTCCTGTTCGGTATTCAGTGCAACCTGCTCAACCTTAGCAGGCTCATCTGCTGCTTTAGATTTGCATTCGAGCTGCTTCGGCGGCACATACCATTCCTGTTTTCTCCCCATGGTCTGAGCCTTTGACAGCATTGACAGGTAAAGCTCTCTAAATCGGCGCTCAGCCGCTTTCATGTCGCCCATGATGATTGGGTGCATCACTTGGTCTAAAGCGTATTTGGTGAGCGTTGTAATGCGCACAGTGCGGTCATTCGTGAATGAGCAAGCATTAGCCCATGCTTCATCTACTGACCACCAGCTACCTGAAACACACCAGGACTGAAACTCAGCCAGATCAGGCATAAATTTATTACCTGGTGCGAGCAGTCGAGCCATACCTTCATTGAACTGTTCATCATCGATACCCACCAAAGCGCCCTTGAAAACCATATCCACGACTTCTGGCTTCATATCTCCAAAACGCCTTGCAAACTGAGAGGCATACTTCCCTTTTAAAACTGAGAGCAAAGTCTCTTCTCTGGTGATCCCCTTATGCATGGCCCACCTCCTCAGTCAGTAACGTCTTTTTTGGCGTGACATCCACCAATTCAGTTTGAGATTGACCAACGCGGGCGAAATACGCATTCCACTCCTCTTGTTGAGAAGCTCCCTGTTTTACAGGTGACTGTTGTTGACGTTGAATCCAGCTGATGAACTTGGCTAATGCCATGTTGTCTTTCATGTGCTGATCTGCGTAATACAACTCAAATTGAGATTGCAGTTGATCTACATATTCCTGACTAACTTCTCTGGCTCCTGCCATTTTCAAACGAGTGTTTAAAACAGCGAGGTCAAACGTATATTTATATTGGTTACTGGTTAATGGTTTATGGTTATTGGTTAATGGTTTATGGTTAAGGTTTTTTTGGGTTTCGTTTTCAGAACCCAAAATAACCGACTGGGTTTCTTGTGGGTTTTGTTGTGGTTGGTTTTTAGGTGGGCGACCACCTTTTTTACCGTTTTCACGGTTTTTTTCGGCATTTGCCTTATATCCGAGGATTTCAGCATCACAGCGCTTGTTATGAAAACCATCATCTTCTTCAGTAAAGAAGTCAGAAAGCACATTAAGAACAGCCTGTTTTTCTTCTTCGGTATTTGCACGTAACCGACGAAAAACCGACTGGGTTTCTTTGGGTAATGGCTTTTCATTCAAATAATAGAAATCCAGAGCCCGACGATAGAAGCATTCTTCAAGCGTATTCAAGTGAGCTGTGTCACGCATGAAATCGCCAATGTGGTGTAGGTATTTATGCATCAGACACACCCCGCGCTTTTTGAAACAATACGTGTTATTGCGCCCTTTGTTGCTGATAGCTTTCGTTTAACAATTTTGCGCTCTTGGATTAGCTCATATGCTTGTTTGCAAAAAGAACATTGTTCATGCATTGTGATTAGCTCTTCAGGAGTAGCCTGAAATCCACGGTACCAAAACCGTTCAAACCATTCAGACAAGTGATTCTTTGGCTTTTCATCCCAAATATCATAAAGGTCACAACTAACTAGGGCATCACCAATAAGAGTGGTTTTGTTCTTCACCGACTTTTGCAAATCCATTTGTTTGCACAGAAGGCCCCAAACTTTATCTTTAGCTTTTGAGTTCATACCACCACCCCTTCACTTGTCAGCTTTTCAATAATCCAAGCTTCACCTTTTGTAGTGAACATTGGCTGAGAGAATCCCAGCTCGGTCTGCTTAAGTTCGCCAAAGCCTTGATCTATGAACCACTGTTTAAATACGCGAGCACGCTTCACGCCATGACTGTAGACATTCAATCTGTCGAGCAGCTTGTTCATTGCCATAGCAGACATACGCAGCTTCTGGGCTACCTGAGTTGCATTCAGTAGGTTTGAACGCTCTACCACGGTGTCGAAGTACTGGACTTTAGGGGCTGCGAGTTCTAACTGACGAGCTTGATCTGCTGCGAGTTGAAGGGCTTCGGCGAAGGATTGGGGTAACTTGTTTTGATTTTCCAGCTCATACCAGCGCTTAACTAATAGCGCTGTAAATTCAGGGCAAAGCTGAGCAACTACGGTGATTGAGTCAAGCTTGCCTTGTTCGCCAATAAATTCATATGCGTTAATAAATCTATTTGGACTAAGTGATTGTTTATTTTCAACTTTCACCATTGAGGGAAGTTGAATTACTCCTCGTTTAGCCAGGCGCTCAATAGAAAGCATAACCGCCCGATGTTCTGAGCCAACAAGCTCTGCTATTTCCAAGCTTGTCATACTGTTTTGATTATGATTAAATTGTGGCATCATATTCATGTTTACTTTCCTGTCAGTTAGTGAACAGTCGGAAAAGCCTGATCTCGTAAATCAGGCTTTTTCTCTTTGTAGAGCTGATAAATACTTTGCACACTCACCTTTCATAGCTGTACGCAAAGACTGAATTTTTCGTTCCATTTCCTCCAAGATACGATCTGTCTCATCCATTTCAGCAGGTGTAACAACACCATCTTCTAAAGCACATAAAACCTGTTTGTTCGCTGCACCATTCCCAACATTCATACCTAGCAGTGACTCAAGAACACTAAGTTCATGCTCTTTGCCTTCTGTGCGCTCTACTGGAACCAACATGAAGCCCAATTTATGCGCCCAAACTTTTAAAGATGCTGGGTTTTGGGTATAAGTCAGCATTGCTTCAAATGCCTTAAGACTTGGCAAATGGTTTTCCATGTTTGGATTTGCATAATTCAGGATTGTGTTATGAGAAACACCCACAACGTCCGCCAGCTCTTTAGGCGTGATGCCGTTAGACTGGTGCACCATCTTGTGCAAAGCGGTTTTAGTCTCTTTTGAAATATCCATGTGAACACCTTGTTTGATTTCACGTTTATTAAAACTATTAAGTGGCTGATAATTGGTTCAACGACTTAGTAGGCTTAGGGCTTTTAAATGTTTTCTTCTTGCGACTTTCTGGAAGGCTTGATTCAACATTCAAGAAACGTTGGTAGCTATCAGGCAATCCGTTACTACGCCAGAGCGACACTGTTCCTTTGCTAAAACCGAGCAGAGAAGCAAGATCGGAATCATTTTTACAGCCGTACCTTTGTAAAAGGTCATCAACAGTAAAAGTAAATATGCACATAGGATTAAACTCGATAATACCAAAAGTTTAATCCATTAAACAACAATGTTTAAGACCTTGTCAATCGAAAAGTTTAAGATTTCAAACATTGTTAAGGTTGGTTAAATCTAATGATTAGTACAGTAGCGAGCCGCATAGAAATGCGCATGGGTGAACTTGGTATAAAACAGGTTGATCTAATTAATAAAAAAGTCGCTAGTAGAGGGAGTATTTCCCTTTGGCTCTCTGGTGGAGCCGTTCCGAGTGGGGAGCGCTTGGTTAAACTTGCAAAAGAATTAAAAACGACTGAATCTTGGATAATCACTGGTGAAGGGGTAAAAGACACGCAACTAGATGCGAATGTTGAATTAACCCCTATCGCAACAGTAGAAACTGCGCCAGTATTATCTTGGGTTCAAGCAGGAGAATGGACAGGTATGGAGAACGTGGAACTCACAGGCACAGAGGAGAAGTTGCCTTTGGTGCCTGGAGCTAGCAAGAAGAGCTTTTATCTTATTGTTAGAGGAATAAGCAACTCACCTTTTTACAATGAAGGCGAGCGGATATGCATTGACCCCAACTACTGTATTGATGATATACAGACAGGTGAAATGGTAGTAGTAAGATGTGGCGACTCAGCAACTTTTAAGGCGCTAGTCCACAGTGAAAACAAGATGTACCTTAAGGCCTTAAATAAGGACTGGGAACCAAATATTATGCCTATTACAGATGACTGCGTCCTAGTCGGAAAATATGTAGGCTCTCTCAAACCACCAGTAAGACATCACTTCGTATAGCTAATTTAAAAATCAGGCCACCTTCGGGTGGCTTTTTTTGTATCTAAATTTAAGTATTCAAACAAATAATAAAAATAATATTTAACTATTTAAACTTTTCTCTTGACTAAAAAGTTTAACTCATTAAACTTAATCTCATACAGACAACAAAAAGCCCCAACGTTGCGGTAACAACTTGAGGCCCGACCCACCCTCAGTGAGTGAATTAATTATGAATGCAAATAATGATGAAGGCAAGTTGATTAGCGGGAAAGAAGCGCTGATTGCTCGAGACAATAGGCCTATGAGTCGCCTAGAAATACTTAAAAAATCTCTTAAGAAAAAAGAGGAAGCTTTTAATTCAAAATTAAATTCGCATTTTGAGGATGTTAAGTCTGCAAATGGTCAGCCTTTAAATGACAAGAAAAATGGGCAGGCAACTCTTGATCGCTGGAATAAGCAAAGTGATTCACTTCGCAATTTGGATAATGGCATCAAAAAAACAAAAGATGCAATTGAGCGTGAAGAACTAAAAATTGCAAATGTTGAGCATGTTAGCCAAAACATACCAAAAGAAATACTAGATTTGGTTGCTAACGGCACTCTCATTCAGTGGAGAAAGCACCCTAGTTTCTTTTTTGTCTCAGGGGTTGATAAGGCTCGAATTATTTGGGATGCGAAGCGAAAAGTTGTTGCTCATCGCTATTTAAAAGAAATTAAGAACCAGGAGCAGTGGTCAAAGTTTCGTGATGTTTATAACAGCCTAAACAAAGCTTTGAATGAGGAGAGCCAGTCATGAACGCCAAACTCATTACCCTGCTTGCTGCTTCTCTTGTCACAGGCTGCAACTACGCTGATGCAAGTGGGCCTGCACAAGAAGTTGAAGTCTCTATCAACCACGACAAACCATTCGTTGCCCTTCAAGAGCTATCAGTTCAGGGCAAGCTTTACCCACATGAACACGAAGGCACGGAATCTATCGGCAAGGCAATCGTATGGCTAGAAGGTCAGGAGGATTGCTCACTACAAGTTGAGGTTCTGCAAGTCAATGAAGATGGTCAGCAATGGATTGAACTGGGGGAAATTCGATTTATCACACCAGATGACCGCGATTTAGGTGCACCTGATTTTGAAGAAGGTATGACCAGCAAAATCGTTGCAGAGCTTACTACTGAGTTTGAAGAACAGCTTGTTGTGGCGAAGGAGGCGGTATGAGTGCTAAGCCAAATTTTCACGCCTACAGTGGCGATAAAGAGAAGCTTCAAAAGTTTCTTGAGCGTCAGCGTTTCAATACGTTCTCAATGTTCAGCATTGACAAGAATGGCAATCATGTATTCAAGCTGTACTGGGATTCTAAGCCGGATAGCGATTGGAGTAAGCCGGAAATTAAGGCAATTATTTGCTTGGTTGGCACTGGAAAAATGAATGACGAGGATATTGGCAGGGTAGCTACTGAGGTTAGAGAAATTTTGAAGGAGCGCCGGGTATGAAAATCAAAACCGCTTTTGCCGAGCAGTTCAACACTCACGACTATGACCCTGATTTTGTAGCTCACTATTTTGGCCGTATCGAAATTCACTTGGACACGCAGTACATGCTGCTTGATGACTTGCACACCCAGCGCGTCACGCTATCCATCTTAGTGCTACAGGACGGTACGGTGGATACAGACCAGGTGTGCACAGTTAAGACTTACCGTGGTCTGCCAGATGACTGTGTGTTTAACGATGAGTTTATCGCAATTGATGAATTGACGACCCAGCAGTTTGATCACTTCACGAATTTGGAAGATGTGAAGCGTGAAATTGGATTGTTTGGGATGGAATTGGCACAGGTTGCTTAGGAGAAGAATATGAATGCACCGGTACAAAGAACACATTGGAAGCAGCTTGTGAATCCTAAATACCTGGGTGTTTACAGTCTGCCGAATGGCGGTGAGGACATGATCGTCACCATTAAATCGGTTGGCCGCGAAATAGTAATCAGTGATGGCGGCAAAAAAGAAGAATGCACCGTGGCGCAAATCGTTGGTAATAAGCCACTTATTCTGAATCGGACCAACTGCAAAACAATTGAACGGATCTATAAGTCTGCATTCATTGAGGACTGGTCCGGCAAGACAATTACTTTGTTTAAATCCACAACCAAGGTTGCCGGCGAAACCGTAGATTGCTTACGTATCCGCCCTTCTGTACCTAATGTTGTGCAAGCCAAGCACCCATTAAGCAGCGATGCATTTAGTAAGGCGCTTCAAGCAGTTCAAAGTGGTCAATATACAGTTCAGCAAATCCAGGCGAAATATGAGTTAAGCACAGAGCAACTGGCTCGCTTAAATGGAGCCGGCCCTAAATGAAACTAATCAGAGCTTCTGCAATCGGAAAAATTATGGCGTATCCAGAACGGGATACGCTGGCTGATGGAGCTATGACCTTTTTAGAAGAGTTAGCGTCACAGGTCGCATTGGGTTGGGAAAAAGATCTGGACCTGCGCATGATTGAGAAAGGTCGAATCGTTGAGGATGAAGCTATTCAGCTCTATAACGATGTGAACTTCACTACCTATGTAAAGAATACAGAGCGCAAAAGCACAGACCTGATCACGGGCGAATGCGATATAGACGATCCAGAGAATAGCCTGATTATTGATATTAAGTCGTCATGGTCCAAAGCCACCCACCCTTATGTACTGCATCTTGGTGGTAAAAAAGGTTACGAGTGGCAGCTTCGAGCTTACATGCATCTGTGGGACCGCAATAAAGCGCAACTGGCTTACTGTTTGGTTGATACGCCTTATGAGCTATTGGGCTATGAAGATGAGAAGTTGCATGAAGTCAGTCATATCGACATGGCCTTGCGTGTGACCATGCTTGATCTTGAGCGCGATGCAATCAAAGAAAAACAAATGCTCGCTAAGGCAAAGACAGCCAAATACGTACTTGCCGAGCTGTTGGATAAAAAAGGCCTAAAAGTCGCATAAACCTACTTTAATAAAAAAGTAGACCGGATTTTTAGCACAGTTATTTATTTTAATAAAAGATTGGTGGTGAGAATGAGATCTAAAAAATTATGGTGTGTGGCTATTCAACAAGAAAGTGATAGCCCTTATGAACAATGGCCGGCTGCATCGAAAGAAATCGCTGAACGTGCAGTTGCTCGGTACAGAAAAATGAATCATGCCATATTCCATAGTGAAGTAATTGCTAACTCCTATGATGAGTATTTTCAAGTGCAGCAATGGCACGGTACACGTAGAGAGCATATTCGCAAAATGTTCTATACCGAGGAATGGCTTAGTCAAGCCATGTATCAATGTTTTGACTTACCAACAGCATGCAAAGTCTTTGAATATGGTGAGATTGTTACATGCTACAAAAAAGGCTCATCACCACTTACTACGTCAAATTTTTAAGAAGCCAAGCGCTTCTATGAGGTGGCATGATGAATATTCAGAAAGAAAGAAACGACTTCGAGCGCCATTGGGTGAATTACTCACAGTGCTCATACCAAGATTTCTATTTCAATGCTGGTGAATATAGCTGTGAAAACATGAATGATGCTTGGAGAGCATGGACAGCGAGAGCAAAGATAGTGCCCGAAGGTTTTGTTTTGCTGCCAGTAGAGCCAATACTAGAGATAATTGAATCAGCAGCAAAACTACCACCAATTAAAGCCATGATCGAAGCACAGGAGTCCACATGAAAAACTACATGAATGAGTTTGGTATCGGGTTTGATGTAATGTTTGTGCTGTTTTGGGTTGCTTATATTCTGGCTGCGATGGGGTTTTGAGATGGGAAATAAAATGACTAAACAAACTTGTTTTTACAAAATTGAAGATGCTGAAACCTTGGCAAAAATTGATGCTTTTATGGATAAGCGTGATGCCTTTTATGAGCAAGTCACAAAACTCTGTAAACACTATGGTTTTGAGATGCATCAAACACATGACAGCATTCAAAATGGCCTCCGTTTTTTTAACATGTCAGCAGATCCAAAGGCTGAAATTGATAAAACAAAATGGAAAACATCAAAGCATAAAAGTGGTTATTTGGCTGTTTTGCCTCGTGCTTCTGCCAAAGAACATAAGGCTGAATATGATGCTATGAAGCCAAAGTCCATGACCTATGATGAGTTGAATAAGATCATTCTGGATGAAGATGTTTTGCCTTGGGGTTCTGGCTATGGCTTGTCTTGGAAAAAGGGTGAATATTTTAAGTTTGAAACATCATTAAAGGTTGCGCCAGTAGCTATTGAGATTCTGGGTAGTGAGTATCGAAAAGTTGATGCCGTGGAGTCTGAACAATGATCTTAAAAGACAGTGATTTGCCGGAAGAAGTGGTCATCAGTTTGGGAGAGGTGGTATGAATCTGATTGAACAGTTGGGCGGGTATGAGAAGGCACTACAGTTTCTCAAAAGTGAAAAGAATTCCTTGGAAATTGATCCTGTTTTTTACCTAGATGGGCAGGAAATTCTTGTTGATGCTCTTGATGATGCTTTACTCGAATACCGCCGAGCCAATAATATTTTTGAGGTTGGGGATAAGGTGGTATTGGCTCAATTTCACTCTTTGGATACGGTTCATGAGATCAAAAGAATTGAAAACCTTACACCACACATTAAAGGTTCAGAGACTACATACTTTTTGGAAAATTCATTGGGTTGTTGGTCATTTCAAATAAAACACGCCACCGATGGAGAAATCAAAGCAGGTAAAAGATTGGAGGTGGTTTGATGGGTATTGCATTTGATCTGACATATACCGAGCGCCGAATCTCAACAAGCGAGTTTGCTCTCCGTATGAATATATCCGAGAAAGAGCTTTATGCTCGGATTAACGATGGACGCATTCAGCAACCTTATAAAGATGGCCGAAAAAACTACTGGCTAAACAGCTATGTTTTGGAGTGTATTCTAAAAACAGAAGGTGGTAATATAGGTTCGCTAAATGCATAAAATAAGAAAAAAGAAACTGGTCGCATTTAGCGGCCTTTTTTTCACAACAAAATTAATTGTGAGTAAGATAGTGAGTAAGAAGGTAATCTCTACAATAATTATTATTTAAATACACCTACTTACATGCACGATGTTGAATTGCATCCATCGTGATCATGCTGGCTGAGCGAATCACTTCATCATTGATTTTACAGATTTCATAAATGGCAGCAATAAAAAAGCCTTGGCCATCTTTGCGACGTACTCCCCAACGCTGAGCCTTACCATCAATATATTTTGCTTCATAAAATTCGGTCACCGGAATAACTCCAAACTTACCTTTAAATGCAGCCTCCTGGAAACTTGGCTTTTCAAATAAAGTTTCATTTCGGGCATTATAGGTCCGTTTAGCCGAACTTTTATCCTGAGCCCACTTTGGCACCAGTCCGAACATTACGCTACGCCATTCCAAGCCATATTCTGACTTAAATAGTAAAGGCAAATCATAGGCTGGATACACTTCTTCGAGATAATCGAAAGGAACATCCGGTAACTGAAGTTTATGCACCTGAACATGCGTAACAGGTTTAAAATTGGCACACATAGACGAAAATTTAAAAAACTATAGGTCATATATAGTGATAACTTTTAGTATTTCAATAGACTAGTGGCTGGATAATATTATGTATAAACAGCAGAATTTGACAAAAATATCTTAAAAAACTTAAGGAAATACAGACCTGAGTACAAATAAGATAGTGTTATATTCTATGTACTCAGGCCTTTTATTATTTAATGTGTTTAAGTAGAAGCCTGATTATGTTTATACATTTTTAAAAATTAGACAGTGTATATTGTACTAGCGGTAGACCATACCTCCATCTGTTAAAATTGCCTGCCCGGTAATATAATCGGCATCTTCACTCGATAAAAAAGCAACCAGCGCAGCCACGTCTTCAGGTGTTTGTGCACGCCCTAGTGCAATACCACTCACATATTTTTTGTATGTTTCACCAATTGGGGTATGGGTAATTTCAGAGAATCTTTTATCAATTTCTACCCACATATCTGTGCCCACTACTCCCGGACAATATGCATTTACCGTAATGCCATGTGAAGCATATTCCTTGGCTGCGGCCTGAGTTAAAGCACGGACTGCGAATTTTGTTGCCGAATATGCTCCTAACATGGCAAAACCTTCATGCCCTGCAATAGAAGCTGCATTAATAATTTTACCTTTTTGCTGGCGCGCTTTAAATTTTCGAGCTGCGGCCTGAATACCCCACAGAACTCCACCAATATTAATATCGCTAATTTTTTGCAGTTCTTCAGGTGTCACTGCATCAAGAGGCTGAACCTGAGCAATTCCAGCATTATTGATCATAATATCAAAACCACCTAAAGACTGCTCGGCATGTTCAATACTGGCATACACCTGATCACGCTGACTGATATCAGCAACAAAAATACTGGCTTTTACCTTTAAATTTTCAATTTCCTGTTTTACTTCATTAAGTCGTTGTTCATTCAGATCTACCAAGGCTACATGTACACCTTCCTGAGCCAGTCTTAGAGCAATACCACGACCTATACCTTGCGCTGCGCCTGTTACAACGGCGACTTTATTCATTAATCCTTTATTCATTATTTTTCCTTATGTATTGTTGTTAAATTATTGATAAGCAATTAAAACGTCTGCTTGTTTTTTCTGAGTATTTAGGGATGGACAATAATTTTAACAGCTGACTCATTGTTATGGATCAGGGTTTCAAAACCCTGCGAAACCAAGTCATCGAGCTGAATGCGCTGTGTAATAAAAGGTTCCAAATTAATTTTACCGTCTTCCACCAATTTGATTGTTGCCTGATGGTCGTTGACATAAGCAATGGTGCCACGAATATCAAGTTCTTTCATAACAACACTGTGAACATTTACTGTGGCTGGATGACTCCAGATTGATACAATGACCAGTACACCAGCTGGCTTCATCGCAGCTACGAGAGTATCTAGTACTTTATTTACACTACTACATTCAAAAGCAACATCTGCACCCCGCCCTTGAGTAATTTTCATGACTTCCGTAACCACATCAACTTCTGAAGGGTCCAGAATATAATCTGCAACACCAGCCTCTCTTGCTTTTTCTTTACGTTTAGCACTTAACTCACTAATAATAACGGTAAGTCCTTTAGCCTTTAAAATAGCTGATAACAACAAACCTATCGGCCCTGCACCCCCAATCAGTGCAATGTCTCCGGCTTGTGCGCCACTACGAATATAGGCATGATGACCTACCGACAAAGGCTCAATCAGTGCAGCCTGATCCAATGGTATTTTATTGGAAATTGGGTGTACCCAACGACGCTGCACGGCTATTTTTTCCGATAGACCACCGCCTCGCCCTCCTAAACCAATAAAATTCATATTCTTCGACAGATGATAAGCATCATTAGGTCCAGTCGGCACATCGTCAGCGATGATATAAGGTTCAACCACCACATGCTGACCAATCTGAATATCATTAACCCCTTCACCCACAGCGTATACAATTCCGGAAAACTCATGTCCCATCGTTACCGGAGCAGATTCGCCCGAGATTGGATGCGGATGGCCACAAGGCGGAATAAAAATTGGACCATCCATAAACTCATGCAGATCGGTTCCACAAATGCCACACCAGGCAACCTGAATACCGACTGTACCTGGTGTAACTTGTGGCTCCGGAATATCTTCAATGCGAATATCGCCTTTATCATAAAAACGAGCTGCTTTCATTACCGTTCCTGATTAATCAGTTTTCTGTAAGAAGAATGAGCTTATCAAGCTAAACCAGATAAGCTCTTCCATGTTTTCAAATATGTATTGCTCGCTGTAGGGAAGCTAATACCGATTCATGCATTGCTTCTGATAACGTAGGATGAGGAAAAATGACCTGTGCCAAGCTTTCATCGGTAGCTTCCAGATATTTGGCAATTGCGAAACCCTGAATATGTTCAGTAACTTCATGACCGACCATATGCGCTCCGAGCAGCTCGCCAGTCTCTTTATCAAATACAGTTTTTACAAAACCGGCAGTTTGTTTTAAAGCCAGTGCCTTGCCATTTGCCTGAAAAGGAAATTTCCCAGTCTGGATATGATGTCCTTGCGCTTTGGCCTGCACTTCAGTCAAACCAATACTGGCAACCTGAGGATGAGTAAAAATACAGCCAGGAATTTGGGTACGGTCTAGAGAGTGCAGATTTGTGAGTCCTGCAATTTTTTCTACACAAAGAATAGCTTCATGACTGGCTTTATGAGCCAGACATGGTGCACCCGCCACATCACCAATTGCATAGAGCCCCACGACATTTGTGCGGCAGAATTCATCCACCTGAATAAAGCCCTGCTTAAACTCTACTTCTAACTGTTCCAGTCCCATATTTTCTACATTCGGTTGTACACCTATTGCAGACAGAACCCGATCAAACACTTGGTTTTGCTTGCCCTGTGAGCTATGAAGTTCACACTGTACCTGACCTCCGGTAACCTGGACATTTTGTAATGAACAGCCAGTAATCACTTTCATACCGCGCTGCTCAAACTGCTTACGCATATATTCTGCAACTTCTGCATCTTCAGTGGGCAAAATCTGCTGAGCAACATCAATAAGAGTAACCTCACAGCCTAGATCATGATATAAACTGGCAAATTCACTGCCTATAGCGCCGGAACCGACTACCAGTAAAGATTCAGGCAATTGTTCCGGGACTAGCGCTTCCCGGTAACTCCAGATCTCGGTGCCATTGACAGGCAGACCAGGCAGAGTTCGAGCTCTGGCACCTGTTGCTAAAATGATATGAGGTGCTTTTAAAGTGCGTGCTTTACCGCTCTCATCGATTACCTCAAGCGTTTCTTTCGCCTGTAGCTTGGCCCGTCCAAATATAACCTCTACACCATTTTTCTTGAGAAGGTGCTCGATTCCCTGTACCAGTTGCTGCGAGACTTGGCGGCTATGTTTAACCAGTTGACTCAGATCGAAATCAATTTGTGGAAGAGTGAAACCAAAGTTTCCAGCATGCTTAAGCTGATAGGCCAAGTCAGCTCCACTCAATAAAGCTTTGGTCGGGATACAGCCCCAGTTTAGGCAGATCCCCCCCAGATGTTTTTCTTCGATAATTGCTGTATTAAGACCAAGCTGGGCTGCACGTATTGCAGCCACATATCCACCCGGACCTGCACCCACAACAATTAAATCATACTGATTTCCTGTCATGTCCAGCTCCTATACCAGTATTAATGCTGGATTCTCGACAAACTTTTTAAAGCTGGCCAAGAATTTCGCCCCAACTGCTCCATCAATCACTCGGTGGTCACAGGATAGAGTTGCTGTCACCATCTGCCGAATAACAATCTGATCATGCTCTACCACTGCTCGAGCCTCTGAAGCACCCAAAGCCAAAATAGCACCTTGAGGCGGATTGATAATGGCGTCAAAGTGTTTTATGCCCAGCATTCCCAGGTTAGAAATACTGAAACTTCCTCCCTGAAATTCATCCGGAGTTAACTTTCCAGTTTTTGCCCGGGTGGCCAAATCCCGCATATTGCCAGAAATCTCAGCAAGCGATTTCTGATTCGCAGCTTTAATAATTGGAGTAATAAGACCATTAGGAATAGCCACAGCCACAGAAATATCGGCCTGATCAAACTGTAAAATTGATTGTGACTCTTCGTCAAACTGTACATTTACTTCAGGTACTTTAATCAACGCCGCAGCTGCTGCCTTGATGAGCATATCATTGATAGACAATTTGACCTGAGGCACGGACTCATTAATCTGTGCACGTAATGTCTGTATCGCCTCAACATTCAAGTCAACAGTTAAACGAAAATGTGGCGCATTACGTTTTGCTGCCTGTAAACGTGAAGCAATCGCTTTACGCATGGCATTCATTGGAATACTGGTTACTTTTGCCTGTTCGGGCTGAGTTGCATTCAATGAAGTTTCTGTATGAGCAGACTTGTGTTCACGGTTATACACTGCTTCAACATCTTCTTTGCAGACCCGGCCTCTTGTTCCCGAAGCGCGACAGTCATGCAGATTAATGCCCCATTGCTTGGCCATACGCCGAGCTACAGGTGTAGCAGCAACTTGACTGTCATCAGCGTTAGATTTTGCAGCTTTTGTACTGGCCTGATGCTTAACATCTGGCCATTGTCCACCTGCGCCCTGTACTGCTGCCTGAAGATCAGCGATACTAATACGCCCTTCGCGTCCCGAACCTGTAACCTTGGTTAAATCCACATTATATTTTTCGGCCAGTTTCTGGGCATGTGGTGTAATAAACAGGTCATCTGGTAGCTGATAGCCTTGTAAAGACGCAGGAATAATATAGTCACCGGCACTATGAGAAGTTTTCCGGGTAGCAGATGACGTTTCAGCTTTCACAGTTGATGAACTCAGCTGCTCTACTGGTGCAGTCTGTTCGGTTTTGTCTTCAGCCGGAGTACTGTCCGGTGCAGAGCTTGCCGAAGCTGCTGCCCCTTGACCAAGTGACTGTACAAATACCTGTATATCATCATCTGTAACATCATTATTGGCACAAACTGCAATCAAGCCACCGACTGGCAGGGTTTCACCATCTTTCGCCAGTATTTTTCTCAATGTTCCGTCAAAAGGTGCCTCCAGGACGTTTACAATTTTTGTGGTTTCAATTTCACAAATTTCTTGTCCTTTACTGAACTGGCTTCCTTCCTGAATTAACCATTGGGCAATGGTTCCTTCTTCCATAGATAATCCCCATTTTGGGATTTCTAGTGTTTTAATTTCGCTCATCCTAAGCCTCCAAAGTTTTTCGTACAGCCTGTTCAATACGCTCTACACTCGGAATCCATTCTTTTTCCAATACAGGTGAGAACGGTACAGGCGTATGAGGAGGAGTTACCAGTTCAATTGGGGCTTTCAGATAATGAAATCCTTTCTGGGCAATCAGGGCAGCAACATCATGACCAAAACCACAACGTGCCGCAGACTCATCAACAATTACTACACGGCCAGTCGAGGCTACAGATTCAAGGATACCTTCTTCATCTAGAGGCGAAATAGTTCTTGGATCTACCACTTCTACCGAAATTCCCTCTTTTGCCAGTTTATCTGCAACTTCATTGGCACGGTGTACCATTAAACTTAAAGCAATAATGGTGACATCAGTTCCTTCACGGGTGTAATTGGCTACGCCAAAAGGAATGGTATAGGCATCATCCGGAACCTCGCCTTTAATGTCATACAGCAGTTTGTGTTCACAAAATACTATCGGGTCATCATCACGAATTGCCTGAATCAACAGACCTTTTACATCATAAGGACTAGAAGGTACGACCACCTTCAAACCGGGTACTGCAGCAAAGACATTATAAGGTGACTGTGAATGCTGGGCTGCTGCGGAGAAACCGGCGCCGATCATGCCACGTACTACCATAGGTGCTTTGGCTTTACCTCCAAACATATAGCGGAACTTTGCAGCCTGGTTATAAAGCATGTCATGGCATACCCCATAGAAATCCATAAACATCAGGTCAGCTACAGGCCGTAAACCGGTTGCTGCTGCACCTGCAGCCATACCGATAATCGCTGACTCTGTAATTGGGGTATCGATCACACGTTCAGAACCGAACTCAGACCATAAACCCTTAGTCACACCCAGTACGCCACCAAAGCCTTCAAGGGCATTATCTTCAGTATTTTTACCACCATGACCACCACGTACGTCTTCACCGACTACAAATACAGTCGGGTCACGGCGCATCTCTAATTCAATCGCTTCTTTAATCGCGTTACGGTAACTTTTATTTGGCATTTGCTTTACTATTCCTTTAGTAAGAGACATAAACATCGGTCAGAAGCTGGGAAACTTCCGGGTATTTGGCAGCACGAGCTTTTGCTACAGCGTCGTCTACATTAGCTTTAGACTCAGCATCAATTGCATCGAGCTTTGCCAGATCAATCTGGTCTTTAACTTTTTCACGGAAAATTTTTAATGGATCGCGATGTTCTTTTACATAATCCACTTCATCTTTAGAACGGATTAACCCAGGGTCACCTTCGAAATGACCATAGAAGCGGTTGGTAATTGTTTCAATTACACTTGGTCCACCACCATTTCTGGCTCGCTCAATTGCCTGCTGGGCAGCTTCATAGACTGCAAAGAAATCTGTACCGTCAACCTTGACTGCAGGTAAACCAAAACCTGCTGCCCGACCAGCAATATCTTTACTTCCTACTGCATAGTCATGACCGGTACCTTCACCAAAGCCATTGTTTTCAAATACAAATATGACTGGAAGTTGCAATACTACAGCCATATTCATCGCTTCAAAAGTGAGACCCTGATTTGACCCCCCATCACCCGTAAATGACAGACCTATACCACCGGTTTTTAAAGTTTTAGCAGTTAAAGCTGCTCCAATTGCTAAAGGAGGTCCACCTCCTACAATACCGTTTGCACCCAGCATGCCCTTGTCGAGGTCTGCAATATGCATTGAACCACCTTTACCACGACACAGGCCGGCATCTTTACCGAAAATCTCAAGCATCATGGCATGGATATCACATCCTTTAGCAATACAGTGCCCATGGCCCCGGTGGGTGGAGGTAATGTAATCCTTATCAGTCAGATTTTCACAAATACCGACTGCAACTGCTTCCTCACCACTATAAAGGTGAATAAATCCAGGAATATCACCCATGGTATTTTCTTCGTGAAGCCGGTCCTCAAACTCACGAATATCGCGCATACTCTTATATGCAGCCAGTAATTTTTCTTCCGTTAATTGCATATCCTTTTCCTTTTTATCTTGATCAAAATCAAGGGAACAGTGAATAACTCACACCTCCAATTAAATATATTTATTCTAAAATTAATATTAGACTAAAATTATTCATTAAAATAAAACTTACTTATTTTTTTCAAAAACAATAATTTATTTATTAAAAAATAAATGTAATTTTTTATTATTTTAAACAACAACTTAAAAACAAACCTTTAACCAACCTCATATATTTTATAATCCTAATTTTATTTAAAAGTTAGATTTTTATTTTAAAAATATTTTTTTAAATATTAATCTTTTTTTATTTATTTTAAGACTTATTATTAAATCAGGATATATTTAAATGGATTTACAACAGAATTTTAAGCATGAAAAAAAACTTCGGGGTGCAGATAAACTGGCACGTATACCTGTTAAGGTTATTGCAACAGACGTGATTCCGACAAAACCCGAATGGATACGGGCAAAAATCAGTCAGCCTGAAGAGATTGGCCGTATTAAAGGGCTGTTGCGTCAGCAGAAACTACATACGGTATGTGAAGAAGCGGCGTGTCCAAACTTGCCAGAATGTTTTGGTAGCGGTACTGCAACTTTTATGATTATGGGTGATATCTGTACCAGACGGTGTCCTTTTTGCGATGTAGCCCACGGCCGCCCGAACAGCCTAGATCCGGCTGAGCCTCGGCATCTTGCCGAGACCGTCGCAAACCTAAATTTAAGTTATGTGGTAATTACTTCTGTAGACCGGGATGACCTGAAAGATGGAGGCGCCCAACATTTTGTAGATTGTATTCAGGAGATACGTAAATGCTGTCCGAATACCCGGATCGAAATATTGGTTCCGGACTTTAGAGGGCGGCTTGATCTTGCCTTGTCTATCCTTAGCCAGTCTCCACCAGATGTATTTAACCACAATATAGAGACAGTGCCCCGCTTATACCGGGCCCTGCGACCCGGATCAGATTATCAGCATTCTCTTAATCTGTTAAAAAAATTTAAAACTTTATGTCCTGAGATTCCTACCAAATGTGGCTTGATGGTAGGTATTGGAGAGATTGAGGCAGAAGTTATTGCGCTGTTAAATGATTTAAAAGATCATTATGTGGATTTGGTCACCATCGGACAGTACCTACAGCCTTCTAAAGCTCATGCTCCTATCCATCGTTTTGTGAGCTTAAAAGAATTTGAGCATTATCAGCGTCATGGCGAGTTTTTAGGATTTAAAAATATTTGGAGTGCGCCTATGGTACGTTCCAGTTATTTTGCCGATCAGCAATATTTAGGGAGACCTGTACCGCAACCTTTCAGCAGAAAGCAGTTACCCTAAATACAAACAGACAGGTTGATCTTATGCAGGAATATTCTGTAACTATTTTAAACAGATCAGCCTGAATCGGCCATTTCTTTTAAAAACAGTCTGACTATATTGGTACATATACCAGACTGATGTTTAAAGATGTGTATGCTGGCGTCAGCCTTTTGTCGGATAGCAGATTAGAGCATCAAGGTTTAAGGTAGGGGAAAATAACAACAGTAACCAGTTCAGGTAGCTGCATTTTTGCCTCATCATGAAGGACCATGATATGCATATGATTAAAAAATTACCCGTGTTAAATCCTGTTTCTCGTTATTCATCAGCTTTTTTAAAGAATGCTGTAGCACATCATGTGTCACCCGTTTCAGTAGATGCGGCCCCAGTATTAAATCTGGATCATGGTTGGCGTGAAACACTCTTCGGTCGCTCATTAGATCAGTGTCATTCTGAACTCTTGAGAATTGCAGAAGATGCCAGTATGGCAATCGGAATTACAGACCAGCATGGCACTCTGCTCTGGACCTGGAGCAGTCACTCTATGCGCTCTTCTGCAGAACAGGTGCATTTTTTCGAAGGTGGCCAGTGGTCTACCCAGTCCGTAGGCACCAATGCCATTGGCCTTGCGTTAAATACTCATGCTGCCAGTTGCGTGTACTCACATGAAAATCAGATGAATAGCGTGCGTGACTGGGTATGCTACGCAGCGCCCATCATCGACCCGCAAAGCGGCCAGTTCCATGGCATTATTAACCTTTCAACCAAGTATGAGAAGCATAATTCTTTAGGCGTACTCGCCGTAGAGCGCTGTGCAGATCTGGTACAACGCGCCATCCGGCTTGAACAGCAAAATGTGCTTTATCTTAAAGTGCTGGGTGGGTCAAAAGTTCAGTTTAATCATCATATTTTACAGCTGACGCACCGGCAAATTGAAATACTGTGTATTCTGGCATTGTGTCCAGATGGGATCAGTTTGGACGAATTACACTATGCCCTTTATGGAGACAGGCAGGTTAGCCAGAAAACTCTAAAAGCAGAATTATCCCAGATGCGCAGTCTGTTACACGACTGTATCCAATCACGCCCTTACAAACTGAACTGTGAGGTTCAGGCAGATTTTCTTATGGCTGAACAGGCATTGAATCTGGGCTTTACTGTTACAGTATTGGCCTTGTACAAGGGCAATTTCCTGAGTAAGACAGAAAGTCCTTTCCTGTGTGCCTGGCGTGACTGCTTTGATGCGCGCTTAAGTCATATGATTCATAACTTGCAAGACATTGACCAGTTATTTCGCCTGATTAGTCGCGTTCCTGAACGTACTGATGCAATTGAGCGTCTGCTTGAACTTTTACCAGAAGACAGTCCTCATGCAGTCAAATTAAAACAACTTCTAGAATAGTCAATGAAATAGCAAATCCTGTTTGCTATTTAAGCTGACATATGGATTCCATCTAGTTCATTATCGTTAACCCGGAATTATTCTGCTCATTAATATTATTTTTCAGCTTTTCGAGAAAAGATTCCAGAATCATATTATGTCGCCTGCCCTTTCTGGTAATCATGCAGATCGGTGTACTATAATGCATGCGCTGCTCGAGCACAGGTTTCATCTGACCGCTTTCTACCCATTTTCTTGCATAATGATCAGGTAAAAATCCCATAAAATTTCCGGTTAAAATTAAAAAAGCAATTCCCTCCCGGTCACTTGCAGTTGCAGAACAATGCAGCAGCTGGTAGAGCTGTAATGCTTGTGAATTAATACTGTAGTTAGGCATTACCGCATTCCACTGACTTAAATCTTGTTCTTTTAATCGTTCGGTAGAAAAAAATAAGGGATGCCGATCTCCACAATAAAGATAGGAACTTTCTTCATAAAGATTTAAATAGTCCAGCCCCGATAATGGAGTAACCATCGGGACTGCCCCTACATGTAAGCGGCCATCCATCACCTTGCATTCAATATCTGCTAGTGTACTCATACTGATGTTAATCTGCACATCAGGGCTTTCACTGGTAAGCTGCTCAAGCGTATTAGTGATATAAGGCTTTGGCAAATTAATTAAATTGTTAATAATTCCAATATTAAACTCGCCTTTTAACTTTTTATGAATCTGGTTAACCTTAAGCTTAAACTCCTCAATAGAAGCGATTAGCGTTTCACTATAGTTCAAGATTTCCTTACCTTCATCGGTAAGAGAAAATCCGGCACGGCCACGCTGGCATAACCTGAGCCCCAGACGATTTTCCAAATCACTCATATGCAGACTAATGGCTGAGCGGCTAATTCCAAGAACACTCTCTGCTGAAGTAAAGCTCCCGCATTCGCATACTGTCTTGAAAATTCTCAATAACTTGATATCAAAATCAGTAATCTGGTTCAGATTTTTAATTTTCATTTACGTAAGTAATTTTATATCTAAAGATAAGTTTATTTGAATTTATCAGAACTAAACCCCAGATGTAAACTGAGAGTATAACTGGAAAAAGGGATTTTTTTAGTGACCCTTTCACATCTTAAATGTTTACCCTGAAACTCAGTTATACCGTTACTACCCACGGACTGCTTGCTTTAAAAATCAGTCATATATACCGCGTTTGGTAGAGCTCCATGTACAGGCCAGATTCAGGCTGCAATGAGTAGAGAAGATCATGAAAGTCGTCGTTTTAGGAAGTGGTGTAATTGGTGTCACAACTGCATGGTATCTAGCCCAGGCAGGACATGAAGTGACCGTAATTGACCGACAGCCTGGAGCAGCGCTGGAGACCAGTGCTGCAAATGCCGGACAGGTCTCTCCTGGCTATGCTACACCTTGGGCAGCGCCAGGGGTGCCGCTTAAAGCTATTAAATGGATGTTTCAAAAACATGCTCCTCTGTCTATTCGTCCAGATGGAACCAGTTTCCAGATTGCCTGGATGTGGCAAATGCTAAAGAACTGCAATATTCAGCATTATCAGGAAAATAAGAGCCGTATGGTTCGTATTGCTGAATATAGTCGTGACTGTCTGAAAGAATTACGGAAGACTACAGGTATTGCTTATGAAAGTCGTCAGCAAGGAACCTTACAGCTTTTCCGTAGTGAACAGCAATATGCCAATGCTGCCAAAGATATTGAAGTATTAAAAGAAGCTGGTGTGCCATTTGAGTTGCTCGAAGCGAAAGATTTAATGAAAGTTGAACCTGCTTTAAAATATTCCAGTCATAAACTGACAGGCGGGTTACGCTTGCCAAATGATGAAACTGGTGACTGCCAGTTATTTACACAGCATCTTGCAGAAATGGCAAAAGCTGCTGGCGTAATTTTTAAATTTGGTGTTTCTATTGAAAAACTGGTGGTTGAAGCAGATAAAGTCACAGCAGTCCAAACCAGTGAAGGTCTGGTTAAAGCAGACCAATATGTAATTGCAATGGGATCTTTCTCTACTCCGCTATTACGTGGGTTAATTCATATTCCAGTCTATCCATTAAAAGGCTACTCACTGACCATTCCAATTCAAGATGCTACGCGTGCACCAGTTTCTACAGTACTGGACGAGACCTACAAAGTCGCTGTAACACGCTTTGATGATCGTATTCGTGTAGGGGGTATGGCAGAAATTGTAGGCTTTAACTATCAATTGCTTCCAGAACGCAGAAAAACACTGGAAATGGTGGTGAATGATCTTTATGCATCTGCCGGACGTTTAAAAGAAGCAACTTTCTGGACAGGGCTTCGTCCCATGACACCAGATGGTACGCCTATTGTAGGTAAAACTGCCTTGAGTAACCTGTTCTTAAATACTGGGCATGGTACATTAGGCTGGACCATGGCATGTGGTTCAGGTAAATTGCTTTCAGACCTCATGAGCCATAAACGACCAGCGATTTATGCAGATGACTTATCGGTTGCTCGCTATGCTGAGCGTCCAGGTTTTCAGGTCGCTACTGCCTGAATATAAGAAAAATATTTATTTAAAAATTAAATAAAAAAGCCTCCGAAGAGGCTTTTTTTAATGGCTCAGATTAGTCACCTGTATAGCCTTTAAGTTTTAAGCGCGCAGCGTGCAGTAAAGGTTCGGTATAACCAGATGGTTGCTCACCGCCTTTAAAGATCAGGTCAGATGCAGCTTTAAAAGCAATACTATTTTCAAAGTCAGCAGACATTGCAGTATAAAGCGGATCATTGGCATTTTGTTCGTCTACAATTTTAGCCATGCGCTTTAATACTTCTTCAACCTGTTCACGACTCACAATACCATGACGTAACCAGTTCGCAACGTGCTGTGAAGAAATACGTAATGTTGCGCGGTCTTCCATCAGGCCTACATCATTAATATCTGGAACCTTTGAACAGCCTACACCCAGGTCAACCCAGCGCACAACATAACCCAGAATACCCTGACAGTTATTTTCAAGTTCGTTCTTTTTCTCTTCTTCAGTCCAGTCTGTATTTGCTGCTAGCGGAGGAGTCAACAGATCATCCAGAGCTAAAGGCTCAGTCTGTAATAATTCTTGCTGACGCTCAGATACATTGCACTGATGATAATGAATTGCATGAATTACTGCTCCTGTTGGAGAAGGAACCCATGCACAGCTTGCACCTGCTTCCGGATGCTCGATCTTAGTACGATACATGTCAAGCAGCATATCTGGTTTTGGCCACATACCTTTACCGATCTGTGCCTTACCGCGTAATCCTGCTTTCAGGCCGATCATTACATTACGGTTTTCATAAGCAGGGAACCATTTTTGTCCTTTGATTTCGCCTTTACGAACAAATGGACCTGCTTCCATAAAGGTATGAATCTCATCACCTGTACGGTCCATAAAACCAGTATTAATAAAGATGGTACGGTCTTTGGCCTGAGCAATACAGTTCTTCAGGTTTACAGAAGTACGGCGTTCTTCATCCATAATCCCGATTTTAAGAGTTTTTGCCGGCAGTCCCAAAGCCTGCTCAGCACGTTCAAAAAGTTCTACCGCAAATGCGACCTCTTCCGGACCATGCATTTTTGGTTTTACGATATACATTGAACCCTGACGTGAGTTCTTGATTTCATTTTCGCCACGAATATCAGCAATACTTAGTAATGGCGTTACCAGTGCATCCATGATGCCTTCATAGATTTCTGCACCATCTACCAAAATAGCAGGGTTCGTCATCAGGTGGCCAACATTACGCAGTAACATCAATGATCGGCCATGAATTTTACCCGTATTCCCTTCAAGGTCTGTATAAGTACGGTCTTTGTTCATAGCACGGGTAACAGTTTTGTCACCTTTCTGGAAAGATTCCTGAAGTGTACCCTTCATAAGCCCAAGCCAGTTACGGTAGCCTTCTACTTTTTCCTCTGCATCTACTGCAGCAATCGAGTCTTCCAGATCCTGAATTGTCGTTACAGCTGCTTCAAGTACCAGGTCTTTTACACCAGCTGCATCAGTCTGGCCAATCGGACTAGTCGCATCAATCTGGATAATGACATGCAATCCATTATTTTTTAGAATAATTTCAGTCGGGTTACTTTTCTCGCCATTATAACCTACAAACTGAACCGGTTCAGCCAAGGTAGTTTTAGTATTATCTTTTAAAGTAATAACCAGCTGATTATCTTCAACTTCATAGCGTGTAGCATCTTGATGCGAGCCTGCCTCAAGCGGGAAAGTATCATTCAGAAAGCTTTTAGCAAATTCGATAACTTTGGCGCCACGGGCCGGATTATACCCCTTACCCTTTTCTGCGCCATTCTCTTCAGAAATCACATCAAAGCCATAAAGTGCATCATATAAAGAACCCCAGCGGGCATTTGCAGCATTAAGGCAGTAACGGGCATTTCGTACAGGTACAACCAACTGTGGGCCTGCCAATACTGCAATTTCTTCATCCACATTTTCAGTGGTAATCTGGAAATCTTCTACTTCTGGTAATAAGTAGCCAATCTCTTTCAGGAAAGCTTTGTAAGCTTCAAGTTCAAATTCGTTATTGCGATGCCATTCGTCAATTTTAGCCTGAATTTCATCACGCTTTGCAAGAAGCGCTTTATTTTTCGGACTAAGATCAACAACGACTTGCTCAAAATTTTTCCAGTATGTTTCACTGTCCAGACCGGAACCCGGTAAAGCTTCATTTTCGATGAAATCATAGAGTTCTTTAGCAATCGCTAACTTGCCTTTTTGAATACGTGCAGTCATTGTCTTTCCTGATATTGCTACTTTTTATCACAAGAGATTCTAGTATACTGATTTATATTTAGCTGAATACCACTATCACGTTCCTAAATAGTAAGCATTTTCTGTTTAAAAAATATTGACATCAATAGTTTTTATATATGCCAGTTTAAAATACGTTTATATTCAGCCGCTTTAAATTTACTTATAGTGGATAAAGAGAGAGGTTTCGAAAATTAGACTTAAGTACCAGCTTTTCTACCTATCTTTTATAACTTTTACAATAACTGATCACACGTATTAAAGCAAAACCATGCCGATACTGTGCGGTTTTATTTAATATAAATAATAAAAAAGCGTTCCGTAGAACGCTTGATTAAAATTTTACTGGGCGCCGTGAATTTGCTTGTGCTCTGAATGCAGATACTCATCTGACTGCATTTCCAGCAATCTTGAACGGGTACGCTCAATTTCAAACGCCAACTTCTCTCCCTGGTAGATATTAATAATATCGTCTTGAGAGGTAAGTAAAAGTTTTACGCCCCGATCATAGAACTCATCAACCAGATAAATAAAACGTCGGGTTGCATCATTAATCTGATCAGTTAAATGCGGAACATTACTGACCAGTACCGTATTATAAATATTGGCTATTTCAATGAAATCTGACGGGCTGCGAGGCTTAAGGCAAAGCTCTGAAAATTCACACCACAACACATCTTCAGTATGACCGATAGTCTCTACAATACGGTTATTGATAATAATTGATTCTTGAGACTGCACCTGAGTCTGGGTCAATGCAGAAAACCTTCGGGCAATCCACTGCTGTGCTTCGTGGCTGAGCGGTGCCTTGAAAAGCTGCGCCTGTTTTAACACCCGTAACCGATAATCTACTCCAGCATCTACATTTAACACGACACAGTTTTTTTTGACCATTTCAATGGTAGGTAAAAAACGGTCACGATGAATACCATTTTTATATAAACCATCTGGTGCAATATTTGAGGTCGCTACCAGCGTAATACCGCGCTGGAATAATTTTTGAAACAGATCGCTCAAAATCATGGCATCAGTGACATTTGATACAAAAAATTCGTCGAAGCAAATAATAACTGCATCTTTATAAATCTGGTCAGCCACCAGATCTAGGGGATTACGCTGGCCAGACAGCTTATTTAACTCACGGTGTACATGTTGCATAAAATGATGAAAATGCATACGTAACTTGCGGCGAAATGGAATAGACTCAAAGAATTGATCCATTAGCCATGTTTTTCCACGGCCTACTCCACCCCACATGTATACACCGCGCGGTGCAGTTTGCCGGCGAAAACGGCGAAATGCTTTTTTAGAAGCCTTATATCGGTGAATCAATTCATGCCAGACCCGGTCCAGCTCCTGCACAGCTTGTGCCTGTGCTTCATCAGGTAAAAATTGTCCAGAAGATAAAGCTTGAGAATAACGCTCGGCTGGAGAGACGGGTGAAAAAGCTGTACTGTGTGATGATTTAAGCTCTAGCATATAATTCTGATACGTTTTATGGGCTAATGGGAAGTATAACGAAGAATATAGTGAAACATATAAAACTTTGGCATAACCCGACTTAGGCTATTTACCATATTGTCTTGGGCTTTGTCCGAACCAGCGCTTAAAGGCATGATTAAATGCGGCAGGTTCTGAATAGCCCAGTAACTCAGCAATAACCTCAATTGAGTACTCTTTATATTCAATCAGTTTTAATGCTTTGTTTTTAATCAACTGTTCTCTAATTTCTTTATAACTGGTATTGAACTGTTGTAGCTGATGGCGCAAGGTACGTTCTGGAATACCAAGTGCTTGTGCAGTCTCTGCCATAGTAGGAATTACCCCCTTTTGCAGCTCTAAATAGTCATGTACACGCTGAATAAGTGAAGGTATTGCATCATCATGATTTAAACGTTGTAGCTCACTAATACATTTAGCTTCATAAACCCGATGGGTAATTGGATCTGCAGAAGGAATTTTGATTTCAAGTACTTGCGAATTTAATCCAAATTTCGCCTGCTTAAAACCGAAGTGCAGATCTGCACCATAATAATTCTGATACAGCTGTAATTGCTCTTTATCTTCAGGTGCTTTAAAAGGCAACTCAACTCTTAAAGTAGGTGCAACCAGTCCCATCATTTTATAAATATCTTGAATAAATTTATAAGTTCCCGAAATTTCGCATTGGGCACGTAGCAATCCCATATCTGAGTTCAGGTCTACTGGCAAATATGTCAATGCAACCTGATGAGTCATGACTTCAAGGCCTAAAGTTCCAAATAGGTGAGTAAGACCCTGGTATTGGATCCCCTTTTCAAGAGCAGTCTGGATATTATTACTGGTTACAAGGAGCATCAGCAAAGGGCCATAACCGGCAAGCGCGTAATGCTGCCCAATAAATAGTCCTGTTTCAGGCTTTACCCCTTCACCCACAACTTTTTGTATATCCCATTCCAAGCTGGGATGAATAATAGAAGTCGGATCCAAAGCATCCGGCTTGATACCAATTGTTGCGAGCCGTGAATCAACATCAATTCCAGCGTTACGCATACCTTGTATTAAATACATCAAACCGAGAATAGAACGCTTCATGAATAATTCAATTTACCCTGACCTGTCTGTTTTACTATAAAAATCTCATCTTTTTAATTGCCGAATCTATCAATATTTATGTCGCTGCTATCATGGGCCAATATAAGCAAAGCTGTATAATCTGTATAAAAATAGAACGGACTTAGCAGAGAATGCAGAAAAATAATATAGAACCTGTAACTGGACGCAGAGTAAAAGTTGCAATTATTGGTGCGGGATTTGGTGGTTTAGCCGCCGCAATTCGGTTATTACAGCAAAACATTGATGACTTTATTATTATTGAAAAAACAGGAGATGTAGGGGGCACATGGCGCGAAAACCGCTATCCGGGAGCTGCCTGTGATGTGCAGTCACACATGTATTCTCTGTCTTTTGCGCCAAAAACAGACTGGTCAAAGCGTTATGCCGAGGCACCAGAGATTTTTGAATATATACAAGATCTTACTGAAAACTATCAACTGCGTCAATATATTCAATTCAATACAGAAGTCACTGGAACTTTTTATAATGAACAGTTAAATACGTGGCGTATTGAAATTGATAGGCAGGAGAATATAGAAGCCCAATTTGTGATTTTTGCTTCCGGGCCGCTTCATGTACCGCAGATTCCCAAAATAAAAGGTATTGAAAAATTTAATGGGAAAATTTTCCATTCATCACAATGGGATCATCAATATGATCTGACAGGTAAAACAGTTGCATCGATTGGTACAGGTGGCAGCGCCATTCAATATATTCCAGAAATAGCTTCACAGGTGAAACAGCTCTATGTAATGCAGCGTAGTGCAGCTTGGGTCATTCCACGCGACGAACGCAAATATGGCCAGTTGGAGAAAAACCTTTTTGCTCAGCAGGAATGGTTCAGGAAATTACATCGGATCCGGCTGTACTGGTCAAATGAATCACGGGTTATTCCAATTGTGCAGCCATTTGCTATGCGCTATGTAGAAAAACTAGGCCGCGCTTTTATACGATTCCAGGTTAAAGATAAAACTATCGCCAAGAAACTTACACCTGATTATATTATGGGCTGTAAACGCATCTTGGTATCAAATAAATATTATCCCACCTTCAACCGGAGCAATGTTGAACTTGTAACTGATAAGATTCGGGAGATTACTGAAGACAGCATTATTACTCAGGATGGTCAGACCCGAAGAATTGACTGCCTGATCTATGGTACAGGTTTTATCACTGATCCCCGTGTTTACCTAAAGAATTTTCCATGCATTGGCCAGCATAATCAATCATTAGCAAAGGCTTGGGAAGATGGCGCTGAAAGCTATTATGGAGTAAGTACCAAAGGTTTCCCAAATCTGTTTCAGTTATTAGGTCCAAATACTGTTTTGGCGCATAATTCCGTTTTGTTTATGATTGAATCTCAAATCGAGCATATCTTGCAATTGATTCAGCTGGTTGAAAAAACTCATACTCAGGCAGTCGTCGTTAAAGCCGAAGTACAGGATCAATTTAATCATCGAGTCCAAGACATGCTTAGAGGTACAGTCTGGCAGTCTGGCTGCACCAGCTGGTATCAGCAAAATGGCGGCAAAAACTTTTCCCTATGGCCTACTTACACCTGGCGATACTGGCTAGAAACCCGAAAGGTAAATCCGTCGGATTATCATTTTTTGGGAAATAGCACCATAAGCCGTGCAGCTTGAATTTTTCCCTGACATAATAAGCAGGTGTTGATTGCATCTGCTTATTCATGACTTCTCTTATTCTGGTTTTACAAATTTTTTTAGCCTTGATTTTAGGCTTTTTATCTGCAAAAAAATTACCTGTTCCTGTACAAAAATTTATTTTCAAAATTTTGCCATATTTTTCTTATCTGCTATTAATAAGTGTATCACTTGAACTTTTTCAAGCTCTACAACAGTTACAGCATCCTTTATATATTTTAAAACCTGCCTTATTAATTGCTCTACTGACCTCATTAGGATCTTTCTTTGTCTGTTTATTTGCTTATCAATGGCTAGACCGTAGCAGTGTCAAAGGTTCAATTTCCTTACACCTGTTTTTAAAGGGAATTAAGAATATCAGTTATGCTCTGCTGGCTCTAATGGCGGGTGCAGGCATTGGCTGGCTGATTAAATTATCTGGAAACGAATATTCTTTTAACAGC
>Ga0209023_10001662_pt1 | contig 29204 bp, 21 predicted proteins | sample LakOneMetagenome_FD_187468 | JGI IMG/M metagenome (GOLD analysis project Ga0209023, IMG submission 187468) | Freshwater and sediment microbial communities from Lake Erie, Canada (SPAdes) (version 2) | ecosystem: Environmental > Aquatic > Freshwater > Lentic | place: Lake Erie, Canada...
CAGAAAAGAATTCAGCTACATATTTGCAGATATAAGCTATCCCGGTATTCCGCAGATAGAGCTCAACACTATCAATGCAAAAGACTCATTTACCATAAAGGGTGTAACAATTACACCCATCCGCTTGCTTCATTATAAAATGGAAGTGCTGGGTTTTCGCATAGGGCCATTCACCTACATCACAGACGCCAACTTCATAGCTCCAGAAGAAATGGATAAGATACGAGGCAGCAAAACCATTGTGCTGAATGCACTGCGCCACGAACCACACATTTCGCACTACACCCTGTCCGAAGCTATAGTTGTGGCTAATGATCTGAATCCGCAGGAAACCTATTTCACCCATATCAGCCACCAGCTTGGCCTGCATGATATGATCGATAGTGAACTACCGTCGGGCATGCACCTTGCGTATGATGGACTTACATTAGAGTTCTAGTCGTACGACAATTCACAACAAGTGAGCAACTGCAGCTCACGGTCAAACCAGAAAATAGTAATAAAGTATTTGTACACCGTACTTTCGGGCAGGTTGATAATAGGATCCAACTGTTGTACCCAGTCCTTACTGATAATGACGTATTGGTCTGCAATATATTTATCCGTTGCTGCTTTCACCCAGTTCAGATGGCTGCTATAAATTGTCTTTTCATTCTCTGTCCATTGCACCGAACTAGCCGGGCCTTTATCAAGAACATTAAATAACTCCGCCTTGTCCACAACTTTCAGGTGATGCTCATTGAGCAGCCTATACTTGAACAGCGAGTCCATAAAGGGGTCTTCCGGGTATTGCTTGGCCAGGGCTATTTTATTCCCTTCAATAAAAGCATCTGTATGTATTGCTTCGATAATAAGCGCTTCATCAGTCTTATCCAGGCCTTCTGCAATATGAAAATGCGCCAGGTGGGCATTCTGGAAGTCTTTGGTGATAAAGTCCTGCGAAATAAATATAGGTTCCATCGGTAAATGCTGGCAAAGTTATAGGGTATATATGTATTATTGGTTAAGAAGGCGGTTAGTTTTGTATTTTTGTCCAAACACGAGTTAAAGTTATATGGAATACGATTTTCGGCAGATAGAAAAGAACTGGAAGCAATACTGGAACGAGCAGCAGGTATATAAAGTAACCAATGATACCACTAAGCCCAAGTGCTATATCCTCGATATGTTCCCCTACCCAAGTGGTGCGGGGCTGCATGTAGGGCACCCGCTGGGCTATATCGCATCAGACATATATGCACGATATAAAAGGCTGAACGGCTTCAACGTATTGCACCCTATGGGTTTCGATGCATTTGGGCTACCTGCTGAGCAATATGCCCTGGAAACAGGCCAGCACCCTGCTGTGACCACCGAAAAGAACATTGCCCGCTACCGGGAACAACTGGATAATATAGGTTTCTCTTTCGACTGGAGCCGCGAAGTGCGCACCAGCGACCCTAAGTACTACAAATGGACACAATGGATATTCCTGCAGTTGTTCCATAGCTGGTACGATCGTGCGCAAAACAAAGCAAGGCCTATAAATGAATTGATCTCCATTTTTGAGCAGGAAGGCAATATTAATAATGCATGCCCTGCAGACGAAACAATAACTTTTGATAAAGACCAATGGAATAATTTCTCTGAACAGGAGCGACGCGACCACCTGATGAAATACCGTGTAGCCTACCAGGGCTATGCACAGGTATGGTGGTGCGAAGCACTGGGCACCGTGCTTGCCAATGACGAAGTAGTTAACGGCGTATCAGAGCGTGGTGGCCATCCGGTAGAGCGCAAGAATATGCGCCAGTGGTTTTTGCGTATCACAGAATATGCAGACAGATTACTCACCAGCCTTGACAACCTGGACTGGAGCGATGCGATGAAAGAAATGCAACGCAACTGGATAGGCAAGAGCAACGGTGCCGAAGTAAAGTTCCAATTGCAAAACAACGAGTCTTCCGTAACTGTGTTCACGACTCGCCCCGATACTATCTTCGGTGTTGACTTTATGGTATTGGCCCCGGAGCATGAACTTGTGGATGAGATCACTACGCCCGAACAGCGCAATGCTATAGACGAATACAGGCAATACGTAAAAAGCCGCTCTGAGCGTGAACGTATGAGTGAAGTGAAATTGGTGACAGGTTGTTTTACCGGTGCGTACGCTGTTCACCCTCTTACAGGAAAACAAGTCCCGATCTGGATATCAGAATATGTATTGGCTGGTTATGGCACCGGCGCTATAATGGCAGTACCAAGCGGCGACGACCGTGACCATGCTTTTGCAAAACATTTCAGCATACCTATCACCAATATTTTCGGCGACAGATACAACGGAGAGAAAGCATTCAGCGAAAAGAACGGCACGATAGAGAATAGCGATTTCCTTTCAGGCAAAAGCATTGCAGAGGCTAATGAGGCAGCAATAAAGGCATTGGTAGCCTCAGGAGCAGGCAAAAGAAAGGTAAACTTCAAGTTGCGCGATGCAGGTTTTAGCCGCCAGCGTTATTGGGGCGAGCCATTCCCTGTTACTTATCTCAACGGAATCCCTTACGGCAATGACGAGCAGGAAGTAAGCAGCAAAGATGATCTTGGTAAGCTACCGACCGAACTACCGATGGTAGAAAACTACAAGCCGGGTCCGGAAGGACAGGGGCCGCTTGCCAATATTGAAGACTGGGTAAACACATCAGCAGGACAGCGCGAAACGAATACCATGCCCGGCTATGCCGGCAGCAGCTGGTACTTCCTCCGCTACATGGACCCGAACAATGACAGCACATTCGCAGACCGCAAAGCAACTGACTACTGGCAGCAGGTAGACCTGTATGTAGGTGGTACGGAACATGCTGTGGGCCATTTGCTTTATTCCCGTATGTGGACAAAGGCACTTTACGATCTCGGCCACATCGGTTTTGACGAGCCGTTTATGAAGCTATTGAATCAGGGAATGATACAGGGTAGTTCTCGGTTTGCCTACCGTATCGAAGGAACTAATAAATATGTTTCTGCTGGTCTGCGGAAGGAATATAAAGTAACTGAGGTAAGAGTAGATGTAAATATTGTAGATGGTTTAGAACTAAATATTGGAGCGCTGAAAAACTGGCGCCCTGAATATGCAGACGCCGAATTTATTCTTGAAGATGGTAAGTACATCTGTGGTGCAGAAGTAGAAAAAATGTCCAAATCCAAATACAATGTGGTGAACCCGGATGACATTGTAGCACAATATGGTGCCGATACATTCCGTATGTACGAGATGTTCCTCGGCCCGATCGATATCAGTAAGCCGTGGGATACCAAGGGTATAGAGGGTGTACACCGTTTCCTGAAAAAAATGTGGCGCTTGTATGCTGATGACCAGAAGGGATGGATAGTAACCGATGAAAAAGCAACAGATGCTGAGCTGCGCATACTGCACAAGACAATCAAGAAGATATCAGAAGACATAGAGCGTTTCTCGTTCAATACTTCAGTTAGCCAGTTCATGATCTGCGTAAATGAGCTGTCAACTTTGAACTGCCATAAGCGCGAAATACTGGAACCGCTTGCAGTAACGATTTGCGCGTTTGCACCGCACATAGCGGAGGAACTTTGGCATAAACTCGGTCATACAGACAGCGTCATCAATGCCAAATTCCCTAAGTACGAAGAAAAGTATGTAACGGAAAACAGTAAGATGTACCCTGTAGCAGTGAATGGTAAAACACGTATAGAAATGGAGTTTCCGCTGGATGCAGAAGCAGCCCGTGTGGAACGGGAGGTACTTTCCGACGAGACCATTAAAAAATGGATGGAAGGAAAGGAACCTAAAAAATTCATTTATGTAAAGGGTAAGATGATCAATGTGGTCGTGTAACCCATTTCCCTAAAGGGAAACTATCTATTTAGCTTCATAAGGATATAAACGCCAGACCATTTTAAAGGGTTTGGCGTTTATCATTTACCTTTGCGCTAATTTTTATTAAGATGAAAAACAAGACCGGCATTTTTTTATTTTCCTTTTTCATGATATTGGGTATCGTTTTCATTGGGGTGGTTTACCCTAAAATAAGGGATAACCAGCATAAGCAACCTTCATTACCTATTATCGGGTCAGAACAGAATCATCATATAGGGCCATTCTCATTCACCAACCAGGATGGAAAGACCGTTACCAATGAAGATGTGAAGGGTAAGATATGCGTGGTAGAATATTTCTTTGCTACCTGCAAAGGCATATGCCCGAAGATGAACGAGAATATGGAAAAGGTCTACAAGGCATTCCTCGGCAACAAGAAAGTTGTGATCCTATCTCATACGGTAGATCCCGATAAAGACACGGTAAAAGCGCTGAAGGCATACAGCCTCCGTTTCGATGCGAATCCTGAACAATGGATGTTCCTTACAGGTGGCAAGAAAGAGTTGTATGATATGGCTCGCTATAGTTACCTCATCAATGCAGAAGATACCGCAAATGGCGTAAAAATAGTGGACGACTTCATTCACGATAAGCATTATACCCTTGTAGATGGCCTCGGCCGTGTACGTGGTTTCTATGATGGCCTGGACCAGGGAAACATCACAAAATTGATAGCTGATATCAATACCCTTTTGAAAGAAAACCCATAAATCAACTGTAAACTGCAAATTGTCAACTGCATAACTTTAATGCAGCGACCATCCCAGCAACAACCATCCCAGCACTATCAGTGGTGCAGGTATTTTAGAAAAGTGAAGCAGGCAGAATGTAATAATGACCACCACCAGGTTGCTCCACTCAAATGCCAGTGACTTATCAAATGCAATAGATTTAAACAGGATAATGCCGGATGCGAGTATGATACCCACTATTGCGGCATTAATGCCTTCCAGCGCCCTGAATATGATCACGTGATGCTTTAGATTGTGATAGATGGGGAACAGGAAGAACAACAGCAAGGTGCTGGGCAGGAACACGGCTATAGTTGCCGTCACACAGCCTATCACTTGCCACATATTTCCATAAGGCCGCATGGCTACCCCTCCTACATAGGAACATATTGAGAATACCGGCCCAGGCACCGCCTGCACTATTCCGTACCCGGTCAGCAACTGTCCTGCTGTCATGATCTCTGAATTAGGCCGGCTAACAAACTGGTACAGCATCATAGGCATCAGTGCCTGCCCTCCTCCAAATACGATGGCCCCGAAGCGGTAAAAGTTCTCGAACAAAACATAAATAGCACTATGCTGCCATCCTTCCCCTCTTGACAACTCACTCAGCACACCGGCTATAATAAATAGTAGTGCAAATAACCATAGGTGCATCCAATTGATCTTCTTGGGCTTATGCTGCGGCCCGGGGATACGGTTGTTACTAAAATTACTGATAGTACCGGAAATTAATAATAAGACCGGGAATACCCACGGAGAGTTAATAAACAAGCTCGCCACCAGGCTACCCAGCATTATACTCGCCGTTGCCACATACTTTACGCTGGTCTTCATCATCCTGATGGCGGCATAAAACACAAAACCAACTGACATGGGTTGAATATAGTAGAACAGGTTGATCGGTACGCCCTTACTCCCCTTCAACACACCCAGATCAAAATAAAAAATAAGGAAAGAGAACAACCCCATGATGAATGCCGCAGGGAACACCCACAACAACAGCGTGAGTATAGCCAAGGGCACCCCTCCTCTTTTCAGCGCAATCAGCATCACCGTCTGGGTAGATGACGGACCTGGCAACATGGCACAGAATGAATTGTACTCCAGCAGCTCGTCCTCAGTCACATCCTTTCTTTTCTGTACAAAGGTCTTCACCATCATACCCATATGCCCCTGCGGCCCTCCGAAAGCCGTAAAGGAATATAGAAAGACCGCCTTTAAAAATGGCACGTGCCGCAGTATCATCCGCCGGGTGAATTAGGATTTGAAATTAATTACAAAAAACGGTAAAATACATTTGTTAATTCAAAATGCGAATCAGGCGCTTTTTTGATAAGAATTTGCCTGAAAAATCAACAATTTCAGTATCTTGCAGCGCAAATTTACATTATGAGCCATCTACTACTCAATGCATTTTACGATAACATGAACCTGAATATAGGACCTATGTTGATGTGGGTATTCTTTTACACACAGATCATTGGTTGGGTTTATGTGATGTTCAAATACGTATTCTCTCCAGCTAAAAAGTAATTATTGCCGGACCAACCGCTTAATATCGCTGATATCCGTACGGATTACAGGCTTGCCGCGCTTGATGAAACTACTGTGGGTATTGATCCCATTTTATTCTTTAGCAGATGGTTCTCTGAGGCTGAAGCTGCGCAGATAACCGAAGTAAATGCGATGACCTTGGCTACTGTCGATAGCAGCAATCTCCCTCACGCCCGTATAGTACTGTTGAAAGGACTGGAAGAGCAGGGCTTCGTTTTCTTTACCAACTACGATAGTAATAAAGGAAGAGAAATATTGGCTCACCCAAATGCAGCCCTGGTTTTTTTCTGGAAAGAACTGGAACGCCAGGTTCGTATTGAGGGGATAATAGAAAAGATACCTGCTTCTGAAAGTGATGCTTACTTTCATTCCCGCCCAAGGGGCTCCCGGTTAGGAGCATACGCTTCTCCACAGAGCCGAGAGATCAGCGACAGAAGTATACTTGACATTAACTACGCCAAATACGAGCAGGAATTTTCAGAAGTAGAAATGCCGCGCCCGGAACATTGGGGTGGTTACAGAGTTGTCCCCTCACGAATAGAATTCTGGCAGGGCCGCAGCAGCCGTATGCATGACCGCATCTTATTCACTAAGCAGCCAGATAATACCTGGAGCAGATCGCGCCTCGCACCTTAATTATTCCTTTTATTGATCTCTTTTATTCCTCATTCCCGGCTTGACACTAACACTGTCTATTGCCGTTCTTCCGGGAACAACCGGTGTTATCGGACTATTGGTGGTTGGCACAGGTGTTGGCAATAACTTCCCCGTCTGCTCATCTACGCGTGGGCCGTTCTTTCTTTTCCATCTTATGCCGTAGGCCACGTAAGCATTGAAATCAAAAGCCGAATTCTTATCCCCTCTGCCATATCCTGCAATAAATAATGGCGAAAGATCCTTGAAAGAATTGCCGTTCATCATGAACTTCGCACGAATATTCCATCCAAGGAAAAGATTTTTGACAATTGCTACCCTTACGCCTCCTGTTAACTCAGCCCAGTAAGCACCAAACGTATTCCCCGCCTGCACACCTGCCCTGTCACCCCATATACTATCAGTGATCACATAGTTAGCATTGCCTCGCGTTATAGTTGTAGCGCCGGCGCCAAACCCAATGAACATCATATCCCAGTCATTAGGCCGGTCACGAACTAAAATACTTTTATTAAATCCAAGCCTTAGAAATTGGTTAGTGGTCGTGTATTGAAGATTGCTGTAATTAACTGATGAACCGCCCCATCCTCCGTCCAGCGTCAGGTAGTATTCATTACGCATATAGTAGCTGGTGGCAATTTCATAGGCATACCTATCCTTCACCCAATTGCTCATTATCGGGCGAAAAATATCTACTCCAATCGTCAACTGGTGGCCGGCAAGATCCTTCTTCTTCACCTTTACCACAGTGTCTTCTGCCGCCGTGGTATCAACCTGCGCAAATACAGGCGACACACAGAACAGTGACAACATGCTAAAAAGCAGGATGTATATATAGCTGCACCTGTTTGGGTGATTCTCTGACATCATTGGTAACGCTGTTAATATTTATCCTGGACGAGTCTATCAGGTTATGTGTTGTACTGACAGAGGTGAGTGTATAAAAGTAAGTAAACCCGCAGGCGTTCGACAGAAACTGAACGCTGTGCGTATAACGAAATAAAATAGTATCTCTTATTTCCATTAATGAATCATTAGAGAACAGCCACTGACATGAATCTGCATTTGGCGACAAAGTAAGATTGAATAATGGACTGGTATTATAAACATAGACCACATTGCGCACGGTAGAAAACGGGGCAAAGTGAGCATGAGCTAAGGACGTGTCTGTAAATATTGTTGCTGTGTCTGACGCAAGATGCATGGTTTCCACCGTCATGTACACATTAGTGGGTATGAGGCAGGGAGGCCTTTCCTGTTTGCACGCACCCGCAAGCATTCCGCTGATGGCAATGAAAACAATAAAGAAACGTAGATCTTTCTTAGTCATTAAGTGTGTTCAGTATTTTATCTATCTCCGCTATCACATTATCCAATTGCTGGCGCATATTTTCTTTCTCTCCCTCATCAACCACCGCATCACCCAGGCGCACACTTACCATGCCATCTTCCAGCGAAGAAAGTTTTTTCGTAAGTGTTGCCACATTTTTCTCCTGCACTGCTATGGTCGCTTTGAGGCGTTTATTCTCCGTCTCCAGCGCCGCATATTTTTTCAGCAGCAGGTTCAGCTTATTGTTGAGTTGGTCCAGTGCTTCCATTATTCGCGAATTTGTGCACTCAGTTTATTCTTGTATGTATCCACCAGTTGTTTCATCAGCTGTTCGATTTCCGTATCGGTCAATGTACGGTCCTGAAGCTGAAAAGTGTAACTAAGCGCATAAGATTTCTTCCCTTTGCCCAGCTTCTCACTTTCAAATATATCGAACAACCCGAACGACTGCAGCGCATCCAGCTTCAGTTGTTCAGTAGTGTCTTTTACATCCTTGTAAGATACATTATTATCCAGCACTATTGAAAGGTCTCGCAGCACAGCAGGATACTTAGGAACTTCCTTATACCCTATCTTCACTGAAGCCAGAGCCTTCATCCAAACATCCCAGTTGATGGCTGCAAAGAAAACATCCTGCTTTACGTCAAATTCACCAAGGCGTTTTGCTGAAACCTGTTTTGCTGTGCATAGCGGTTGGTTCTTCCACTTCCACACTATTTCATTGTCACCGTTATTGTCAGCGTATGTCTGCGTTATGTTTTTGATGCCGCTATAGCTCATCAGATTATTCAGTAGGCCCTTCAGGTAAAAAATATCCGCAAGTTCTGCTTTCTGATTCCATTGTCCTGCAGCTACGTTGCCGGTTACCCATATACCCAGCATAGACTCCTGTATATACTTATCTCCTTGCTGCGTATATACATTACCATATTCGAACAGGCCAAGGTCCTGGCTCTTACGATTGCAGTTATACTGTATCACCTCCAGTCCGCCTTCCAGCAGTGATGGCCGCATTACATCAAGCTCACTGTTCAGGCTGTTGATCATTCTAACAATATCAGTCCGTTCGGGATAATACTTGCTGTTCACTATAGAGTTCGTCACGATCTCCTGCAAGCCCATACCACAAAGCAACTCTGCAGTGCGGTTGCGCACATCCCGGTCACCGGACAATGCTTTCGTAAGTGTTATGTTCAGCCTGTCAGGTATCTGTATGTTGTCTAGCCCGTCTATACGCAATACTTCTTCTACTATATCGGCAGGTTGCGAAACATCTGTTTTATTAGAAGGCACCTGCAATGTTAGTCCTTCCTTACTTTCTTGAGTGATCACAAAACCCGATGCCAGCAATATTTCCTTTATCGCTTCGTTGCCGTATACTTTACCACTCAACTTCTGAATGTAATCATAAGTTACTGCCACACTTGTTGCTTCCAGCGCAGTAGGATACACATCGGTAATACCCGATGCGATCTCGCCACCTGCAAGCTCCACGATCATTGCAGCTGCACGCTGCAGCGCAGGCAATACATTGTTAATGTCTACACCTTTTTCAAAGTGCGTCGCAGCATCCGTGCGCAATCCATGATGCAATGATGTACGGCGTATATGTTTCGGATCAAAGTAAGCGCTCTCTAAAAATACATTGGCAGTAGCATCGCTGATACCACTTGTCAGTCCGCCAAACACACCACCAATCGCTAATGGTCCCGCTGCATCACAGATCATCAGATCTTCTGCGCGCAACTTTCTTTCTTTATCATCAAGGCCCTTGAAAACAGTGCCTTCTGCAAGGAAGCGCACATTGATCTCACTGCCGCTTATTTTATCTGCATCAAATGCATGAAGTGGTTGCCCGTATTCATGCAGCACATAGTTTGTGATGTCTACGATATTGTTGATGCTGCGCACTTCTATGGTTTGCAGCTTTTCCTTTAGCCATTCGGGCGATGGGCCCACCTTCACATTCTTCAGGCTGATACCCGCATAGCGTCGGCATGCTGCAGGTTCCGCTATATTTACATTTACCAGTTGTGCACCTTTCGCATGAGTATCTATCGCAGGCATTACTACGCTATACTTTTTGCCTTTGTGATGCGTCAGGTAAGCGCATACATCACGCGCCACACCTATATGGCTGTTGGCGTCTGATCTGTTCGGTGTAAGCCCTATATGTATCGCAAAATCAGTTTGCGGTATGTTGAAGTACTCTTTAGCAAGTGTACCTACGACCGCATCAGCGGGCAGTATCATAATGCCTTCATGGCTTTTACCCAGCCCTATTTCATCTTCAGCACATATCATGCCCTGGCTTTCTTCACCTCTTATCTTCGCTTTCTTTATCTGGAAGGCCTCTCCATCAGTAGGATGTACCATTGCGCCCACAGGTGCCACAACTACTTTTTGGCCCGCGGCCACATTAGGAGCACCGCACACTATCTGCACCGGCGCATCTCCGCCCAGGTTCACTGTTGTTACACTGAGTTTATCTGCATTAGGATGCTTTGCACAGGTCAATACCTCCCCTATTACCAGCCCTTCCAGGCCGCCTTTTATGCTTTCTGCAGCCTCAACCGCCTCAACCTCAAGCCCTATAGAAGTAAGAATTTTGCTTAATTCATTTACAGGCACGGGTTCCGGCAGGTATGCAGACAGCCATTGATAAGAAACGATCATTCCAGAAATTAATTTGAGCAAAGATAACCCTTGATAATAGGAAAAAGCTGCTGCTCAAAAAAACCATTAACAAAAAACTTTTTACAGTTGATAATCTTAATTCTATGTGGATTTATGTGCAAAACCACGGATTTTACCGAACTTTACCTGCATAACGTGGGGATAAGTAGTGTATAAGGCTCTTTAGTGATGGGATAATTAAACTTTTCAAAAACGATTTCTACCTGATTTTTCCTTTTACATTCGTTCTCCGCACAGGAGTTTTAATCATTTCTTAATACGGGCTTAATAGTAAACAAGGTGTTTTCTATTGAAAATAAAGCTGAACATTAAGGGAATTGGCATCTCCGGTGCATAAGAAAATAAAATAATAACTCACTATATAACAGGTTACACAGGTAATGGCAGTTAATATTAAAAAAGAATTTGGTAACACAAGGAACCGTAAACCGGACCTGACCACCATGGTTTACGGAAAAGTGCCCCCACAGGCGCCCGAACTGGAAGAAGCAGTACTGGGTGCATGTATGCTGGAAAAAGACACTTTTGCACAGGTTTTAGAGATCATACAGTCAGAAGAGTGCTTTTATGTAGACGCTCACCAGAAGATATATTCCGCCATGAGGCGCCTTTTCGACAAGGGTACTCCTGTAGATCTGTTGACGATAACGGAAGAACTGAGAAAGACCAATGAGCTGGAGATAGTAGGCGGTGCTTACTACCTTACTCGCCTCACAATGAGCGTTTTATCAAGCGCCCACGTGGAAGCTCACTCCCGCCTGGTGATGGAAAAATTCATCCAGCGCGAACTGATACGCATCAGCGGATCGGTTATCAGCGATGCATACGAAGACAGCACAGACGTGTTCGACCTGCTGGACAAAGCAGAATCGGGCCTATACGAAATAACGGACAAGCACCTGCGTAAAAACTTTAAAAGCCTGCAGGAAGTACTGGTACGTACGGTAAATGAAATAGACGAGAACCGTAAGAAAACAGACGACATAACCGGTGTTCCGTCCCACTTCAAGGGCCTGGATGCAATTACCGGCGGCTGGCAGAAAACGGATCTGATCATATTGGCAGCCCGTCCCGCGGTAGGTAAAACGGCCTTTACGCTGAACCTGGCCATGAATGCGGCAATGAACGCTGGAAAGGAATTCCCGGTAGCGCTATTCTCGCTGGAAATGGGTGCGGGGCAGATCGTAAAAAGGATGCTGAGCTGCGTAACGGAAGTACACATGGAAGCCATTACCCGTGGTAAGATGGCGGAACATGAGTTCATACAAATGTCGCAGCGCATGACCAAACTGGCGCAGGCAAAGATCTTCATTGATGACCAGGCCGCGTTGAACATATTTGAGCTTCGTGCAAAGGCAAGAAGGCTGAAGCAGAAGCACAATATCCAGATGATATTGATCGATTACCTGCAGCTGATGCAGGCCAGTGTGGAGAAAGGTGGCAACCGTGAGCAGGAGATCAGTAAAATATCGCGTGACCTTAAGGCGCTCGCAAAAGAGCTGGAAGTGCCCATTATAGCACTGTCACAGTTGAATCGTTCGGTAGAAACAAGAAAGGAATCCAAGATACCGCAGCTGAGTGACCTCCGTGAATCGGGAGCCATCGAGCAGGATGCCGATATGGTTATGTTCCTGTACCGTCCTGAGTATCATGGTATCACCAACGATGCTATGGGTGAAACAATCGAAGGCGAAACCCATATCCACATAGCCAAGCACAGAAATGGTAGCACGGGCATGGTAAAAGTGCGCTTCATCAAAGAATACCAGAAGTTCGTAGACCTCGAAGATGATCGTTTTGAATCTTTCGGCGGCGGTAATGGCGGCGGTGGCAACCATGGCGGCGGCAACAGCGGCGGATTCAGTGGCGGGCCTGCAAACAAGGATAATCCACAGGCTGGTATCCGACGCGACCCTAGTGAGTTCGGCGGATCTAAGATGTTTATCCCTAGTGGTTTCCAGACAATGCAATCAAAAATGAACGATACCAATTGGGATGATGAGGACGGAGGGCCAGGCACGCCATTTAAAAAAGCGCCACCTTCCGATGATGACGTACCATTCTAATAATAAATAAAACTATCGCATATACATAAGAAACCCATCATGTCGCTCACACCGACCTGATGGGTTTCTTAACATTAAGGCTTTTAACAGGTTAAATTCAATATTTAGGTTAATTTTGCAGCCTTGATGATTCATTCATCTTCACGCATACAATAGTTTGATAATGAGCCGTATTTACTTCGACAATGCAGCAACCACTGCCCTTGACCCTGAAGTTTTGGAAGTTATGATGCCTTTCCTGACAGAAAAATTTGGCAACCCTTCCTCTATCTATTCTTATGGCAGGGAGACGAAGATGGCCATTGAAAATGCCCGTAAAAGTGTAGCGCGCATCCTTAACGCAAACCCGGGTGAAATATTTTTCACATCGGGCGGCACAGAAAGCACAAATACTGCTATTACGGCTGCTATACGTGACCTTGGCTGCAAGCATATCATCACCTCGCCTATCGAGCACCACGCTACCCTGCATACTGTTGAGCACATGGCGCATTTCGGCCATGCTACGCTGAGCTATGTGAAACTGACCGATAAGGGTCATATAGACATGCAGCACCTGGAAGAATTGCTGGCGGGAAGCAAAGAAAAGACGCTTGTTACCCTCATGCATGCCAACAATGAGATCGGCAACCTGATGGACATTAAAGCTGTAGGTGAATTGTGCAGAAAGTATGACGCAATATTCCATAGCGACACAGTACAAACAGTTGGCCATTATCCTTTCGATCTGAAGAATACTTATGTGCACTTCATCAATGGAGCAGGCCATAAGTTTCACGGACCTAAGGGAGTAGGCATGCTATACGTTAATGAGAATATCACTATCAAGCCATATATCAATGGTGGTGCGCAGGAGCGCAATATGCGTGCAGGCACAGAAAACCTTTATGGTATCGTAGGCTTTGCAAAAGCACTGGAAGTAGCCACTGCACGTTACGAGCAGGACAGCGCCGCTATCAGGGAAATAAAAATGTATATGGCTGATCAGTTGCAGCAAACATTCCCGGGCGTAACGTTCAACGGCGACACCATGGGCAACAGCCTGTACACTGTGCTGAATGTATCCTTCCCTATGACAGAGCGCTCTGATATGTTGTTGTTCAACCTGGATATGGCTGGCATATGCGTAAGCGGCGGCAGTGCCTGTACCAGCGGCGCTAATTCTGTGAGCCATGTCATCAGTGCCATATACAATGGCCAGGCTGCTACAATGGTACCGATCCGTTTTTCATTTTCACGCCACAGCACGAAAGAAGAAATAGACACCGTAGTAGAAAAGTTAAAAGAACTGATCTGATCTTCATATTCTTTTTTCATTAAGTTTTAAGCCATCTATAACATAGACATGGCTTTATCACTATCTTTGGAGCCAGTTTACATACCCGCTTTGGTATAAATTTTATGCCCTAAAGTGGTACTTGCAATATTTAAGATAGAACTATGCTGCTACACAAGACCAAGATAATAGCCACAGTAGGACCCGCTTGTAATACCTATGAAAAATTGCTGGAGCTTGTTCACGAAGGAGTGAATGTATTCAGGCTCAATTTCTCACATGGCACCCACGAACAGCACAAGGTCTTTATTGACCACATCAAAAACATCAACGAAACTTTCCCATTCAATATAGCAATACTGGCAGACCTGCAAGGCCCAAAGCTTCGTGTTGGTGATATAGAGAACAACTTCCTTGATCTGAAAAAAGGGGATGAATTTTATTTCACTAACGAAAAATGCTTAGGCACACTAGCTAATATCTATATTTCTTATCCTGACTTTCACAAAGATGTACGCATCGGCGAAAAGATCTTACTTGATGATGGCAAGATCGAGGTATTGGTAAAGGAGGTAGAGATAGATAACCGCGTAAAAGTAGAAGTACTTTCACCCGGCATTCTATCTTCTAAAAAAGGTGTCAACCTGCCAGACACCAAGATATCATTGCCTTCATTGTCCGAAAAAGACCTTAAGGACCTCGACTTTATTATTAGCCAGGATATTGACTGGGTAGCACTTTCATTCGTTCGCCGCCCTGAAGATGTGACCGGCCTAAGACAAATACTTAAGCAAAAGAATAGTAACGCAAAGATCATATCCAAGATAGAGAAACCGGAAGCCCTGCTGCATCTCAGGGAGATCATACTTGCATCTGACGCCGTAATGGTAGCACGTGGCGACCTTGGCGTGGAACTACCGCTGGAGCAAGTGCCTATGATACAGAAGAATATCGTAAGCAAATGTATCCACCGTGCCAAGCCTGTCATTATCGCTACCCAGATGATGGAAAGCATGATAGACCGCACACGCCCTAACCGTAGCGAAATAACCGATGTAGCCAACGCGGTACTGGAAGGTGCCGACGCTGTAATGCTCAGTGGCGAAACAGCTATGGGTCAATACCCGGCACTGGTAATACGCACTATGGTAAGCATCATCAACGAGGTAGAGAAAGAAAAGATCGTTTATAATAAGAACCTTACCCCAAAGGCACACTCCCCATCATTCCTGAGCGATGCTCTTTGCTATAATGCCTGCGAAATTTCAAAAGATATAGAGGCAAACGCATTGATCGGCATGACTCAATCCGGCTATACAGGCTTTATGCTGTCCAGCTATCGCCCGCAGGCGCCGCTCTATGTATTTACGAAGACTCAAACGCTCGTTAACCAGCTGAGCCTTAGCTGGGGCGTAAAAGCTTTCTATTACGACAAAGAAGAAAACATGGATAATACTATTGCCGACCAGATCAGCTTCCTGAAACAAAAGGGCCTGATAAAAACCGGCGACGTAGTAGTAAATACTGGCAGTACGCCTGTGCAGGAACATTTACCTACTAACATGATCAAGGTGAGCAAGGTAGAATAGCACCGTACATTGTAAAATCAGAATCACACATCGTGAAAAAATATTGTATAGTCGCATTAATGTTGGCAACGGTTTTAAGTCATTCGGCAAATGCACAACTTGTAAAAACCAAAGACTGGTCTGGTGCAATTAGGAATTACGATATCAGTAAATTGTGGACGCAGGATAGCATTTTCATAGAGTCGCAAAATTACAAAATGCCGGAGCCATTAGGCTTTATTGGCGGGGACTATCAGCGATTTTACATCCATTATCTCTCTGTAATAAAAAGCAAAGAAGCACCTAACGTATACCTGGTAAAAGGAAAAACTCGTGTCAAAAACAACATCACCCCTTTTTCAGGCACCATCACTATCAAAGAAGCATTTCTTTATAAAGACAAGAATGGAATTGACAGCCCGGGCTTGCTGCGAGGCATCACAAAAAGCGAATGCAGATTTTACGAAGACTCAACTCTTCCCTCAAGTGGTTACATAGTTGGTGAATTAAAAACCTTCTGGTACATGGATCAACAGCAGATACTTTATGATGCGATAGAAATGACTTCAGATGGCTACGCTAACAACCAGTTTACCGGCAAATGGACCGGGTATAAAACTCATGTCACTAAAAAATGCAATTGGGGCGACTACCGCATTCCCGGCAGCGGAGACCTCGACAGCGGCGCCGGAGAATTCGTACCCAATGACAAATATTTAAGCAAAGGCTGGAAGAACTACTTTGATGCTTATGTGCATGGAGATTCCTTGCAGCAAGCAAGGCCGAGGGCCATTGAGGGCTCAAAATGGTGGAACCAGTCAAAAGCGAATTAATTTCGGCCCTCGAACAGCAAAATTCCCAATACAACAATTACATTTTCATATAGCTTTGTCTGTATGAAAGGACTTTTAGCGCTCGTTGTGCTTTTTACGACTTCAGCAGCCGTTGCCCAGCAGCAATTGATAAAATATGTAAAGCCGAATGTTGGCACCGACCGGATGGGTCATACCTATCCGGGTGCTACGGTTCCATTTGGTGCCGTTCAGCTAAGCCCGGAAACGGATACGATCCCCTATGAAGATCATGGTAGGTACAACAAAGATGTGTACAAATACTGTGCAGGCTATCAGTACCAGGACAAAACGATCGTTGGTTTTAGCCACACCCATTTCAGCGGCACCGGACATTCAGATCTAGGCGACTTCCTGATCATGCCTACCACAGGCGAGCTAAAACTAAATACCGGCACTGCAGCTGATCCTGCATCAGGTTTTCGTTCAGGATTCACTCACGCCACAGAAGTTGCAGAGCCAGATTACTATAAAGTAAAACTCGATCGCTACAATATACTTGCGGAGCTCACCACTACCACTCGTGTAGGTTTTCATCAATATACATTTCCAGCTTCAGACAAGGCGCACATTATACTGGACGCTGTTTATGGCATTTACAATTACCCGGACAAAAATGTCTGGACCAACATACGTGTAGTAAACGACACCCTTATAACCGGCTACAGGCAAACTACCGGCTGGGCCCGCACCCGTACTGTCTACTTTGCGATGATCTTATCTAAACCGATCACAGATTATGGCTTTCAGAATGGCGACAAGAAACAGGTCTACAAGGGCTTTTGGGGCAAGTTCAATCAAACGCATAAATTCCCCGAAATGGCCGGCAGGCAAATAAAAGCCTGGTTCGACTTCAAAACAGAGGAAGGAGAAAAGCTGAAGATAAAATTTGCCATATCGCCGGTATCAACAACAAATGCATTGCAGAATCTGCGCACTGAATTGCCGGGCTGGGATTTCAATGAAACTAAGAGCAATGGGCAGAAGCTCTGGGAAAAGGAACTATCTAAAATAGTCGTACAGGGCGACAATGAAACAAAAGAAAATTTCTATACCGCCATGTATCATTCTTTCATCAATCCTACAGTATATATGGATGTTAACCGTGAATATCGCGGACTGGACCAGGAGACACATAAGGCTGAAGGATTCACCAACTACACCACCTTCTCATTGTGGGATACACACAGGGCATTGCATCCTTTATTCAATATCATTCAGCCAAAACGCAATGCAGACATGATCAATTCTATGCTGGCCCATTACGACCAAAGCCCTGAACACATGCTGCCCATCTGGTCAAACTCTGCCAACGAGAACTGGTGCATGACGGGTATCCATGCGCTATCTGTAATAGCTGACGCTGTGGTTAAAAATGTACCGGGCTTCGATGTAAAAAGAGCCGCAGACGCCTCATTCAGAACTGCTGAGAATTTTGGTTACGAAGGGCTGGGGCATTTCAATATGCACGGATATGTACCCGAGGACCAGTCATCGTCATCAGTATCCAAAACACTGGAATATGCGTATGATAGCTGGTGCATGCTACAGATGGCAAACAAAATACACAATGATGGATTTGCTCATTTATTCGCTTCCCGTTCAGAGAACTTCTGGAATGTGCACGACGCCACATCCGGCTTTATGCGCCCACGGTTAGCAGACCAATCATTCAAAAAGGACTTCGATGTACTCAACACCGATGAGCCGGGTTTCATAGAAGGTAACGCATGGAATTACAGCCTGTACGTACCCCACCGCCCGAAAGAACTTATACAGATGAACGGAGGCAATAAACGCTTTATAGCCCACCTTGATTCATTGTTCACTATGAAACTCCCTGATAGCTACTTTGCCAATACAGAAGACATTACACGTGATGGCATCATCGGCAACTACGTACATGGCAATGAGCCATCACACCATGTTGCATATCTGTATAACTATGCTGACGCTCCATGGAAAACACAGGAGCATGTGCGCATGATACTGAAACAAATGTATCACCCCACTCCATCAGGACTAAGCGGCAATGACGATTGCGGGCAGATGAGTGCATGGTATATATTCAGCGCTATGGGTTTTTATCCTGTAGCACCAGGCAACGACCATTATGACCTGGGAAGCCCATGTATTGAATCCGCATCCCTGCATTTAGAGAACGGGCGCACATTCACCATCAAGACACAAAACCAAAGCACGGAAAATGTATACGTACAAAAGGTCACCCTTAACGGCCAGGTTCTCGACCGCACCTATATCACTCACCCTGAAATAATGAATGGCGGCGAGCTCGTCTATTACATGAGCGACAAAATAACCATACCTGCCGAAGACATAGACCACTAGGACTATCTCTTGTAGCTGTCTGCTGCTGGATTTATTTTAGGCAATGGTTTACGTGGCAGCATTTCATCGCGCATTGCTGTATTGTAAACAAATGCTGCCATGATAATAGATGCCTGCATCAGATCATTGGCACTTACGCGATCATAAGAGTCCATATTGGTATGATGGGTGCGGGTGCCATACTCCAGGCCATCCTGTATGAATTGAAATCCTGGTATGCCCACTTCATCAAACGATATGTGGTCGGTAGATCCTGTATTTTTAATGGTTACAGTGCTTGCGCCAAGGTCAGCAAACGGCTCCAGCCATTCAGAGAATATAGGGCGTAGCTCATCATTACCCTGCATATAGATACCGCGTATCCTGCCGCCACCATTGTCCAGGTTGAAGTAGGCGGAAACCTTTGAGTGGTCCGGCTTCAGTTCCATCGTCAGCCTGTTGCCAAAGTGATTCTTCACATAGCCGCGTGACCCTAACAACCCCTGCTCTTCGCCGCTCCACAATACTACACGTATGGTACGGCGTGGCTTTACGCCTATTGCTTTCAGTATGCGGATCGCTTCCATAGCTACTGCAGCGCCTGCTCCGTTATCCGTAGCGCCTGTAGATGCATGCCAGCTGTCCATGTGGCCGCCAAGCATTACTAACTGCTCTTTCAGATTTGGATCCGTACCCGGTATCTCGGCTACCACATTACACTCTATAGAGTCTACTGCCTGGAAAGTTGTTTTGGTGTCCATTTCCAGCGTCACTTCCTTGCCGGCATCCAGCAGGCGTGCTATCCTGTTGATGTGTTCATTCCCCATCTCCATTTCCGGCAGCACCTGCGGTGCATCCCATGCGCGTGAAGCGCCGTTAGAAGTAAATACAGTACCCATAGTCCCCCTGCTGCCACCACTCAGCACAGCAATAGCCCCTTCTGCCGACAGGAAGGAATCTATTGACTTTCTTAATACCATAGATGATGCCCGTGCATTGGATGGCTTTGCTGGCCTCTGGCTTAAATTGGTCGCCACCTCTTCCGAATGCGGATCCATAGCTATCTTCTTCAGGTCTTCATCCGTAAGCCTGCTGGCATCAGGTGTAAAGTTTGGTTTTACCTCGTTAGTGGCCGGAGGCATCACTACTATCTTGCCACGCAGCTTACCTGCATACTGCTCCATGTCCTGCCTGTTTTCTATACGCACCAATATCGCACTGGCTTTTACCAGGCTGTTGGTGCCGGGTGTCCATGCCTTAGGAACACCTATCAGCGCCTGGTAGTATGGCGCCGTCATGGCAAGGTAGCTTTTATTGATCTCCCATCCTTTGCCAAAGCCACCCCATGGCTCTATAGCTACATTGCTCAGGCCCCAGTCTGCCAGTTGCTGCCGCGACCATTTTTCCGCACTCTTCATCCCCGCAGAGCCTGTGAGCCTTGGGCCGTTCACCTCCGTCAGGTTAAAGAGTATCTCCATCACCTTCGAATTATTGAACCCCTCGTTCTTGATCAGCTCTATGGTATGTATATCCACATGCTCATTCTTATCGCCTTTGAAGGACATACATACAATGGCAAGCATGGTCAGCAGGAAGCCGGCGGTATATTTCATGATCATTCTTATTTAACGGGCAAAGTAATGAAAAAGCCGCACAGCCAAAAGCAATGCAGCTAATTCACCCCTTCAGGGTTATTACTTCCTAATACAGCCCGTTGATCTGCGCCTTAAAATCGTTAGGATCAACTTCGGTAAGTGTAATAGTATAAGTGCTTCCAGTTGTAGCCGGATTAGCTAAAGACACACCTGCATAGAAATGCCCATTGATCAAACAAAAGGAAACAAAGTGAACTGCAGCCTTGGGTATATTACTAACAGAATAGATGCCCGAGGCTAAACTGCTGAGTGGCATTACTCCATTCTGTGCGTCAAAAATTGCGTATGAAAATAGTGCAGAGATAGCAGAATTATCAAAACCGGAAGCAACAATGGCTACTTTGAATTTTTGCAAATTTGAAGAGTTCATGAAATGATCACAGTTCCAGAATTTCAATGAATCACACAAAATACGTATCGTATCCCCTTTATATACTATTGTGCCTGAGGCACTGTCTCCTTTTGTAATTTGCCAATTTACTTTATTCGTTGAAGTACCCCCATTAGTATCGCCTGTAAACAAATTCATCACTGTATCTTTTGATCCGAACTGGGGTATACTAGCAATGAATGTCATACCGGGTCTCATAGACAATTGTTGTCCATTCTTGGTTGCATTCACATATATTTCTCCGCCCGAAACCAATGGCATGCCATCACTTATTGGCAGTACACCGGAAAAGATCATGTCACCTTTCTTGGGATATTCAGTCACCTCTACCTGCACATTGCCTGTTACAAGCGCACCGGCTTCATCTGCAAATGAGTTTGGCCGAAAAGTATATCTCACCCCATTGCTTCCATAGAACGATGTAACCGTTCCCGCATCAAATATCATAACCTTAGGCTTTTGCTCCAGCATGGAAAACACCTCATCCATGGAGGCGTATGTCTTAAATTTAGTGGTACCTACCGGATTACTTGGTTCATTTTTCTTCGTGCATGCCAGTGTAGTAAGCATCAGCAGCACAACGGGAATGAGTAGTTTTTTCATAATAGATTTGAGTTAAGGTTAAATAATGTAACGCAATATACAATGAAAATATTGTGTATTCATAATCAACAAGACCTCGACCTTTCAGGTTTCTCCCTTTCACTATTTTCACTTCCCCAGCCACTGCTTGAAGGCGGCTGCCCGTGCTTTGCTTACGAATATATCCTTATCGTCCACGTTCAGCAGGGTTATTTTCAAGCGCCCGTTAAAGTGATTGTATATCTTGTCTATCGTAGAGAGTGGAGCAATATAGGTCCGGTTGATGCGGAAGAATACTTTCGGGTCCATCACTTTCTCCAGCTCGTCCAGCGATTCATCTATAATGTGCTTCTGCCCTTTCGTGGTGTGCAGGAACACTACTTTATCATCAGCCTTTACATAGGCCACCTCTTCTACCGGTATGGTAATGAGCCGCTCGCCTACCCGCACCAGGAAGCGGGCTTTATAACTGGCACCGCCACCTACAGCTATCTGCTGAAAAATGTCCAGCATCTTCTTGCTGATGCCGGCCTGCTGTCCGTGCAGCGAATGATACTTCGCAAATGCCGCCTTCAGCTCATCCTTGTCTATTGGCTTCAGCAGGTAGTCTATACTGTTCAGCTTAAAGGCATTGAGCGTATAGGCATCGTAAGCCGTGGTGAAAATAACAGGTGCCGTTGTATTCACCTGCCGGAACACATCCAGGCTCAGGCCGTCGGCCAGTTGTATGTCGGAGAGGATAACATCGGGCGCCGCATTGCTGCTCAGCCATTCTATGGCTTCCTTTACGCTTTCCAGTACGGCCAGTACCACAGCGCCGGGCTCTGCTTCCTTCAGCAATTGCTGCAGCCTGGTGGCTGCTGCCTTTTCGTCTTCTAATATGAGTACGTTCATGGAGTATATTTTGTGCCTGCTTAGGCGATCTTTAGTTTCCTGGCCCATTTTTTACTGGCCCGCGTTATAAGCACTGAGCCCACAATGCCCGGCGCTATCCATAATATCCATCCCTGCGGTATGCTCACGTTGTTTACCAGGAAGGCGGTAAACGTAGCAATGTACGCGCCACCCATTTTAGCAATGTGCATGAGCAGCCATTGCTTGTTTCGCGGAACAAAGTTGGCTGCATCGTTGTACATCTTTATATCCTTCACCACCATAAGCAGCATAATAAGGCCGAAGAACGTAAGCACACGCACTACAGACTGGTGCCCCGGCACAGTTACCACGAAAGGAAACACGACCATAAACAGTGAAGTAAGCAATGCAAAGTATAATGGCAGCTTGTGCCTAGGCGTGGGTACATATGCCTGCTTCATCCGCCAGTTGTCAATTGCCTGTTTGCCACCGTAGGTCATGTAGAAAGAGAAGATGGCTATAGACAGCAAAAAGGGATTGAACCTCATCAACGTCATAATGAGTGCAGAAAGAGCTATGCCATACATAGATATGTAGTAGACCTTTCCGGCTGTGTTGTGCACCCTTTTCCCTTTAGCGCTTACAATAGCCACAAGACCACTCAGCAATGCTACCGCGCCTACAATGATGTGGATAATTAAGATGGCCTTGTACATAAAAATGAGTTTTATGAATTGAGTAATTGAATTATAGCAATGGTATTTTCACTGTAAACAGTTCATTCGCCTCATCTACTACTACCGGCATATTCGTGGCCAGTGCATACCGCTTCCTTATATTGTCCAGACCTATGTTGGTCGACTTTTCTATCAGCGACTTACGCTGCAGTGTGTTCGCCACCACAAGATAGGCTCCCTCGTTATATATCTTCACTGACAGCGGATGCTCATGCGACAGCTCATTGTGCTTTATGGCATTCTCTACCAGCATCAGCATTGATTGAGTAATTATCTTCTGCTGCATGGCCGCATCGCTTACCTGTATAGCTACAGCCAGCTTGTCGCCATAGCGCTGCTCGTTCAGGAAGAGGTATGATTGCACCACCTTCAGCTCGGTAGCCACATCTATAGTATTGTCACCGCTATGCTGCAGGGAGTAGCGGAATACCTTCGACATCTGCTCCACAAAGCGCACCGCTACATCAGGCTGCTGGGGTATCATTACGGTCAGTGTGTTCAGCGAGTTGAACAGGAAGTGCGGGTTCACCTGACTCTTCAGCGTTTCATACTGGCTCTGTATCATCTCCTGCTTCATCTGCTCGTTCTCTTCGCCCTTCTCCTTAAGGCCTCTCAGCGCCATCTGCGCAGTTACCATAAATCCTATTGCCATGCTTAATACAGCAGACCATGTGCAATTATTAATGTAGGTGTCGACAGACTGCTCTGTATGTATACCTGACAACACCAGTCCCTTTATAGCTAAAAAAGAAAGTAATGAACCACCGGCGGCGAAAATGAGCCCTCCCAGGAATACCTTCAGCGTCGGGCGTTCGGTCCAGTTCATGCGGCGGAACACAAAACCATTGAGCACATAAAAGAACGCAAGGCAGCATGTGGTCATGCCGAGTGAGAAGGCCACGCTATAGTGCCAGTTGCCTCCATGGCTGTAATACTGATGATTACCCAGCAGGTTTACTGCTATTACTATTAAGTAAGAAGCTACGGCAAACGGTATCAATTTTCTGAACTGTGACATAAAACTGTTTTAAAGTTAATTAATACCTCAAAACTCGTATGTATGCAGCCAAAAGAAAATGCTTTTCCGACGAACCACCCAAAACGCAGGTGAACTGCCTCCCATAAATAGCGAAGCCTCCGACCCAAAAGTCGGAGGCTTCAATAATCTGGTATACAGCATTTAGATCAGCTCTATAGAGCGATTCACAAACTCCGTAAGATCAGCGCCGGTAAGCATGCCCTGCGATATCATTGCCAGGTCGAACGCTTGTTTTGCCAGGCGCGACTGCAGTTCTTCGCCGTCTGCTTTCAGTATTTTGCTGATGAGCTTGTGGTTGCCGTTGATGGCTACTTTATAGCGATCAGGTATAGCGCCGTAGAAGCCCATATTGCTACCGCTCAGCTGCGCCATGTCCTTCATCCTGCGCATGAACTCGTCCATCGTTACGGTAACCGGAGCTGCTTCAGGATTCAGGCCTTCTATCTCTACCGTCATGGTAGGGCGGTTGATCGCCTTTTCAAAGATGCCCTTCACCTTGGCTGTTTCATCTTCTGTAAGTACAGACGATAATGTCTCTTCCTTTGTGATCAGCTTGTCAGCAACATCTGCATCCACACGCTTCAGGGATGTCTTGTCCAGCTTGCTTTCCAGGTTGTGTATGAAGTGTGTATCTATTGGCGAGTTCATCAGCAGTACATCATAGTCCTTTTTGTTGGCGCTCTGTATGAAGCTGTCCTGCTTTGCAGGATCATTGGTATAGATGTACACTACAGTGCCGTCCTTGTCTGTCTGCAGCGGGCTTACCTTTTCACGGTATTCGTTCAGCGTAAAGAATTCTTTCTTAGTATTAGCCAGCAGCGCGAAGTCTTTCGCCTTGTCGTAGAATTTGTCTTCGCTGATCATGCCGTACTTTACGAACATGCCTATATCCTGCCACTTCTCTTCATATGCCTTGCGGTCTGCTTTGAACAGGTCGCTGAGCTTGTCTGCCACCTTGCGGCTTATGTAGCTGTTTATCTTCTTCACATTGCTGTCTGCCTGCAGGAAGCTGCGGCTTACGTTCAGCGGAATATCCGGGCTGTCTATCACACCGTGCAGCAGCATCAGGAACTCAGGCACTATATCCTTCACCTCGTCGGTGATGAACACCTGGCGGCTGAACAGTTTTATCTTATTGCGCTGCAGTTCAAATTCGTTCTTCACCTTAGGGAAGTACAACACCCCTGTCAGGTTGAACGGATAATCCACGTTCAGGTGTATCCAGAACAGCGGGTCTTCGCTCATCGGGTACAGCTCGCGGTAGAAGTTGAGGTAGTCCTCATCCTTCAGGTCGGCAGGTGCCTTGGTCCAGATGGGGTTTGTTTCGTTGATGATGTTGTCAACTTCTATTTCCTTGGTCTTTTGCTTTTCGTCAGCTGCAAGTGGCTTGCCATCTTCGTCCAGCACTTCTGCTTCTTCTACTGTTTCATCATCTACATAGCGCGTCTTGGTACCAAACTGTATAGGCACCGGAAGGAAGCGGCAATACTTGTGCAGTATCGTATCCAGCCTGTCCTTATCCAGGAACTCTATGCTGTCTGCATTTACATGCAGTATAATGTCTGTACCCCTTGTGGTGCGGGTACCTTCTGTTATTTCAAATTCGGTGCTGCCGTCGCATATCCAGCGGGCAGGCTCTGCGCCTTCCTGGAAGGAGAGTGTCTGTATCTCCACCTGGTCTGCCACCATAAAGGCGGAGTAGAAGCCGAGGCCGAACTTACCGATCAGCTCATTGGCATCCTTGGCGTCCTTGAATTTCTCTACAAACTCCTCTGCACCGCTGAAGGCGATCTGGTTGATGTATTTCTTTATTTCCTCAGCCGTCATGCCTATACCATTGTCTGATATAGTGATGGTCTTAGCCTCTGCATCGAAAGCCACCTTTACCAGCGGGCTACCAACTTCGCCATTGAACTGGCCCATAGCCGACAAGCGCTGCATCTTTTTCACTGCATCTACGGCATTGCTCACCAGCTCGCGCAAAAAGATCTCGTTGTCGGAGTATAAAAATTTCTTAATGATCGGAAAGATGTTTTCCGTGTGGATGGAGATAGAACCTTTTTCTTGCATAGTCTTATATTATTATTTAGTAGTTTGAATAATTGCTCCCGGCAAAGCATAGCTAACGCCAGTAACTACCACCCATCAATCTATATTCCAAACTGTTTTATTTGACAAATTGACAGCGAATGCGGTCTTGTTTGGCAGAGCAAGTGCTGTTGCTCACTTTTCTTTGCACTTTTTTGTTGCTCACCTTGCTATTGATAATCAGGCAATTAATACAATTCAAGCCTGTAATTATTGCTCAAAAGTTGCTCAATCATTGCTCACTTTTTGCGCACCTTGCAATTCAGGACCTGCAAAATTGCGGTTTTGCTGGAAATAAAAACCCGTTTTTGAAATAACGTTGAAAATCAATCATTTATCTTTCAAAAATTGCGGGATTGTTGCGGGTTTTCTGCGGGACCGGAAGGTTGAGCCGCAATTTTGCCTGACAGAACAATCTTCATTTCTTGCGGATTGCGGGAAAATAATCCTGATTTTGAAATAGCATTGATAATCAACTACTTTTTTTTCAAAATTGCGGGATTTCTGCGGGTTGTCTTCCGATCTGCAAGCAAGACGTTGTAGTGCAACGTCTCTACCAAACAGGGACTTATTTTACAGCAAAATGGGTGCCAAATTGTTGAGGAAACCCATACCCCTAAGTCGTCATAATTATCTAGTTAACCGATTTTATTCTTAGGCCCTATCATTCTTATGGACATGCCCATCCAGGTCTTTAGCCGGTAGTAGGTGTCATTCTTATCGTCGTAGTACCACCGGGATAGTGATGCTGGTTTTTCCACAGGGGTGTAGCGAAACCTGCCCCACATGTTTTGCTTAATTACTACGTACCGGGAGGCATGTGCATTTACAGTCGCTCCTATGGCCAGTAGCAGGAGGGTTGTCTTTAAGTAGCGCATATGTTTATTGGTTTAGGTGGCAAGAACGTACTTGTTACCTGCTTAGTATATAAATAAGCAGGCCACCGGATTCTTTAACAAAACGCCCACACAATCTAAATACACTATTATAAATATATTATATTTACGCAACACATGGGGGATGAACCGTTTCTAAGTTGGATATGCAAAAGATACATACGAAGCAAACATGCGGATCAATTGAATATAGCATGACTACATTATATATATATAATGTCACTAAACACACATTCCAAAAATTACCATCTCTATGAATTCGTGTCATTTTTATATAAAGTTTCAACGGGGCTTTATTTTTTTATATTAAATACTATCTTTGCCGACCTCGCTCCGGACAGACCTATCGGTCAGGATGGGGATTATCAGTATTTTATAAAGACAATTTTAACAACAACCCATGCATCTAAAAGGTTTGGTGAAGTTTTTTACTGGCGCGCTTATCTTGATATCGCTGTACCAGCTTTCGTTGACATTAATAGTGCGGAACGAAGAAAAGAAAATGCGTGCGCAGGCAGAACGCGCAGCAAAAGCAGAGAACCCTACGGCTACCGGCCAGGAATTGACGAAACTCGTTGATGCTCACTACCAGAACATTACTGATAGTATGCAGGGCGAAGTGATCTTCAGTGTTCCTGTACTGAAGAAGTACTCTTACCAGGCGGCAAAAGCTGAAGAGCTGAGCCTTGGCCTGGACCTGCAAGGTGGTATGAACGTGACACTGGAAGTGAGCCTGGATGACCTGGTACGCTCTATGTCAAACAACCCACGTGATGCTGCGTTAAACAAAGCGATCAATGACGCAAATAACCAGAAAGCAAACAGCGAAGCTGACTTCATACAGTTGTTCGGTGAGATCTACCAGAAGGAAAATCCTACGCAGAACATGGCGTACCTGTTTACCAAGCCATCTGAAAAAGAGATCACGCTTTCCTCTACCAACGCACAGGTACTGGCTAAGCTGAACGCTGAAGCAAAGGATGCGGTAAAGCGTACTTATAATGTACTGAAAACACGTATCGATAAGTTCGGTGTGGCTAACCCTAACGTGAACCTTGATGAAAAGAAAGGTATCATAACAGTGGAACTGGCAGGCGTGCAGAACCCTGAGCGTGTACGTTCTTACCTGCAGGCTACTGCAAAGCTGCAGTTCTTTGAAACATATACTAACCAGGAGATAGGCCCGATCATCAACGATGCGAACACTGCACTGGCTAACTATCTTTCAGGTAAGAAGGAAGATACTGCTAAGGCAGACACCTCTGCAACTGCTGTAGCAGCTGCCGGCAGCGACTCTGCGAAAACAGCAACGTCTGATACAGGTAACCTGAACTCAATGCTGGCAAGCAAGCCTGATACTAAATCAGCAACAACTGATACTAATAAAGCAAAAGAACTGGAAGGCGCTAAGAAATACCCATTGTCTGCTGTGATCATGCCAAACGCATCTCAGCAGGATGGTTACTACCCTAGCCCTGTAGTTGGCTATGTAAGCAAAAGGGATACCGGAAAAGTAAACAGGTACCTTGCTGTTGAGGTAGTGAAGAACAGATTCCCATCTAACACACGTTTCCTTTATGGCGCTGACGATTCAAAGAATCACGATCCTAACGCACGTATTCCATTGTATGCTGTTAAGATGCCTCCGGGCGGCAACGCAAGGCTGGAAGGTGACCACATCACTATGGCGCGTGCTGACTACAACCCAATGAACGGACAACCTGATGTGAACATGGACATGGACATCACAGGTGCTCGTATCTGGAAAGATATGACCGGCAAAAGTGTAGGCGGTTATGTAGCGGTAGTACTTGATGACAAGGTTTACAGTTGCCCTCGTGTAGATAATGAAATAGCTACCGGCAGCACTGAGATCTCAGGTTCATTTACTGCAGAAGGCGCACAAGACCTTGCAAACATCCTTAAGTCTGGTAAACTTCCGGCACCGGCACACATCGTGCAGGAGCAGGTGGTAGGTCCTACACTGGGTATTGAGAACATCAACAAGGGTGTTAAC
>Ga0209023_10001663_pt1 | contig 29202 bp, 27 predicted proteins | sample LakOneMetagenome_FD_187468 | JGI IMG/M metagenome (GOLD analysis project Ga0209023, IMG submission 187468) | Freshwater and sediment microbial communities from Lake Erie, Canada (SPAdes) (version 2) | ecosystem: Environmental > Aquatic > Freshwater > Lentic | place: Lake Erie, Canada...
CTCTGACTTGATCCAGCGTTGGATGGCAGCGGCGACGGCGACCGCACTGATCCTGGCGAGCGGCTCGGCCTTCGCCCAGAGCATCAACGACTCCAGCGCGCCCGTGGATATTTCCGCGGACGAGCAGGAGAACATCAACAGCCAGTGCCGCACGATCTTCCGCGGCAATGTCGAGATGCTGCAGGACAAGAGCCGGCTGCGGGCCAGCGTGGTCAACGCCTACTCCACCCGCAAGCCCGGGGCCCAGGCCGGTTCGAACGCCTGCGGCGATGTCGACCACGTGGAAGCCGAAGGCGACGTCTATTTCGTCAACCAGGACCAGACGGTCCGGGGCGACCGCGCCGTGTTCACCTATTCCAACGACACCATCGTGATCACCGGCAATGTCATCGTCGTGCGCGGCCAGGACGTGGCGCGCGGCGACCGCATGACGGTCAACACCAAGACCAACGATGTGAAGCTGGAATCCAACGTCAAGGGCCGGGGCAAGACCGGGCGCGTGCGCTCGGTGATCTATCCCGAAAAGTCCCAGACCCCGGCTCCGGCCAACCGCTAGGCTCGCCCGAATGAAGATGACGCCCCTCGGCGGTTCCAATCGCCCCGAAGCCGACGGTCTGTTTGTCGACGCTGTCGGCAAGTCGTTCGGTGACCGCCCGGTGGTCAAGAGCGTCTCCCTGCGCCTGAAGCGCGGCGAGGTCGCCGGCCTGCTGGGCCCCAACGGCGCGGGCAAGACCACCTGCTTCTACATGATCACCGGCCTGATCGCCGCCGACTACGGCTCGATCTATCTGGACGGCGAGGACATCACCGCCCAGCCGATGTTCCAGCGCGCCCGCCTCGGCGTCGGCTATCTGCCGCAGGAAGCCTCGATCTTCCGGGGCATGACGGTCGAGCAGAACGTCATGGCCGTGGTCGAGATGCGCGAGAAGAACCAGCGCGCCGCCGCAGAGACCGTGACCAACATTCTAGAGGAACTGCGGATCACCCATATCCGCAAGTCGCCGGCCGTGGCCCTGTCGGGCGGCGAGCGGCGGCGGGTGGAAATCGCCCGGGCCCTGGCCAGCGAGCCGTCGTTCATGCTGCTGGACGAACCCTTCGCCGGCATCGACCCCCTGGCCATCGCCGATATCCGCGAGGTCATCGGCTATCTGAAGAAGCGCGGGATCGGCATTCTGATCACCGACCACAATGTCCGCGAGACGCTGGATATCATCGATCGCGCGTCAATCATTCACGCCGGCGAGGTGCTGTTCGAGGGTTCCCCTAAGGAAATCATCGAGGATCCGGAAGTCCGCCGCGTTTATCTGGGCGATCATTTCGCCGAGCGCGTCTAGGAAATAATCCATATCGCAGAATGACTTATCCCGCGCGGCCCTTCGGCTTCGCGGGATTTTCATTGCTCGACGACGGGACTGAAGGTCGCACCGGCCCGGATATTGCAAGCGTTGGCGCCCCGTTAACCTAGTTGCCCTTCAATGGGGATCGAAACGTAATTCGATTTGCCCAGGAGGGCGCATTGGCTCTCGGCCATCGACTGGAGCTTCGGCAAGGCCAGGGCCTCGTCATCACGCCGCAACTGCAGCAGGCGATCAAGCTGCTGCAGCTGTCGAACATCGAGCTCGACGCCTTCGTCGAGGCCGAGCTGGAGCGCAATCCGCTCCTGCAGCGTGATGAGGGTGAAAGCGAACCCGCGACCGAAATCGACCGCGAGCCGGCGGCCAGCGACCTTGGCGTCGATATCGTGGCCGAAGGCTCGGCCAATTCGGAAATGGACGCCACGCCCGACGACGTCTCTCCCGGCGAGCGCGCCTCGGGTGATGGCGAGCAGGCCCAGGAGGCCGGCGGCCAGATCGACTGGTCGCGCGCCGGCGGTGGCGGCTCTTTCGAGCATGACGGCGACTATGAAGGCGCCCTGACGGCCGTTCCCACCCTGTCGGAGCACCTGCAGGGTCAGCTGGCCCAGTCGGGCCTGTCGGCGGCCGAGCAGCTGGTGGCCAATGTCCTGATCGACGGCGTCGACGAGGGCGGCTATCTGCGCCTGGACCTGGCCGAGACCGCCGAGCGCCTGGGCTGCGCCGAGGCGCTGGTCGAGCGCGTCCTGACCGTGCTCCAGGGTTTCGAGCCCACCGGGGTCTGCGCCCGCGACGTGCGCGAATGTCTGGCCCTGCAGCTCAAGGACCAGAACCGCTGCGACCCGGCCATGGCCGCCCTGCTCGACAATCTGGACATGCTGGCTCGCCGCGACATGAACGGCCTGCGCAAGGTGTGCGGCGTCGATGACGAGGATCTGCGCGAGATGATCGCCGAGATCCGCGCGCTGACCCCGCGTCCGGGCGCGGCCTACGCCAGCGAGACCGCCGAGACCCTGGTGCCCGACGTCCATGTCCGCGAGGGTCTGGGCGGCATGTGGCATGTCGAGCTCAATACCGACACCCTGCCCCGGGTGCTGGTCGACCAGCGCTATCACGCCCGGGTCTCCAAGGGCGCGCGCACCGACCAGGAAAAGACCTTCGTCTCCGACTGCATGGCCACCGCCAACTGGCTGGTGAAGAGCCTGGACCAGCGCGCCAAGACCATTCTCAAGGTTTCCAGCGAGATCGTACGCCAGCAGGACGGCTTCCTGGCCTTCGGCGTCGAACATCTGCGTCCGCTGAACCTCAAGACCGTCGCCGACGCCATCGGCATGCATGAGAGCACCGTCAGCCGGGTCACCTCCAACAAGTACATCGCCACCCCGCGCGGCGTGTTCGAGCTGAAGTTCTTCTTCACCTCGGCCATTCAGTCGTCCGAGGGCGGCGAAGCCCACTCTGCCGCCAGTGTCCGTCACAAGATCAAGGGTCTGGTGGAGGCCGAGAAGGCCGAGAAGGATGTCCACTCCGACGACGCCATCGTCGAGATCCTGAAATCGGCTGGGGTCGACATCGCCCGGCGCACGGTGGCCAAGTATCGCGAGGCGATGCGCATTCCCTCATCGGTCGAGCGCCGGCGCCTGATCAAGGAAACGTGCTGAGCCGCTGCGGGCGCGTGGCCATTTTCCGGAAAGCGCCTATCTTCACGACCCATTGATCGGTCCTGCGTTATAAGCTCCATGAGTAGGAGCACGCATGTCGACCGATAGCCTAGCGGACGTGATCGAAGGGTTTGGCGAGGACGTTCGTCCGATCCTGACCGTCGGCCAGATGCTGGAGGCCTTTGACAGCCGCGCCTTCGGGGCGATGCTGTTCGTGTTCGGAGCTTTGAACACCCTGCCGCTGCCGCCGGGCTCCTCGACGATCCTCAGCCTGCCGATCCTGCTGCTGGCCCCCCAGATCGCCCTGGGCGCCGACGCGCCTTGGCTGCCGCGCCGGATGATCGACCGGCCGGTCAAGCGCGACGATCTGCGCGGCCTGTTCCGCAGGCTCACCCCCTTGGTCAAGCGCATGGAGCTGATCACCAGGCCCCGCCTTTCCTGGCTGTTCTCGCCGCTGGGCGAGCGGATGATCGGCGTGGTCTGCACTCTGCTGGCGCTCGTGCTCATCCTGCCGATCCCGCTGGGCAATCTGGCCCCCGGCGCGACGGTGGCGATCCTGTCCCTGGCCCTGCTGCAGAGGGACGGATTGCTGGCCCTGCTGGGCTATATGATGGCCCTGGTGAGCCTGGGTCTGTTGTTCGTCAGCGCCGGGGTCGTGACCGCCGCCGTCCACCAGATCATCGGTCTTGTTTCGAGCTTTTTCTGAACCCATTACGGCCGCTTGACACCGCCTCCGGACAGGCGCGTTGTTAGGCCATGCAAGTCCAAATCTCCGGCAAGCATGTCGACGTTGGCGAGGCTCTGCGAGCGCGAGTCTCCGACGAAATCACCCTGAGCATCGGCAAGTATTTTGATCGCGGCGGCAACGCCGACGTGGTCATCAGCAAGGAGGGCCATGCCTTCCGGGCCGACTGTTCGGTAAAGCTGGCTTCGGGTCAGCAACTGATCAGCCATGGAGCGGGCGGTGACGCCCACGCGGCCTTTGACGCCGCCCTGGCCAAGATCGAGACGCGCATACGTCGCTACAAGCGACGACTGAAGAGCCATTCCATCGCCGCCAACGCCAAGCAGGCCGAAAACGCGGCGATGTATGTTCTGCGGGCTCCCGATGTCGACGAGCATGAGGACGACGACTGGGCGCATGATGAGGCCCACCCCGCCGGCGCGCCCTCGGCCATGATCATCGCCGAAACGCAGTCTTCGCTGAAGATAATGACTGTTTCCATGGCTGTCATGGAACTGGACTTGACCGAGTCCCAGGCAATCGTGTTTAGGAACGCCGCCCACGACGGATTGTCCGTGGTGTACCGGCGGCCAGACGGAAATATCGGCTGGATCGACCCCGAACGCACGAAGTCGCTGAACGGGAACGGGTCAACCGCGAACTAACAGGATCCTGTCATGATCCTGGACGTTCCGGAGGGCTCCCAGCGATGGCGTTGCGGTGGCCGACAGCGAGCGAGCGTTTAAGTCCATGACCATCGGCGATCTCTTGGACCCTGGGGCGGTGGCGCTGCGCGTCAGCGCTCCGGGCAAGCGGCAGGTGCTTGGCGTGATCGCCGACGTGGCGGCCCGGGTTCTCGGCGTCGACGCGACCGCCGTGCTCGAAGGCCTGGTCGAGCGCGAGGCAGCCGGTTCGACCGGCGTCGGTCAGGGCGTGGCGATTCCCCACGCCCGGATCGAGGGCCTGGACAAGGTTCGCGCGGTATTTGTGCGTCTGGAAACACCGGTGGCCTTTGACGCTGTCGACGACAAGCCAGTCGACCTTCTGCTGGCCTTGTTCGCGCCGCGCGACGCCAGCGCCCAGCATTTGCGGGCCTTGGCCCGCGTCTCGCGGATGATGCGCCAGCCCGAGTTGCGCGAGCATCTGCGCCAGGCAAGGTCGGCGGACGCCGTGCACGTGCTTCTGGCGCACGAAGCGACCAGCACAGCCGCCTGATTTGCTGATTTTCGTAGAAAGCGAACGCGGCGGCCTTCGAGGCCGCCGCGCGCTGGATCAGTGCACCGAAACCGGCGCCAGTTCATGGGCGAGGGCGGCGGCGATCGCCGTGTCTCGGTCGACCATTACCGCCAGGCGCGCGCCATCGGCGCGGCAGACCGCATAGAGGGTCTGGTCGGGCAGCAGGTCGAAATCGTCGGCCGAGCCGGCCGGCGCGTCAGCCAGGATCTCAGCCGCCTTGATCGGACGGACGTAGACCATATCCGGGGCGCCGAGCGCCGCGAAGGCTTCCGCCGTGAAGACCGGATTGTGGGTACCAGGTGTCATATTGACCACCTCCTTGAATAGGGAACGCGCCGGGTCGGGCCCGGTTCAGCGGGCATTTCGCGGCGGGACCAGGGACGGGCGCGCGAAGCGCCGACGTGGGCTCAGGCGACGGAGCGGATCGGGATGCGCTTGACCAGTCGCTCGGGACGCGGCCGGGCCAGGTCGATGTGCAGCAGGCCATGCTCAAGGGTGGCCGCCGTGACCTCGATACCTTCGGCCAGCACGAAAGTGCGGACAAAGCCCCGCGCCGCGATGCCGCGATGCAGGAAGGCCCGGTCGGTCTCGGATCTGGCCTCGGCCTCGCGCTTGCCGGCGACGACCAGCTGGCCGCCCTCGACCGTCACGTGCAGCTGTTCTGGCGAAAAGCCGGCCACGGCCAGCGTGATGCGCACCCCGCCCTCGTCGTCCTGTTCGACATTGTAGGGCGGATAGCTTTCCGAAGCGGCCTTGGCGGCGCGTTCGATCAGGTCTCGGGTGTGTTCGAAGCCCAGCAGAAAGGGGCTGTCGAACAGGATGGTCCGGGTCATCGCGAAGTCCTTCGCTTAAGCGACTTCGTCCGCCGGTCCCGTCCTGATGTCAGCCACGGGGCGGCGATACCTGACTGAGGTGGAGGCTGTCGTCCGGGGTTTCAAGGCCGGGCCGGGTCAGAGCCATTCCAGGAAGCCGCATTTGGCCATCCACAACAGGCTGAGCTGCACCGCGCGGCGGCGCGGCGTGGGAAACAGCAGCAGCAGCTCTTCGGTGGTGGCGGCGCGACCGTCGGCCAGATGCGCGAAGACCGCCTGGCACTCCTCATGGGTCCCGCGCCAGTTGGCCGCGAACATGTCCAGCTCGACAGTCTGGACGCGCTGCAGATCGGCTGGCCCGACGCCGTCCCGCAGGCTCAGACGGCTCTTGAGCGACAGCACCTGGGTCGCGAAGCCCGCGAAATTGCGGAAAGGGTCGCCCTTGACCGGATTGCGTGTCGACCGGGGGCGGGTGTCTTCCGCGGCCGTACGCACCGCGGAGAGTTCCTCTGCCAGGGCCGAATACTGTCGGGCGACGACCGGCCAGTCGAACGTGTCACGGATACGTTGCTTTCCGGCCTCACCCATCCTGCGGCGAAGCTCCGGGTTGCGGATGAGGTCGGATAGCGCCTGGGCGGCCCGGCCGACATGGACGGCGGTGTGCTGGGCAATGACGCCGACATACTGCTGGTAGGATTTGAGCCCGAAGTCATGGCCCGCGATCATCTCGTCGGGCAGGGCGTTTTCGGGACCGCCGAGGGTGGGGACCAGAAAGCCCTCCTGGCCGTCGCGCACGGTGTAGCGATAGCCGTCCCAGTCGCTGATCACGACGGGCAGGCCCGAGGCCATGGCTTCCAGCGGCGTGATGCCGAAGGTCTCCTGGATATTGTCGACCAGCGACAGGAAGATGTCGGAGGCGGCCCACAGAGCGCCAAGGCGCTGGCGGTCGTTGCCATCGATGATGTGGAAGCCGACCGACGGCGCGTGGGCCGCGGCCGCCTGGCGATACATCCGCTCGCCATCCGCGCCGTTCGGAAACCATCCCACCATGGCGAAATGCACGCGCTTGCCGGTGGCTCGGGCGGACTCTTCGACCGCCCGGATCATCGGCTGGGGGAAGGCCTTTTCAAAGAACGACAGGCGACCCACCCACAGGACCAGAATGTCTTCCTCGCCGATTCCCAGTTCCGCGCGGGTGGTCGAGCGGACCTCGGGTCGATCAGCCGCGGCCCGAAGGGCCGGGCCGTCGACGCCGAGCGGGATCAGCGGCAACTGGGGTCGCATGATACGCTTGGCGTCGCCAAAGCGCTCGCTCAGGAATTCGCACCACTCATCGAACATCGTCTCCATGGCCTGCTGCACCGAAGGCGATGTGCAGATCAGGGCGTCCCAGGGCTGGGTCGGCGCGACCGAAGCCATGGCTATGTCCTGGCGCATCGTCGGCGGGGCGATGGTGTGGATCAGGCCGATCAGGCTGTAGGCGCGATCCCCGACACCGCGCCGCCTCTGCCAGGCCAGTTCCTCCAGCCGGGGGCCGCCTCGCAGCAAGGTTCCCGCGGCCGCCGCGACGCCCTGGGCCAGGATGCTCGAGGTCGTGATGCGGGTGGAGCAGGGCTGGTCGCCCACCAGACTCTTCAGCAGATCCTGAGGCTGCACAGGGGCGTGGGTCAGGAAATCGACCTGCTCATGGCCGCCGTGCTGGACCATCGCCCGGAACAGTTCGAGATTGGCGACGTCCTTGCCAAAGACGTTCTCGCCAAGGCCGATCCGGCCGGCCGGGTGATAGATCGCAAGACGAGACGTCAACGTATGTCGCCTTTCAAACAGGGTGGCCGCGCTGTGTTGGTGACACAGCCCACTGGCGGTTTAGGGGGTTTGCGGGCCGATAGTCCAGCGCGTCCCACGCGTTCTCGCGCCCGGCGCGGCCTTCCGCCATTGACGCCCCACGCGCCCGTGACCAAGAACGGGGACGACAGATCAAAGAGGGCGACGTGGCGGCCAGCCGAATTCTTTTCGTGCACCAGAACTTCCCGGGGCAGTTCCCGCATATCGCTGACGCGGTCCAGAAGCGCGGTCACAAGGTGGCGGCGATTGGCGGCGCGAATGTGAAGGGGCGGCCTGGGATCGATGTGCGCCGCTGGACGCTGCCCCGCGGCTCCACGCCGGGCATATTCGACGCCGCGACCCGGGCGGAAGCCGACCTGATGCGCGGTCAGGCGGCCGCCGAGGCGGCCATGAAGCTGAAGGCGGACGGGTTCACGCCGGACCTGATCATCGGCCATCCGGGCTGGGGCGAGACCCTGCAGCTGCGAGAGGTGTTTCCACAGGCCCGCCAGATGCTGTTTGGCGAGTTCTTCTATCGCTCGCACGGCGCCGATGTGAACTTCGATCCGGAGTTCGAACGCTCGACGCCGATCTCGGATTTCCGCATCCACGCCAAGAACATGGGTCTGGCCCTGGCCTATTCCGAGGCCGACATGATCGTCTGCCCGACCCCCTTCCAGGCGTCGCTGCTGCCGCGCGGTCTGCAGGAGCGGATCAGGGTCGTTCATGAGGGTGTCGATCTGGACCGTGCGCGTCGTATCCCGAACGCGACGTTCAGACTGCCCGATGGCCGGGTGCTGGATGGCGGCAAGCCGGTGATCACCTTCATCAACCGCAATTTCGAGCGGTTGCGCGGTTTCCACACCTTCATGCGGGCCCTGCCGTCGTTCTTGGAGCGCTGCCCAGACGCCGAGGTGCTGCTGATCGGTCGCGACAGCACCGAGGTGTACGGCGGCTCCCTGCCCAACGGCCAGACCTGGAAGGCCAAGATGCTGGCGGAGGTGGGTGGGCGGCTGGATATGAGTCGGGTTCATTTCACCGGCGGCGTGGAGCATGGCGAGATGGTCAAGGCGCTGTCGATCTCGACCGCCCATGTCTACTTCACCTATCCCTTCGTGCTCTCCTGGTCGCTGGTTGAGGCCATGGCCTGCGAATGTCTCATCGTCGGCTCGGACACCGCGCCGCTTCACGATGCGATCACGCCGGGCGTCAACGGCCTGCTGAGGGACTTCTTCGACGCAGAGGGCCTGGCCGATACCCTGGTCGAAATCTGCCAGGACCCGGCGGCCTACGCGCCCCTCAGGGCGGCGGCGCGGGCGACCGCTCTGGAGCGGTTCGACCGGGCGACCATCGGCGTGCCGACCTGGCTGAAGCTGATCGACGAAGTCATGGCGCGGTAGGCGCGCCCGCGCCGGCCGGCGGGACGACGCTGGCCTCGATGAGTTCTTTTGCGGTCAAGGGCTTCAGGTCCAGCGGCTGGATGTCGCCGAGCGCCTCACGTTCCCTCAGCCGATCGACAAATCCGATGGGGTCGCGAACGTCGAGGTCCCGCAGCACATCCGGGCCATAGCGCCACCACTGGCAGGCCTGCAGCGCTTCGATGACGGGCTGGTCGAACCGATATCGAATGAGACGGGCCGGCGCCCCCCCGACGATGGCGTAGGGCGGGACGTCCTTGGTGACCAGGCTGCGCGCGCCGATCACCGCGCCTTCGCCGATGGTCACGCCCCGCTTGATTAGCGTCTCGGCTCCGATCCACACATCATGGCCGATGGAAATCTCCTGTGGCCCCTGATCGAATTCGATCGCCTCAGGCAAGGGAAGACCCCTGTCGGTGAAGTAGGTCCGTATGCCGGCAAGGGGGTACGGATTGTTTGAGAACGGATGCAGACTCGCCCAGCCGGAAGGGTGCGCCGAGCCCATGATCCTCACGCCAAAGGCAATCGAGCAGTAACGGCCGATGGACGTATCGATATCGAACGACGAGTGAGTGTAGGAAAACGCCCCACACGCCTTGGGAATGAGGGGCCCACCCAGCAGGTGTGAGTAGGGCTCGATCGTCGCGTCCAGACCGATCATCACCGAGCTTCCCAGAGGCCACATCGAGCCGGGGTCCGCCGTGAAAATGCGGTGCTGCATGGCGAGCGCACGCAGCGCTTCACTGACAAGAATTTTCATTCGGGGGACTTCTGGGGCAAAGGCAGGCTGATCAGCATAGCTAGGGTTGAACGCGCGGCTTCATCACCAGCCAGGGCGTCATGGTCGCCCGGAATTCCCAGACGGCGATGAGCTGGTCAAGGTGCCCAAGTCTCTGGAGCCAGGGGGGCAGCGGCATGGTTTTTGGGCCCTGTCTGCGAATGACGATCTCGTGGGTCGGACCAAATCGCTCGAGCATGCGTTCGACCACGCCAGGCACGAAGGCCGGGTGGGTTTCCATGATGATGTTGAGCTTCCGGAGGCCCGGATACAGGTCGGGACGCATGATCTCGTCTTCGAAGCCCTCGGCGTCGATGAACACCAGGGTATTTTGCTCGACATAGTTCTCGAACAGCGCGCCGACGAATTCCTCGCCAATGATCACGCGATCCTCGACGCCATTGCGCCTGGCAAGATCCGCGCACCCCCGCCGAGCCTTCTCGTCAATGTCGAAGGCGTGGACAGTGGCTGTCGGCATCAACCGGGCCAAGCCTACGGCATAGTAGCCCTCGGCGCAGCCGATATCGACGACAGTGTCGATGCCGGATTGGGCGAACCATTGCAGATCTTCGTGCAGTTCGGATTCGTAACAACCGATCAGTCGGGGAACCAGACAGCCCTCGGTCGCGTAGGTCAGGTACTCCATGCCCTCGAAGGGGCCGGAAAAGATCTTCAGCCCGTGATGCTGAACAAAGGTGCGCGCCAGCAGCGTCGCGCGCCATTGCGCCATGACACGCAGAATGGTGCTGAGGGAATCGGTAGAATCGAGATTGGGATCCTCAAGGACCCGCTGGCGAAGATACTGAGCTGTAATGCTGGTCGTAGCCATCGCGCGTTATTCAACTCAAGGCAGTCAGGGTGTTCGTCACTGGCACGCCGGCGTCAGAGGGTCAAACCCGGCCGGCCCTAGCGGCGACCAAACGGCCACCAGCCGCGGCGGGGTGATTGCGCGGTGATCGTCGGCTCGGGCGGGCCTTCGGAAAGCTCGCGTCGCCATACGATATTCTCGCGCGCTACTCGCGCCGGCACCCCGGCCATCACCGCGTTGGCCGGGGCGGGGCCTGACAGGATCGCGCCGGCGGCGACGACGGCGCCGTCGCCGATGGTTGCGCCCTTCATGATCATGCTGCGCAGGCCAAGCCACACATGGTCGCCGATGGTGATCGAGGCCGCCGCGTTGATCCGCTGGCCGGTGGCGCGATCATAGATCGGGTGGATGTCGCTCAGCGAAACATAGACCTGGGATGAGACCATGCAGTCGTCGCCGAAGGTGATCTCGCCCGGCTCGTGCAGCTGGATCGAAACCTGGACCATGGTCGTCCCGGCCCCGATGCTCAGGGTCGAGCCGGTCGGGCTCAGCAGATTGACGAAGCCGTTTATCGTGCAGCCGTGGCCGAGGCGAAAATGGTTGTTGTCGCCGATCACGGTCAGTGTCGCGCCCAATCGACAATCCGGAGCGATCTCGACCGTGTTGCCGCTGCCCTGAATCGTCAGGCCCGCCGCGCCCGCCTGCTTGGGATCGGCCAGGGCCGCGCCGGCCCCCACAGGCGTGAAGCCGGCGACCCGGCTGTTTTCGCCGATGATCAGGCGATTGCCATCGCCGGTGATCACGATGCGGGAGTCCACATCCGCGCCTTCGCCGATGGCGATGTGATTGCCGGCGCCGTCAACCTGGGGCGGATGGCGCGGGGTCGCGCGCAGGTCGATCTGGTTTTCGGTCTTGATCGGCCCTGCGGATCTGCCCGGCATGTCTGGTCCCTGAGGGTCGCTGAGGGTCTTCGAATAGGACCAGAAGAGTTTTCCGGCAATGGTTTGGCGGCGCCCGACCGGTCGCGCGACGAACATGAAAGCTATTGACGTTGGCCAGCCGAAACACCGAAAGAAGCTGACATCTTTGACAGGCGCCCGAGGCGGCGCGCTTCGAGTTTGGCGAAGCCTCGGGAAGGAATGCGATGACGGGGCCAACCCAGACCGACGCGGCCAATCCTGTTCGGGAGGCCTTCGACGCGGCCTTCTATCTGGACCGTTATCCCGATGTGGCCGAGGCAGGCCTCGACCCTTTCCACCATTTCATGGACTGGGGCTGGCGCGAGGGCCGAGATCCCGCGCCCTGGTTCATCATGGACGTCTATCTGTCGGTGAATCCGGACATCAAGTCGGCCGGCGTCAATCCGTTCCAGCACTATGTGGTCACCGGACGGCTGGAAGGCCGGCCCCTGAAGGACGACTACGGCTTTCGGTACGACATCCTCAAGAACAGCCCGCCGCTGGAGGAGCGCGTCCTGTGGGCCCGCACCGCCGCGCGCAAGATCCAGGTTGCGCCGGTCGCCGAGCTCGAGGCGGCCCTGACCGCCGCCGGCTCGCTGGCCGGCCTCCACATCTCGGTCAGCCATGATGACTACACCGCCAGCCTGGGTGGCGTTCAGCTGTGTCTGGCCCGCGAGGCCGACGCGATCGCGGAGGCCGGGCGACCCCGGCTGCATATCTATCCGGCGTCCTATTCGCCGGTGATCGACGTCGAGACCGACCAGCCTCTGGTCGGGGTGCTGATCAATGGCCAGCGCGCGGGTCTGTTTCCGGCCGAGGCGGTCGCTCAGGCCCTGGCCGGCCGGGTCAGCAAGGCGACCTTCGCCGTTCACAGCTTTCTTGGCCATACGATCCCGGCCATCACCGCCATTCTCAAGGCCGCGGGTCTGCGCAAGGGCTTCTTCTGGATCCACGACTTCGCCAGCGTCTGCAGCAACTACGCCCTGCTGCGCAACGACGTGGTGTTCTGTGGCGCGCCGCCTCCCGACAGCCAGGCCTGCGGGATCTGTATCTATGGCGAGCGGCGGCAGATCCATCTGGCCGAGCACGGCGATTTCTTCCGCGCCTTCGAGGTGACGGCTGTGGCCCCGTCGGCGGCGGCCATGTCACTGTGGCGCAAGACCTATCCCGGGGCCGCCAAGGCCGTCCGGGTTCTGCCACACGCGGTGCTGGAGCCGCGCAAGGCCACGCGTCCGGCCAAGGCCCGGGCCAGGACCGCGCCCCTGCGCGTCGGTTTCCTGGGCATGCCCGCCGATCACAAGGGCTGGCCGGTCTTTGCGCGGCTGGCCGAGATGTTCCGCAGCGATCCCCGCTATCAGTTCCTGCATCTGGGCTTCACCCCGGACGCGGCCAGCAGCGCGACGTTCGAGAAGGTCGGCGGTCCGGGCGGCCGGAGCATGGCCGAGGCGGTTGAGACACTGGAGCTGGACGTGGCGGTGATCTGGTCGCTGTGTCCGGAGACCTTCTGTTTCACGGCCTACGAGGCCGTGGCGGCCGGAGCGGCGGTGCTGACCTTGCCTGACGCAGGCAATGTGCCGCGCTTCATCGAGGCGGGCGACGGCGCCTCGCGCGGTCTGGTGGTCGCCGACGAGCATCGGCTGTTCGACCTGTTCCGCGACGGCGGCGCCCTGGCGCTGGCGCGCTCGAAGCGCAAGCCGCAGCGCTTCGACATGACCTTCAGCCGCATGACCGCCGATCTGCTTGCAAAGGGCGCGGGCCGATGAAGGTTGTCTGCTATTCCAGCTTCACCTTTTCCTACCTCAACCGGGCCCGGGTGCTGTTCAAGACCCTGCGCCAGCGCCATCCCGAATGGGAGCTGGTCGCCCTGATCACCGACCGCCCGCCGGCGGCGCTGAACTGGGATCCGTCCCAGGAAGAGTTCGACACCCTGGTCTATGCCGACGACCTGGGCATCCCCGATTTCAAGTCCTGGCTGTTCAAGCACGACGTGATCGAGGTCTGCACGGCGGTGAAGGGTCCGTTCATGCATCAGGCCCTGGAGAAGGGCGCGGACGTCTGCATCTATCTGGATCCCGACACGGCCCTGCTGGATCGGCTGGACCCCCTGATCGAGATGCTGGAAACCAGCGACATCATCCTGACGCCGCACCTGCTGCATCCGGAAGAGTCGCACGGCGCCATCCTCGACAACGAGGTCTCGGCCTTGAAGACCGGCATCTATAACCTGGGCTTCGTGGCCGTGCGCGGTCGCGGCGAAGGTCTGCGTTTCGCCAAGTGGTGGAACGATCGTCTGCTGAACTTCTGCTATGACGACATTCCCAACGGCCTGTTCGTCGATCAGCGCTGGTGCGACCACGTGCCGTCGTTCTTCGAGAACGTGAAGATCCTGCGCGATCCGGCCTACAACATCGCCAGCTGGAACATCGCCCACCGCAGGATCGCCATCGGTCGCGATGGCAGGATTACGGCCAACGGCTCGCCGATCCGCTTCTGGCACTTCACCAAGCTTGGCCCCGTCGGCGACCAGATGACCCGCCGCTACGCCAAGGACAACTACGAGGTCTACGAGATCTGGAACTGGTACAAGCGCCTGATCGCCGATGCGACCGATCCGCGCGTGCCGGCCGGCTACTGGGCGTTCGGTCGCTATGAGGACGGCCGCGAGGTCGCCAAATCGCACCGCGAGCTCTATCGCGTCCGGGGCGATCTGCGCTCGGCCTTCACCGATCCGCTGGCCAGTGGTCCGGGAACCTATCAGGCCTGGCTTGAGGCCGAGGGCCTGATCGCGCCGGCCGTCCAAGACAATAGCCGGGGGTAAGAGGCATCATGGCTAAACCAGCCAAGACCGCGAAGACGACGACGGCCCGCCGCGCCCTTGTGGTGGCCGGCATGCACCGCAGCGGCACCTCCGCCATGGCGCGTCTGTTGTCGCTCAGCGGCGCGACCCTGCCCGAGCGCGTCATGGCGCCCGCGGCCGATAACCCCGCCGGCTTCTGGGAGCCGTGGGAGATGGTCGCCCTGAACGACAGGATCCTGGCGGCTTTCGATTCCAGCTGGGACGATGTCTTCACCCTGCGTGCGGCCGATCATGCCGCGGCGCTGAAGTCGACCTTCCAGGGTGAAGCCAAGGCCTTCGTGAAGGCCAACTACGGCGCGGCCGATCTGCTGGTCATCAAGGACCCGCGCGCCTCGGTGCTGGCCCCGTTCTGGCGCGAGGCCCTGACGGATAGCGGCATTGAGCCGCTCTATGTGATCATGGTCCGCAATCCGCTGGCCGTGGCCCAGTCGCTGTCCAAGCGCAACGCGTTCTCGACCCAGAAGTCGGTGCTGCTGTGGACCAGCTACATGCTGGCGGTCGAGCGCGACACGCGCGGCTGCGACCGGCTGTTCGTCGACTATGACGCCATGCTGGACGACTGGCGAACGGCGCTGGCGGCGGTAGAGTCCGCCCTGGGCCAGGCTCTTCCGCGCTCCGCCGACGCGGCGGCGGCCGATATCGACGGCTTCCTCAACAGGTCCCTTCGCCACCACGAGGCCTCGAGCGAGGATCTTTCAGCCCGTCCCGACGTCTGGTCCGGCGCTCGGATCGTGTTCGAGTGGTTCGAGGCCGCCGCCAGGGGCAAGGCCCCGCCGGCCAAGATCCTGGACGCGGTCGCCGCCGAGATTCTCGCCCTGGATTCGGCCATGGGCGCGGTTTGCGCCGACATGCGGCGTGACATGGCCGAATGGCAGGTCCAGGCACAGCTGACCTCGGCCGTTCAGGCCGAACTCGACGCCGCCGGCGTCTTGCTGGGCAAGATGCATGCGGAGGCCGACGCGGCCAGGCAGGCCGCCGAGGGCGCGCGGATCGCGACCGATGAAATTCGTCAGTACGCCGCGGCGGTCCGACGGCAGGCCGACAAGGATATCGCGGCGCTGCAGGCCGATGTCGCCATATGGCGCCAGCGGGCGGCGGCGGAACAGTCCAGGGCCGCGATCTTCCAGCGGTCGCGCGACCAGCTCGAGCGCGAGTTCATTGTGGCCGACCAGCGCGCCGCCGAGCTCCAGGCCCTGGCCAGCGAACAGGCCGCCGATATCGCCGGGCTGAGGCATGCGGTCTGGTCCATGCAGGCCAGCACCAGCTGGCGACTGACCGCGCCCCTGCGCCGGGCAATCCTGCTCGTCAGGCGTCGCTGAAGGCGTCCAGCCGCGCCCGCACCGCGGCGTAGGGCGTCTTGAACATCCGCTCGTAGAGCAGCGGTCCCGCATGCGGGCGCTCGCGCACGCGTCCGGCCGCCAGGGCCTGATAGCCAAAGCCGCCGCGCAGCAGGAAGGTCATGAACATCGACGGCCACAGGGCCAGCCAGGTCTTGGCCTGGGAGGGAAAGAACCGCACCGCTGCGGCGTAGGACATCCACTCTCGCGCACTGAGCGGCACGCGCGTGACCGGGCCATTCTCCGGGATTGGCGCGCACGCACGAAACAGGCCGCCCGGCAGCCCGCGACCGTTGTAGAGCGCGAACTGGTCGATCGGAATCTTGGGGTCCAGCGCGTCGCGAAGCATGACGGTCATGAGGGCGCAGGCGTCATGATCGGCGTGACCGCCCTCCCAGGCCGCGACGACGAAGCGGTCGACCTGAGGCAAAGAGGACAGCGCCGCCCCCAGGGCTGAGCGGGCGGCGGGCAGGGCTTCGAACACCGCTCCGTCCATGGCTCCGGCGCCCGCCCCCACATGGATGGCGCGGTCGTGGGGCAGGCCAAGACTGGCCAGTAGCGCGCGGGTCTCGGCCAGCCGGCGCGCCGAAAGCTCGGGCGAGGCGTAGTCGGCGACATAGAGCAGCCAGGGCTCGGCGCCCTCGCGACGGTCGCGAAGCAGCAGCGGCAGGGCGGCGTACTCGTCGTCGAAATGCGCCAGGATGTAGACGGTGGTCATCATCAGTAGGGGTCGAAATCGAGGAAGCTGACCGCGGTGGTCGCGGGGTCCAGCCTCTCGGGCAGCGACGGATCCAGGCGTCGCCAGATCATGTTCAGCGGCGAGGGGCGCAGGCGGGCGGGGATTGGCGCGAAGCCGTGAGCCGGCAGGGATAGCCGGGGCTCCAGACCGATAAACAGCGGCGGGATCCAGGGCCGAGCGCCTGTGGCCGCCACTTCCGGATGACCCGCCAGGAAAGCGGCGCAGCGCAGGCCCGGAACGCCGGTGTCAGCCCAGACGCCCAGCAGGTCGCCCTGCCGCGCCACTCGATATTTCGCCGCCGGATTGGCCAGGCGCCAGGCCAGACTGGCCGGTGTCCAGTCGACGTGGAAGCCGGTCGGCGCGTCGGCCAGGCGGCGCGGTGGCAGCAGAAGCAGGCCTGCCTCCAGGCTGCGAACCTTCTGGAAAGCCAGCTTGCGCAGAAAGCCCGGCGTGCTGTTGGCGTTGGCGAAACCGAAGACGCCCTGAAAACCCTGCTCGCGCGCCGCGGCATATGTCGCGTCGGCAAGGGTCGTGAACAGGCCCTTGCCCTGGAATTCAGGCGCCGTGGCGGTGTTGAGTGACAACAGGCCCCGGACGGATTCGCCCGCGATCCGCGCCCGCATGGGGATGGTGACATAGTGGGCGGCCAGGGTGTCGCCCGACCAGGCGTCGGCGCCGACGACGAGGCCTTCGGGGTTGCCTCTATAAAGCCATTCCAGGGCCGAGACCGTGAACTTCGGCAGGGGGCCGAACACTCGCCCCAGCAATTGACTGTAGGCGGCAAGTTGCTCGGGAGCAGTTCCCGAGGGTTTGATCTCAATGCCGTCGATCTTCATCGCGCGTACTGATCACGAAACTTCGACCCTGCCAAGCTGACCGGCTTTTCGCGCTTTGCACTCAGGCGGACGCACCTTAAAAGCCGGAGCGATGAAGGGCGGGCATCCGATGACAAGACTGGGTTTCAATCTGAACGCTTCGCAGGTCGTGCGCGGCGTCCTGATCGCCGGCCTGCTGTTCATGCTGGGCGCGAATCTGCCGGGCCATCTGTCCTACGACTCCCTGGCGCAACTGGCCGAGGGTCGCTCGGGCGTGCGCACGACCTGGGGCCCGGCGATGTTCGCCTGGCTGCTGGGCGTCTTCGACGAGGTCGTGCCCGGAACGGGCCTCTATGTGATCGCCAGCGCGGCCCTTCTGTTCTTCAGCCTTTCGGCGCTGCGCGCCACCCGCCCGCAGGTCTCATGGTGGGCGGTTCCCGTGGCGGTGCTGCTGGTGTTCTCCCCGATCGTGCTGATCTATCAGGCCATCGTCTGGAAGGATGTTCTGTTCGCCAATCTGACCATCGCCGGCTTTGTTTGCCTGGCGAGACTGCCCGCCGCCTGGGATCGCCCCGGGCCGCGCTGGCTGGCGCTCGGCGGAGCCCTGCTGGCCCTGGCGACGGCCGCGCTGGTTCGGCAGAACGGGCTGGTCGTCGTGTTTCTGGCGGCGTTGAGCCTGGGCGCGATCCGCTTCCGTGACGGCTGGCGTCAGGCGCTGGCCTGGGGCTTTGGCGGCCTGGTCGCCACCATCATCGCCATGCTGGTTCTGGGCGCGATAGCGCAACCCAAGGGGGACGGTCCAGGCAAGACCCAGGATGTCGGCATGCGGATCCTGCAACACTACGACATCGTCGGCGCGGTGGCGCGGGACCCGAGCTATCCCCTGACCCATATCGAGGCCGCCAATCCCGCCGGCGCCGCCGCCATTCGCAAGGGCGTCGCGGTCTATTCACCCCAGCGGGTGGACTTCTTCGACACCGACCCCACCGTGGGCAAGGCCCTGTGGGCGACGCCCAAGGACGCCATTCGCGCGGAATGGCGGGAGCTGATCACCAGGCATACGGGCGCCTATGTCGCGGAGCGGTGGGATGTGTTCCGCTGGCTGTTCCTGACGCCCAAGCTGGAGGTCTGCCTGCCCGACTTCGTCGGAGTCAGCGGACCCGAGCCCCTGATCGCTGATCTGAAACTGACCAACGCCGTCGATCCCGCCGACTGGTCGCTCCACAACTACGCCACCTATTTTTACGGCACCCCGGTCTTCTCGCATTTGGCCTACGCCGTGATCGCGCTGCTGGTCGCGGGCTTTCTCCTGTGGCGGCGGGACGGACCTGACCTGGCGATCGCCGGACTGATGTTCGGCGGCCTGGCTTTCACGGCGAGCTTCTTCGTGATCTCGCTCGCGTGCGATTATCGCTATCTCTACTTCCTGGATCTGGCGGCCATGACCGGCCTGTTCTACCTCGTTCTCGACCCCTCGCTGCGCCGCGCCAGCGCCGAGGGCGACCTGCGGAGTGACCCTGCGTGACCGTTCGTTCGAACCTGCTTCTTGCGGCCGCGGCCTGCCTGATCGTCGCGGCCTGCGACAAGCCCAAGGGCGCCCCGGCTGATCCCGTCGCCGCCGCGCCTGTCGCCGAGCCAGCGCGGCCGGCTCCCGTGCGCCCGGCCGAACCGGTGAAGTGGGATGAGTCGAGCGGCCGCTTCACGGTCGACGGCGCGGTGCTGAAAACTGCTCATCTGTGGCGCTTTGACGGATCGACGGAGGGGTTCGCGGCCGCATCGGCCCAGATCGAGCCCGCCCGGGGCGGCGGCCTGCGAGTCGTCGAGCAGGCGATCGATACGATCGTCCGGTCGCCGCAGAATCTCGCGATCGAGGGCGGGCGCTATAACGGGGTTGTGGTGCGGCTGACCCGCGAGAAGGAGGCGAGCAAGTGGGACGGCGCGCTGTTCTTCACCACCCCTGCGCACGGCGAGACGGCGGGCTTCTTCGGCAAGCCGTTGCGCGGCGCCGACCCGGTCGCCGGCGAGACCACCGTCATGGTCTATGACATGGCCAACCTGCGCAAAGGCGGCGGCGACTGGACAGCCTCGACGATCACCGGCCTGCGCCTGGACCTCGACGATCAGCCGGGCGGCCAGTTCGTCATTCACCAGATCGCGGTGGTCGCCTTGCCGGCCTCGGCGACGCTTCGGCCGCCGCAGTAAATGACGGCCAAGCCCCCGACCGCCACGTTGATCCCCGCCGAGCGGCCTGCCGCGCGGATCGCGGCGATCCTGCCGTGCTACCGGTCCGGCGCCCATGTGCTCGACGTGATCGCGGCGATCGGACCAGAAGTCGACGTGATCATCTGCGTCGATGACGCCTGTCCTGACCGCGTGGGCGATCATATCGAGGCCCATGCTACCGATCCGCGCGTGGTCGTGCTGCGCCATGCAGTCAATCAGGGCGTCGGTGGGGCAGTCTGCACCGGCTATGCCCATGCACTGGAGCTGGGCGCCGATATCTTCGTGAAGATCGACAGCGACGGTCAGATGGATCCGTCCGAGATCTCCGTCCTGGTCGATCCGATCGTGCGCGGCGACGCCGACTACGCCAAGGGCAACCGCTTTTTCAATATCGAGGACCTGCAGGGCATGCCGGCCCTGCGCCTGTTCGGCAATGCGGGCTTGTCGTTCCTCACCAAGCTGTCGACCGGCTACTGGAGCGTCTTCGATCCGACCAACGGCTATACGGCCGTGCATGCGCGGATGATCGAGCGGGTGCGGCTGGACAAGGTGTCCAAGCGCTACTTCTTCGAATCCGACCTGCTGTTCCGGCTGGGCACCCTGCGGGCGCGGGTCGCGGACGTGCCGATGGCGGCCATCTATGGTGACGAGATCAGCCAGATGGACGTCGGCAAGATCGTCATCCCGTTCTTCTTCTCGAACGTCTCCAATTTCCTGAAGCGATTGTTCTACACCTACCTGCTCCGAAACTTCTCGGTGGCCTCGCTTTACCTGTTGATCGGCGTGCCGCTGACCGTCTTTGGCCTAGTGTTCGGGATCGAGCGCTGGATCGACGCCGTTTCCGACTCGCGCCCGGCCACCTCGGGCCAGGTCATGTTCGCGGCGCTGCCGATCCTGATCGGCGTGCAGATGGTGCTCAACTTCATCGCTTACGACGTCGAGAACGAGCCCCGCACTGCCGTCTGGCCGCTGCTGCGCCCCAAGAAGCGCGCGGTCTAGGCCGGCCCTATGCCCCTGAAAGACATCCTGCTGTGCCTGGCCTTTTCGATCACCCTGCCGATCGGCCAGATCCTGTTCAAGGTCGCCGCCAACCACAGCCGGTCGATCACCGGTGGCGTGGTCGAGAAGGTGCTGCTCAATCCGCCGCTGATCGGGGCCTTCGCCTGGTACGGTCTCACGGCGCTGTTCTGGTTCTACATCCTGACCCGCATTGCGCTCAGCACGGCCTATCCGTTCTCGATCCTGGGATCGGCTCTGGTGCCGCTGCTGGCCTGGCTCCTGTTTCGCGAGCAGGTGACCCTGCAGGCCGCGGTGGGTTTCGCGGTCATGCTGCTGGGCTTCTTCATCGTGGTGCGCGCCCGCTAGAGCCTCATTCCGCCTTGCCGAGGCGGACGCTTTCGCAACCCATCGCCATCAGGCATTCGAACAGGAAGGCGGCGGTAAATGAGCCGCGACTGATCTTGTTGCGGAGATTGGCCTCGCTTTCGGTCACGCCCCGTTCGGCCAGAAGTTGCGCCAGATCAGCATAGGTCAGGTTGCGCCGCTTGAGCTCGGCCTTGAGCACGCCCTTGACGTGATCGGTCGATGTGACTGTCCGGGTTGCAACCATTTGCGCAACATACATCATCGAATATGATACGAAAACCGTTGACATGATCTCATGTGCGGATCATTTCTCGCCCGCTTGCCTGGGCCGCCGTCCAGTCAGGTGGGGATCGCCGTCGGCCTGCATCCGCTCGGATGGCAGCGCGCCGACGTCGGGTTCACGGCGGGGATGAACCAGCGGCCGACATGAAGCGACCAAACCTGAATATCGAAACGAATGGCCTGATGATACGGGCGCTGCGCGAGGGGCGGGGCCCGTTGCTGGCGGCGGCCGCGTTCACCCTGGTGTCGAGCCTGCTCTACATGGCGCTGCCGCTCTTCACCAACCAGATCTATGGGCGCGTGCTGATCAGTCAGAGCGTACCCACCCTTCTGGTGCTGACCGCGGGCGTCCTTTTCGTTTTCGCGGTTTCGTCCGTCATCGACTTTTTTCGCGCAAGGGTCCTGGTCAATTTCGGATCGGCCTTCGACCACCGTGTTTCGGGCCAGGTCTTTTCTGCGCTTTTCGACGGGATCAGCCGCCGCGAGCGGGCCATGTCCTCGCAGGCGTTGCGAGATCTGGATGTCTTCCGGCAAGCCCTGACCGGGAGCCCCATGCTGGCCCTGTTCGATCTCCCGACCGTCCCGCTGTTCATGATCGTCCTGTTCGTGATCGATCCCTGGGTGGGCGGGCTCACCCTGATCGGCGGCGCTATCCTGCTGGTGCTGGTGGTTGTTCAGGACCAGGCGACCCGCGTCCCCCTCAAGGAGGCCAATGACGCCGCCCTGAAAAGCTACAGCTTCACCGACTCGGGCCTGCGCAACAGCGAGGTGGTGCGCGCCATGGGCATGCTGCCCAGCATCGGCGCCATGTGGTTCCGCTTCCGCCGGCAGGCGATGGGCCAGAGCGTGCTGGCCAGTGATCAGGCCGGCGTATGGTCCAACGCCATCAAGTTTGTCCGGATGGCGATCCAGGTGCTGATCGTCGCGCTCGGCGCCCTGCTGACGATCGAACACAAGATCGGTCCGGGTCTGCTGTTCGCCAACATGATCCTGTCAGCCCGCGCCCTGGCGCCGATTGACCGGGCGGTTGGCGCCTGGGCCGGCTTCATATCCGCCAGCCAGGCCTATGACCGTCTGACCGCCCTGCTGAACAGCTACAAGGCCCCCGAGCTCGCGACCAGCTTGCCTGCGCCCACAGGTCGCCTCGCGATCGAGGGTGTCAGCTTCGCGACGCCTGATGGCTCGCGCATGCTGTTGCGCAACATCGCCTTCGCGATCAATCCCGGGGAAACCGTGGGGGTTATCGGCCCCTCCGGCGCCGGCAAGTCCACCCTGGCCCGCCTGCTGGTCGGGATCTGGAAGCCTGCCGCCGGAACGGTGCGGCTGGACGGCGCCGATGTCTTCACCTGGGAGCGCGGCGCGTTCGGCGAACATGTCGGCTACCTGCCGCAGGACACCGAGCTGTTCGCGGGCACTGTTCGCGCCAACATCGCCCGGTTCTCGACCAGCGTGACCGACGAGGAAGTCGTCGAGGCGGCCAAGATGGCGGCCGTTCACGATCTGATTTTGCGACTGCCCAAGGGCTATGACACCGACCTGGGCCAGGACGGGGTCGTTCTGTCGGTCGGTCAGCGACAGCGGGTCGGGCTCGCGCGCGCCCTGCTGCGCAATCCCCGACTGGTCGTGCTTGACGAACCCAACGCCAATCTCGACGCCGTGGGTGAGGCGGCCCTGATGTCAGCCCTTGAGACGTTGAAGGCGCGCGGCGCCACCGTGGTGATGGTTTCGCACAAGCCGTCGATCTTCCGGACCGCCGACAAGATGCTCGTCCTGCAGGAAGGCTTGGTCGAGCTGTATGGCCCGCGCGACGCCGTGCTGGCCAAGCTCGCCGCCAAGACTCAGCCCGGTGCAGTCGGCGCCCCCCAAGCCACCAAGTCGATCGAGGCCAAGTCGTGAGCAATTTCCTCAAGCTCTTTGGCCGGCCGGCGGAAGAAAGTGAAACGCCCCTGCTCGGCGGCCCCGAAGTTCCCCTTTCGGCAGCCGAGAAACAGAAGGTCCGGGCGCCGATCGTCGCCGGAGGCCTGGTCATCGGCGTGTTCGTGCTGGGCCTGACGCTGTGGGCGTCGGTCTCGTCCATCTCGGGGGGCGTTGTCGCGCCCGGTCAGGTGCGCGTCGAGAGTAACCGGAAGTCGCTCAAGAGCCGCGATCCCGGGGTCGTGCGCGGCATCTATGTCCGCGATGGCGACAAGGTCGTCGCCAACCAGGTGTTGCTGAAGTTCGACGACACCGTCGCCAAGGCCCAGGTCGCCATCCTGGAGGCCCAGTATATGGCGGGGCTGGCTCAGAGGGTCCGTAGCGAGGCCGAATCCACTGGACGGAAGAGCTTCGTGTTCCCGGCTGAGCTGCGGGACAGGGCGGCGACGGATCTCAGCGTCGTGACCCTGATGCGCAACGAAGAGTTCCTCTTCCGGTCACGCCTCGACGCCCTGCAGGGCCAGGCCGATATTCTGCAGCAGCGCATCGTGCAGCTGCGGGAGCGTCAGAGCGGCATTCAGGTCCAGATCGATTCGATCGACGAGCAGGCCCGCCTGAGCCGGGAGGAGCTTCAGGGTTACCAGACGCTCTATGAAAAAGGCTACGCGCCCAAGACGCTGCTGCTTCGCCTGCAGCGGGCCATCGCCCAGGCCGGGGGTCAGCGGGGGGCCCTGCTTTCGGATAAGACCAGGACCCAGGAACAGATCGGCGAGACCCAGCTCCAGCTGAACTCGCTCTATCAGGAGCGTTCCAGCGAGGCCGCCGAGAACAAGCGCAAGGCCGACGCCGTCCTGGCCGACGTCGGCCCGCGTCTGGGCGCGGCTCGCGAGGCTCTTGCGGCCACGGTGGTGCGGGCGCCGGTCGACGGGATTGTGCTCAACCTCACCCAGCACACCCTCGGCGGTGTCGCCGGCGCGGGCGAGCTGCTGCTCGATGTCGTGCCGGCCAATGCCCCACTGGTCGTGCTGGCCATGATCAAGCCCGCGGATATCGATGAAGTTCGGGTGGGCATGAAGGCCCAGGTCGATCTGGCCGCCTACAACGCCATGAAGGTGCCCAAGGTCGACGCGACGGTGCTCAATGTCTCCGCCGACTCCCTCAGCAACGACAAGACCGGCGAGAGCTATTTCGTCGCCGAGCTGAAGATCGACCCGACCGACTTCCGCCGCATGCCCAAGGGCGTCCGGCTCTATCCCGGCATGCCCGCCAACGTCATGATCATCACGGGCAAGCGGACGGTGATGTCCTACCTGCTGGGTCCGATCGGGGATATCTTCGATCACGCCCTGCGCGAGTCCTGAGTCCGGTCGTGGAGGATCGTCGCGTCGCCTTTCTGATCGCGGGCGTCCAGAAGGGCGGCACCACGGCGCTGTTCGACTATCTGGTCGAACACCCGTCGCTCGAACTGCCGGCGATCAAGGAGGCTCACTTCTTCGACGACGAGCGGGGCGTCGATTGGGCGGCGCCGGACTATGACCGTTACCATGCCCTGTTTTCGCGCCCTGATCCGGTCGTCCGGGGCGAGGCGACGCCGATCTACATATACTGGCCCCAGTGCCTGGAGCGGATCGCCGCCTACAATCCGGCGATGAAGCTGATCCTGCTCTTCCGCGATCCTGTGGAGCGGGCCTGGTCGCACTGGCGTATGGAATCAGGGCGCGGCGCCGAGGCTTATCCGTTTGCCTGGTGCATCCGCGAAGGGCGCGACCGCGTCGCGGCCGATCCGGTCACCCCGGGATTCCACCGCGAATATAGTTATGTAGAGAGAGGGTTTTACGGCGCGCAGCTTGAGCGGCTCCTTCAGCACTTTCCCAGATCACAAACACTTCTGCTGGCGTCGGAAGATCTGGCCTCCGATCCAGGGGCTGTGCTCGCGCGGGTGACGGACTTTCTCGGCGTTCCCCCGTTTCCGGGCAAGATAGAGGCGCGCAGGTCACACGTTGGCCGCGAAATGAACCCATCCGACCATCCGACAGCGGAAGACGTTGCTCTTTTGCGGAGCATATATGCCTCCGATCAGAGGCTTTTTGCAGAACTCGCCGGCGCCGGTTAAGCTGGATCAACCTAAGGGATTCATGTGCGTTTGGGCGCTTGAGCCCCGATCGACCCGGTGAAAGGCTTGCAGCAGCTTGATTTTGTTGCAAATTTATCACCTGTAGGCTCGACGTGAAAACCCGCAGGGCCTGCGTGTTTCGACTGTTGCGCAAATTCCGTTGATTGGATAACTATAGCGCGGGCTTGTTTGACCTTGGTCGTCACCCTCGGGGGAACGATTAGGTACGGCTAAGGAACGCAGGTTCTCCACCTCCGTGGTGGGGGCGCAGGCGGTCTTGCGGCCCATTGACACGATTTTGGAGAACAAGAATGACTGCCTACGTTTTTGAAACCATCACCGACGCGCAGGCCCTGGCCTTCGTGAACGGCACCGACAGCCTGACCTTCGCTGATCAGGCCGCCTCGGCCTCGAGCGTCACCTACACCCTGACCGACGCGACCCCGACCGCCACCGCCAAGATCACCGTGACCTACGGCACGCGTTCGGTCGTCTTCGAACAAGCCGATCTGAACACGATCAGCTTCTCGGACGGTTCGAAGTTCCAGATCGGCTCGGGCGCGATCACGGGCACCGCCTTTGCGGACGCGCTGTATCTGACGGCCACGGGCACCCTGGACGGCGCTGCCGGCAACGACCGCCTCAGCGGTTCGTCGGCTGCCGACACCCTGATCGGTGGCACGGGCAATGACGTCGTCACCGGCGGCGCTGGCCTCGACATCCTGAACGGCGACAACGGCAACGACGTCCTGAACGGCGATGGCAACGATGACACCATCGACGGCGGCAACGGCACCGACACCATCAACGGTGGCACCGGCGCTGACACCATCACCGACGGCGACGCCACCGCCGCCAACGACGTGTTCAACGGCGGCAACGACGCTGACACCATCACCGGCGGCCTCGGCAACGACACCATCAACGGCGACAACGGCAACGACAGCCTGGTCGCTGGCGCTGGCACCGACACCATCTTCGGTGGCTACGGCAACGACACCATCGTGCTGAACGCCGCCGGCAGCTGGGCCCAGGGCAACCAGGGCAACGACACCATCACCGGCGATGCCGGTAAGGACACCATCTACGGTGGCCAAGGCAACGACACCATCGTTGGCGCCGCTGCCGATGACTTCATCCAAGGCAACCTGGGCAACGACACCATCAGCGACGCGTCGGGCAATGACACCATCCGTGGTGGCCAGGGCGACGACACCATCACCAACACCGCCGGTGACGACTACATCTTCGGCGATCTGGGCGATGACACCGTCAACGGCGGTTCGGGCAAGGACAACATCGACGGCGGCGAAGGCGATGACTCGCTCGTCGGCGGCGCGGCTAGCGACTCCATCGCCGGCGGTGCTGGCGACGACACCATCACCGGTGGCCTTGGTCAGGACTTCATGACCGGTGGCGATGGCGCGGACACCTTCATCTTCGCCTCCGGTACTGACGCTACGATCGCTGATGCCGGCAACTCGGTTTCGGATGTCATCACCGGCTTTACGTCTTCCGATTTCATCGACATCGACGCCGCTGGCGCCGCTTCGAACTACTACGAAGACACGGCCAGCACCTACACTGCGGCTCTGACCCTGGCGAACGCCAAGTTCGCCGAGAGCCTCACGGTTCAGTATGTTGCCGTTCAGGTCTCCAGCGACGTGTACGTGTTCGTGGATAACACCTCGGGCGCGGGCACCACGACGGACAACGTCATCGTTCTTCAGGGCACCACCCTGGCGGCCGTGTCGGACGCGTCCTTCATCTAAGATCCGACGACTGCACCAAGATTGCGGGGCCATCCTTCGGGATGGCCCCCTTTTTTTGCCTTCAATGCCTCAAGGGCGACCTCGCCGGCCGGAGTTCATGTCAAACGCTGCCCTCTACCTGAACCCCGAAGCCTTCGACACGTCCACCAAGGTGCTGATGGGCCGTCATTCCGCCGGTGAGAGCTTTCTTCGGGGCTATCTGCGCCACGCTGACGTCGACGCCTACCATTTCTGGAATGTCGCCAACCGTCCGACCAAGGATCTCGAGGCCTTCGTCAACCAGGTCGAGCCGATCCGCAAACCCGTCAACTGGATCGCCAACAGCAATCGCGGCGGGCTCACCGGTGTTGGCGTGGTCAATCTGCCGGTTCCCGGCGTTTCGCTCGAAGCCTGGGCGCGACGCCCGCTGGGCGACGGCGCCTATTCCATCTGCGGCATCACCCACACCACCGCCACCGAGCGCGTGATGGACGTGATCGGCAATATGCTGATCGCCCCGGTCCAGCCATGGGACGCCCTGATCTGCACCTCGCGCGCCGTGCGCGCTGCCGTAGAGACCCAGATCGAGGCCACGAACGCCTATCTGACCCACACCTTGGGTGCGACCCAGATCCTTAAGCCCCGCATCGAAACCATTCCTCTGGGCATCAATGCGGCCGACTTCTTCACCACGCCGGAGCAGAAGAAGGAATGGCGTGAGAAGCTGGCGATCGATGACGACACCGTCGTCTGCCTCTATGTCGGCCGGTTCAGCCCTGGCGCCAAGATGAACCCCATGCCCATGGGCATGGCCCTGGAGCGTGCGGCGGCGATCTCCGGAAAGAAGATCGCCTGGGTCGTAGCGGGTTGGGGCGCCAGCGACGACGAGACCGAAAAATATCACAAGGCCAGTCGTGAAAGCTGCCCCAGCGTCCAGTACATACCGCTGGATGGACGTCTGCCGGAGGTGCGCTTCTCGATCTGGGCGGTCGGCGACTTCTTCCTGTCGCTGTCGGACAATATCCAGGAAACCTTCGGCCTGACACCGGTCGAGGCCATGGCGGCGGGCATGCCCAACGTCGTCTCCGACTGGGATGGCTATCGCGACACCGTTCGCCACGGGATCGACGGCTTCCGGATCTCCACCTATGCCCCCGGCCCCGGCAAGGGCGAGGATCTGGCCTATCGCTACGCCAATCAGTGGCTGCGCTACGATTCCTACGTCGGCGCGGCCAGCCAGACCACCGTGGTCGATGTCGATGAGGCCGCCCGGGCGATCGCCGAGCTGGTCAGCGACCCGCTGCTGCGAAAGCGGATGGGTGCCAATGCCCGTGAGCGGGCGGTCAAGGAATTCGACTGGCACACCGTCATCAAGTCCTATCAGGCGCTGTGGGGCGACCTCAACGCCCGACGCCTCGCCGAGCGCGGTCGGATTTCCAGGCCCCGCAACGTGCCCAACAATCCGTGGCGGATGGACCCGTTCACGCTGTTTGCGTCCTATCCGACCGAATATCTGACGGCGACGACGATGGTCCGCCTCAATGCCGACGTGACCTGGGACAAGGTCAAGCTCTTGATTGATGAGCCGATGGCCCGGATCGGCGCCGTCATGCTTCCCACCGAGAAGGAACTGGAAGCGCTCGTTGAAGCCCTGATCAAGGTGCGCCAGAGCAGCGTCGGAGATCTTACCGGGCAGCACCCGCCCGTGCGCAGCATTCTTCTGGAACGCGGCATCCTCTGGCTGGCCAAGTACGGCTTCGCCACGGTGATCGGCCGGTCCAACATCATCCCTGACTAAGGCTGTCGTACGAACAAAATCCGCTGAATAGTTCCGGACGGATTGCCATCGGTCCGGAACTTCAACGCCCTGCATCGCCCGTAGACGTGCGCCTGAGCGAGACGTTCAGGAACGCCTGAGAATTCAGAGCCGCCCTTTGCGGCCGACGTCACGCGAGGGCCCTGTCCCAGTCACCGGAATGGCTGTCGGGGCCCTGATTGCGGCCGTGGCCAACCGGCAGGAAAATCGTCGCCTGGGCAAGCCCATCGTTTGAGCCGGAATTTGAATAGACGGGAGTGCGTGGGCCATACCGCCCCAGCCTCGCCACAGCCCAAAAACTCGAACGGCCGAGCCGCAAAACCATTAAGTTTCGCAACCCGGCCGGAGTGACACAGCCGCGCTGGAGAACAAGGCTGAGATCAGAATATGCCACAGATCAGGTTCACCTGAAAGGGGAAAC
>Ga0209023_10001664_pt1 | contig 29196 bp, 21 predicted proteins | sample LakOneMetagenome_FD_187468 | JGI IMG/M metagenome (GOLD analysis project Ga0209023, IMG submission 187468) | Freshwater and sediment microbial communities from Lake Erie, Canada (SPAdes) (version 2) | ecosystem: Environmental > Aquatic > Freshwater > Lentic | place: Lake Erie, Canada...
TGCAAACTCCACCATAACGATGAACCCGGTGGCCACCAGCGACGCCGCATTCCGGGGTGGGGCATGCCCCACCCCGGAATACACCATCGCCTACACCGGAAATTACACCACGAGCGCGGACGCTAACCAAGGTAAATGCCATGGTTACGAAGATTTACTTTGTGTGAGGATTGTCTCGGCAATTTCAATATTGAAGCTGGCGGCCCGCGATTCGGTGGCCTCGCGCGCGTTGCTTGGCGCGAATTGTGCGATCTCGGGGTGGCCGGCGGTTTCGGAATCTTCGACCGGCGGGGCCTGCATCTGGGCCAAAGCAGTCGGGGAAACGGCCTGTCGCGCTGAAAGCTCGGCCAACAGGCTTGCCAGCGTCGTAGAGGCCTGGAGGCCCGTCTTCTGGCTGCGCAGCCGTCTTGCAAAACTCAAATCCATATCTTGTCATCGCAGAAATTCCTGAACAGCACGTAAACCACGTCTTTCGCGCATGCGGTGTTCACGTTTGCCGACCTGTGATAGGGGCGCGGCCATGCCTGAACTCTTTCAGCTCGATGGGCCCGTCAGGGCGCGCCGGATCGTGGTCGCGATGTCCGGGGGGGTCGATTCGTCGGTCGTGGCGGCGCTTGCGGCGCGGACGGGCGCCGAAACGATCGGAATTACGCTTCAGCTCTACGATCATGGGAGTGCCGTGAGTCGAGTCGGAAGCTGTTGCGCCGGCCAGGACATCCGCGATGCGCGCGCCGTCGCGGACCGACTCGGGATCGCCCATTATGTTTTCGATCATGAAAGCCGCTTCCGCGATACGGTGATCGACCAGTTCGCCGACGAATATCTGCGCGGCCGGACGCCCATTCCCTGCGTCCGCTGCAATATGGGCGTGAAGTTTACCGACCTGTTCCGGCTGGCCCGCGAACTGGGCGCTGATTGCCTTGCAACGGGCCATTATGTCCGCCGGATCATCGGGGCGAGTGGACCGGAGTTGCACCGCGCGCTCGATCCGGCGCGCGACCAGAGCTATTTCCTCTTTGCGACTACAGGCGAGCAGCTCGATTATCTGCGCTTTCCGCTTGGCGGCATGCCCAAGCCCGAGGTGCGGGCCATCGCGCAGGACATGGGGTTGGCCGTCGCGATGAAGCCCGATAGCCAGGACATCTGCTTCGTGCCCAATGGCGATTATGCCAGCGTGGTCCGCAAGATCCGGCCCGAAGCCGAAACAAGCGGAGAGATTGTCGATGAAGCGGGCACCGTGCTCGGCCGGCACAAGGGGCTTATCCATTACACCGTCGGGCAGCGCCGCGGGCTCGATATCGGCGGTCTCGCCGAACCGCTCTACGTGATCCGCCTGGACCCCGAGCGCCAGCAGGTCGTTGTCGGCCCAAAAGCGGCGCTCGCCGTGACGGCGGCCCGGCTTTCGGAGCCGAGCTGGCTCGCCGCAGTTGAAGACCGTCCGGTTCTCGCCAAGGTCCGGTCACTGGCGAAGCCGGTTCCGGCGCGGCTTACGGGCAATTGGCTGCGGTTCGAGACGCCCGAATTCGGGGTGGCGCCGGGGCAGGCAGCGGTGCTCTATGATGGAGACCGGGTGCTGGGCGGCGGCTGGATCGAGGAAACAGTTGGCGCGGATGCCTGCCCGCTTGTTGTCTCGGAACAAGCCGCATAGTCTTCCCCCAAAGCCGGCCAAGGGAGGAATGCCGTCATGCCGAGTTTCACGACGCGAATCGTTTCATTCATACTTCGCAAGACCGGCATCTATCGCAAGCTCTTCTCGGGCGGGCCGGATTTCCCCGGCTATCAGGCCAAGGCGCTTTCCGTTCCGAGCGAACCGACTGCCAAGATGAAATCGAAACTTTCGGTCACCCGATCTGAATTTCAGGGGCGGCCGATCTGGGACGTGGCGCCGCGAGACCGCGCGCCCGCGGCAACCATTCTCTATTGGCACGGCGGCGGCTATGTCTACCCGGCCGCTGAGGCGCATTGGAGCTTCGTCGCCCGGATGGCCGAGCATCATGGCTGGCGGATGATCGTCCCGCTGTATCCGTTGGCGCCGATGGCCGAAGTCGGAGAGGTCACCGCTTTTGCCCTCGACTTCTACAGGGACCTGGCGGCCCGCGAAGATATGTCGAAGCTCATCATGGGGGGAGATTCGGCCGGCGGCGGATTGGCGGCGGCAACGGCGATGGCCGCGCGCGATGCAGGATTGCCGCTCCCTGCAAAACTGATCCTCATCTGTCCCTGGGTCGAGGCAAGCCCGAACCATCCCGACCAGGTGAAGATCGAACCGCGCGACGCGATCCTCACCATTCGCGGCATTCGCGAGGCCGGCGAAATGTATGCCGGGGAGGCCGGCACGAAGGATCCGCGCGTCAGCCCGATTCACGCCGACTGGTCAGGGTTGCCGCCGATCCTGGCATTCGGCGGCGGCGACGATATCCTTGTGGTCGATGGCCGCGCCCTGAAGGCGAAGCTGCCCGCAATCGACTATGTTGAAAAGCCGGGCATGATCCACGACTGGCCGATCTTCTTCTTTCCCGAATCGCGTGTGGCGCAAGCACGAATGGCGGAATTTGCCGCCGGATAGCGCTGGCATTTACTGATCGGGATGCCCGCGCTCCGGGTCGCTATGGCCTTCGGGATCGGGGTGAATCAGGATTTCGGTTCCGGGAAATTCGATCATCAGCCGCGCTTCCACTTCGTCCATGACGCGGTGCGCCTCGAGGACGGTCATGCCCGGATCGACCCAGACATGGAACTGGACAAATTCGTGCGCGCCGCTCGACCTTGTCCGCAGGTCGTGGATGCCCTTGAGTTCGGGATGGCTTTGGGCAACTGCAAGGAAGCGCTCCCGCTTGTCTTCGGGCCATTCCTTGTCCATCAGCTGGTCGACGGCATGAACCGCGACCTCCTTTGCATGCCAGAGCAGCCAAATCCCGATCCCGATCCCGAAGACAGGATCGGCCCCGTGGATGTGGAGGATCGAATCGAGGAACAGCGCGGCAATAACCGACGCATTGAGAACAAGGTCGCTGGCATAGTGCACCCGGTCGGCCTGGATCGCGACCGAGCCGGTCTTGCGGACCACGTAGCGCTGGAAACTGACAAGGCCCAGGGTTGCGACGATTGCGACAAGCGAAACGGCAATGCCGAGTTCGGGGCTTTCCGGGGCGCGGCTATCCCCGATCAGGCTCAGTCCCCGCCAGCCTATGGCCAACGCCGAGGCCGAAATGATCCCTGTCTGGAACAGTGCGGCCAGCGCTTCGGCCTTGCCATGGCCATAGGCATGATCGTCATCCGCCGGCTGCGCGGCCAGCCGCACGGAAAATAGCGTGACCAGCGAGGCGACGATATCGAGTGTGGTATCGGCCAGCGATCCAAGCATCGAAACCGAACCGGTCTGCCATGCTGCCCAGCCTTTGAGGCCAAGCAGGAAGATTGCCATCGAAACGCTGGCAAGGGCTGCACGTTGCGTCAGCTTGCCACGCGCCGTCGCAGGGGTGGCACTCATGGGTAGAGCAGACCCTCGTCCCAGCTGTCGGGGCCGGTCCGGACGAACAGGTGCCGCTCATGAAGCCGGTGCTCGCGATCCTGCCAGAATTCGATCCGGTGGGGATAGACGCGGTAGCCCGACCAATGCGGCGGGCGCGGAACCGGCTGGCCCGCAAACCGCTCCTGCACCGCAACAAAGCGCGCTTCGAACGTTTCCCTGCTGTCGAGCGGGCGCGACTGGTCCGACGCCCAGGCGCCAAGTTGCGAATCGCGGCTCCGCGTCGCGAAATAGGCGTCGGCGGTCGCGTCATCGACGCTCAGCACCTTGCCTTCGATCCGGATCTGCCGCCTGAGCGACTTCCAGTGGAACAGCAAAGCCGCAAACCCGCGCTCCGCAATCTGGCGCGCCTTGTTGCTCTCTTGGTTGGTATAAAAGATGAAGCCCTCCGGGCTGTACCCCTTTAACAGGACCATTCGGACCGAAGGCTGGCCATCGGCATTGGCCGTGGCGAGCGCCATGGCGTTGGAGTCATTGGGCTCGGTCTTCCGGGCTTCGGAGAACCAGAGTGCGAACAGGGCAAAGGGATTGGTCGACATGAGGGCTCCCCTAGCCAAGCCGCGCTTTCAAGTCGAGCATCGCTTGCCCTGTTTCGCAGGATGTGGTGAAGCGGCGACAAATGGGGAGCGCAGATGACAAGCTGGGTTGAAAGCCCTGTCGCACAGAGTGCAGCCGAGGCGATCCGCGCATCCTATTGCGCCGAAGCCGGGTCGGGCGATGTCATGTGCAGTGCCCAGGGGGAAACGACCGGCGTCTGGCAATCGATTCTCGAGGAAGTGCTGGTGGCTGGCGGCGGGAGCATCGCCGATGCACAGGAGCGCGTGCGGCGACACGTGCAGGAAATCGGCACGAGTTTCCGGCTCGCCGATGAAGGCGAAGAACGGCAATGGCCGGTTTCCCCGCTGCCGCTCCCCATCGGCGAAACCGAATGGTCGGGCATTGCGGCGGCTGTGGCGCAGCGGGCCGAACTGAGCGAATTGCTGCTTGCCGATATTTTCGGGGCGCAGCGGCTCATTACCTCCAACGTGCTTCCGACGGCCGCGCTGACCGGCAGCCCGCATTTCTTGCGGCCAATGGTGGGCATCGCGCCGCCCGGTGGCCACTATCTTCATATCTATGCGGTCGATCTGGGGCGCGGCCCGGATGGCGAATGGCGCGTCCTTGCCGATCATACCCGCTCGCCCGCCGGGGCGGGCTATGCGCTCGAGAACCGGCTGGCGGCGTCGCAGGTGATCGGCGGCTTGTCCGCTCGGCTCAACATCGAGCGGCTCGCGCCTTTCTTTGCCGATCTGCGCGCCGGGATCGCCGCCAGTTGCGAACGCGTCGATCCGCGGCTCGCACTCCTGACGCCTGGCCGGTTCAACCAGAGTTATGCCGAACAGGCGCATCTGGCGCGCTATCTGGGGCTGCTGCTTGTCGAAGGCGCGGACATCGCCGTGCATGCCGATCGCGTCTATTTGCGCACGATCGAGGGGCTGAAGCGCGTCGATGCACTGTGGCAGCGAATGGATGCACGATTGCTCGATCCGCTCGCGCTCGATTCAAGGTCTGCGATCGGCGTGCCGGGGCTGGTCGATGCCATGGCCGCGGGCGGTACAGTGATTGCGAACTTCCCGGGTTCGGCCGTGCTCGAAGCGCCGGCATTTGCGGCATTCATGCCGCAGCTGGCCCAGCGTCTGATGGGCGAGGCGCTTCGCCTGCCCAACATCGCGACCTGGTGGTGCGGGCAGGCGCGCGAGGCGCAGCACGTTGTGGCCGAACTCGACAATCTGGTGATCGACGCCGCGTTCGGATCGGTCCCGCTTGGTCTTGGCAAGGGCGGGGCCAGGCTTGGCAGCGAACTGATCGGGGAGGAGCGGGTGCGCTTGCTCTCCGATCTGGAGCGTCGCCCGCAGGACTATATCGGGCAGGAGATCGTCCATCTCTCGACCATGCCCGTCGTCGATGGCGGCCGGCTGGTGGCGCGGCCCTTTACCCTGCGTGTCTTTGCCGCCCGGAACGCACGTGGAAGCTGGACAGTGATGCCCGGCGGCTTTGTGCGCATGGGGCCTGTTGCCGACGTCCGCGCAACCTCGATCGGCGCAGGCACACGTTCGGCCGATGTCATCGTCCACGGATCGAAGCCGGTCGCTCCTGTCACATTGCTGTCGGGCAGCCAAGCGATCCGGCGCAATCCGGGGACATTGCCCAGCCGGGTGGCGGACAATCTCTTCTGGCTCGGCCGGTATCTCGAGCGGGGTGAAGCGGTGCTTGGCCTCGTGCGGACCGGCGCCGCCAGCGCCAATGCCGGGCAGGATAATGATCCGACAACCCAGCGCATCTGCAACCAGCTGATCGCCAGCGATGCTGTCCACTGGGCTCCGAACGTGAGCGTGGCTGAAATCTTCGCCGCGGCGATCGACAATCCGGGCGGGACGTCGAGCGTTGTGGCGCTGCTCGCTGCTGCGCGGACGATCGGCGCGGGGTCGCGCGAGCGGATTTCGCCGGATTTCTGGCAATTGCTCGATACGCCTTTCCCGGCCGCCCATCCGGTTCAGCAGAAGAACCTGATCCTGCGCGCGCGCTTTGCCGCGTTTGCCGGGTTGGCTGCGGAGCACATGGGCCGCACCGCAGGCTGGCAGTTTCACGATCTGGGGCGGCGGGTCGAACGCGCGCTTTATATTGCGCGATTGCTTCGGGCTTTCGCGCGCGACGACGCCACTGCCAACGATCTTACGGCGTTGCTCGAACTCGCCGATGTGCAGATCAGCTATCGCCAGCGTTATTCGACCGGGCTGGCCCTGATGCCCGTACGGGACATGGTCGGGCTCGATCCGTTCAACCCCCGGTCGATCATGTTTCAGGCCAACGTCATCAATGAACATCTGGGCGCGCTCCCGCGCCTCAAGGACGATGGCATGGCCGAACCCCAGCAGGCTGCGGCAACCGGATTGGTCGCGCTGATGTCGACCTTGTCAGCTACGACGCTGACACCGGAGATATGCGACGATCTCGAGGCGCGGCTGATCACGCTGTCAGATGCGATCAGCCAGAGATTCTTCCTGCGGGGCAGCGAAACGCTCCGGGCTGCGGGCATGACGTTGGCATGACGCTGTTTGCCGTTCGCCACCTGACTTGCTTTACCTATGAAAAGCCCGTCCATTTCTCACGTTCGAATCTTAGACTGAAGCCGATCGACTGGCCCGGCCAGACTCTGGTCAGCCACAGGATTGTCGTTAATCCGGACGGGTGCCTGACCCCGGCTCCGCTGCGTTCGGCACTGGTCAACCTCACCCGGCTGGTGATTCCCGGCGCGACAAACGGCCTTGAAATCATCAGCGAGGCGCTGGTTGAGGTGGACAGGGTGCCGCAATTATCCTGGCTCGGTGAGCCGACGATTGCCGAAGTGGGGCACTGGGCGCGCGAAAGCGCTGACGTTTCGGAACTTTCGCCGGCCAATTTTTCCTATCCTTCGAGCTTCATCCCGCTCGATACCGATATCGCAGCTTGGGGCGAAGAGCTGTTGCGGCTCGACCGGCCGGTCTATGGTGCGGCCTATGAACTGGCGGTGCGGATCCAGCGGGAGTTCCGCTACGATCCCGCGGCGACACTGGCCGAAACGCCGCCGGCCGCCGCATTCGCGGCGCGTGCCGGGGTTTGCCAGGATTTTGCCCAGATCATGATCTGCGCTCTGCGCGCAGCCGGCATTCCCGCCGCCTATGCCTCAGGCTATATCCGGACAGAACCGGCGCCCGGCCAGCCGCGGCTCCAGGGCGCGGATGCGACGCACGGCTGGGTCCTGGTCTGGTGCGGCCCGGAAAAGGGCTGGCTGGGCCTTGATCCCACAAATGGCATCGCAATGGGCGGCGACCATATCCTGATGGCCATCGGACGCGACTATCTCGACATCGCGCCGATCGATGGCGTGTTCAACGGCTATGGCGCGCAGGACATTCTCGTCGAAGTCGACGTTGAGGCGGTCGAGGGCTAGTTAACCCGGGCAACCCTTATTGCAGGTTGTTTGTTGATTTTTGCGAAGTAGCTTCCGAGAGACGCCTTTCGAATTTGGACGGGTTGTCCCGGTTTGGGTGAAAGGGCCAGCTCCCCCCCGACTTGCTGCCATTTTGCGCCATCTTCAAGAACTATAAGCCAGTTGCCATAACCAATGCTTCGAACAGAGGTAATAGTTGAACTGATTTCGGACAGTTCGTCAGCGTCCGTTTCTCCACCCTTGCCACCGAAAAGGCCGCCAAGGTCTGGAAGGGAGAGGCCGAAAAGGCCCCTTCGAGCTTGCTTGACCTGCTCCCTGTCGACAATGATCAACTGCTTGTTCGCCTCTGCCTGGTCGAGTTTTGCCGCCTGATCATCGAAACACGTTAGCCGCGCCGCATTGTCCGCAATGGAACGACAATCAAGGAGCTTTTGAAATGACTCGGGGCGCGCGTGCTCTGCTTCCTTCGCCAATGCCGGGCAGGCAAATATGACACACAGCGCCATGCAGGCCAATCGCGCAATTCTGTACATCGGTGGACGAACCATAATATTGAACTCCCTGATCACATCCTGCCACTCCCGATCCGGTTTTCCAAGCCATTCGCGACTGTGACAATTCAGTAACAGGGCTTTTGTAAAGTTGCGCGTGAACGTAGGAAGATTGTTTACACGCCCTGAGATGAGCGCCATGGCGTGGCGCAGGTCGGCATGGGGGGAGTGTCACTTTTGCGCGCCCCTATTTCCGATTAAGAATGGACAGGCGAATTCAAAATCGCCTGTAAACCCAGGAAAAGGGACGGATATAGATATGAAAACCCAGAAATTCCTCAGCCGCGCAGCGTTGAGCGCCAGCGTTGCGCCGATGGTTATTGGCATCGCCATGGTTGCCAGCCCGGCATATGCACAGGCTGCGAGCGAGGAGGCTGCTGCCGAAGAGATCGTCGTTACTGGTTCGCGCATTCCGCAGCCAAACCTTGAGTCGGTGAGCCCGGTAACTGTGGTGAGCCCCGCCGATCTCAAGCTGCAAGGCACAACCCGCGTTGAGGACTTGCTCAATAGTCTTCCGCAGGTGGCTGCTGGCCAGGCGGGCGGCGTTTCGAACGGAGCGAGCGGCATTGCCACGGTCGACCTTCGCGGCCTCGGCTCGGTGCGGACGCTTGTGCTGATCAATGGCCGTCGTTTGCTCCCGGGCGATCCGACTGACTCTTCCGCGGACTTGAACGCCATTCCGGACTCGCTGATCAAGCGCATTGACGTTCTCACCGGCGGCGCCTCTTCGACCTATGGCGCAGACGCGGTTTCGGGCGTGGTGAACTTCATCATGGATACCGATTTCACGGGCGTCCAGCTCGATACTCAATATGGCTTCTATCAGCACGAAAACCGGAACAAGATCACCCCGCCGTTGCTCAAGGCCCGCCAGGCCCAGGGCTTTAGCGGCTATGGCTTCCCGACCGGCAGCGTGGCCGATGGTGGTTCCATCAGTGCGAACCTGACGCTCGGCGCCGGGTTCGATGACAATCGCGGCCATGTCACGGCTTATTTCGGCTATCGCAAGGTGAATGCTGTAACGCAGAACAACCGCGACTACAGTGCCTGTACGTTGCAGAACACGAATGCCACGGCTCTTCAGTGCGGCGGTTCTTCGACATCTGCTCCGGGCAACGCGATTGTTTATGACAGCAGCACTTCGACCTTCTTCCAGATTGGTCCGAATCGTACGCTGCTGCCGGGCCGTACGCGTTACAACTTCGCCCCGACCAACTATTTCCAGCGCCCGGATGAGCGCTACACTGCGGGCTTCTTCGCTCACTATGACATCAATGACTCCATCAAGCCTTATATGGAGTTCATGTTCATGGACGATCGCACGAAGGCGCAGATTGCGCCGTCGGGGGACTTCGGCAACACGCTGACGATCAACTGCGACAATCCGCTGCTTTCGGCTCAGGCGCTTGGTGTCGTTTGCGACAACGAGAATCTCGTGAATGGCTTCCTCGGTGCCTTTCCGCTGACCGCAGTAAGCAACCCCGGACCGGCGCCGGTTAACTTCATCGATCCGACGACTGGTGCGACATATAACAAGGGCTTCTTCCAGCTCTTGCGCCGCAACGTCGAAGGTGGTCCGCGCATCGCCGACCTTCAGCATACACAGTTTCGTGGTGTGATTGGTACCAAGGGCGATCTCGGCTCGGCCTGGTCTTACGATGCCTTCTATCAATATGGCCGCACCAACTATTCGCAGGTCTATTCGAACGAATTCTCGGTTGCGCGCCTCAACAATGCGTTGGACGTGGTCGCGGGTCCGGGTGGAACCCCTATTTGCCGTTCGGTGCGTAACGGCACGGATCCGAACTGCGTGCCTTACGACATTTTCGGGCTGAATGTGACTCCGGCAGCGATCAACTATCTGTCGGCGCAAGGCTTCCAGCGGGCGGTAATTTCCGAGCAGATTGCGGATGCTTCGTTCACGGGGCAGCTTGGGGACTATGGCTTGAAGACGCCGTGGGCGGATGGTGGCCTGGCCGTCAACTTCGGCGCGGAGTATCGTCGGGAATCTCTGGACCTTCAGACGGACAATGCCTTCCAGACGGGCGATCTGACTGGTCAGGGCGCTCCGACCAAGCCGGTTTCGGGTAGCTTCAAGGTAACCGAATTCTTCGGCGAGGCTCAGTTCCCGATCGTGGATGGCGGCTTCATCGACAAACTGTCGTTGACGGGCGGCTATCGCTATTCGCACTATGAAATCTCGAATGGCAACAAGTTCAACACCGATACCTACAAGTTCGGTGTCGATTTTGCACCGATCAAGGACATCAGCTTCCGTGCAAGCTACAATCGGGCGGTTCGTGCGCCGAACCTCCAGGAACTGTTTGCGCCGAACATTGTTGCACTCGACGGTTCAACCGATCCATGTGCAGGCTTCACGATCACAGCCGCCAATACTGGCTGTCTCGCGCAGGGTTTGCACGTTGGGCAGATCGTGGCTTCCAACCCGGCTGGCCAGTATAACGGCTTGATCGGGGGTACGGCCACGCTGCGTCCTGAACGGGCAACGACCAAGACTGTTGGCGTTATCCTGCAACCGCGCTTCCTGCCGCGCTTCGCTTTGACTGTCGATTACTACGACATCAAGATCGGGAGCGCCATTCAGGGCTTCGGTGCGGACGCGATCGTCAACACCTGCACGGCGACCTCCGATCCGACGGTTTGTGCCTTGATCCACCGTAATCCGGTCAATGGCTCGCTCTGGCTCACCCCGGACGGATTCATCACCGATCTTTCGCAGAATATCGGTGGCGTTCGGACAAAGGGTGTCGATATCGCTGCGACTTACTCGCACGAAATCGGCAATCTCGGAAGCTTGTCTCTGGCGTTCAACGGCACCTATCTCGACAAGTTCACGGTCGATAACGGCTTGTCGACGCCCTATGACTGTGCTGGCCTTTATGGGTCGACCTGCAGCACCGGGCAGGGCGGTACGCCGGCTGCACCGAATGCCAAGTGGCGGCACAAGGCCCGTGCCTCGTTCAACTTGAACAACGGTATCGGTGTTTCGCTGCAGTGGCGTCACTTTGGCCCGGTCCATGTCGACTTCTCGAGCACCAATCCTTCGCTTCAAGGCAATTTCGACGCCTTCTCATCGCGGCTTGGCGCTCAGAATTATTTCGACTTGGCGACCACGTTCAAGCTGGCCGATCACTACAATTTCCGTCTGGGTGTGAACAACATCCTCGATCGTCAGCCGCCGCTCGTTACATCGGGTCGTGCGGACGGCACGCGGAACCAGTGCCCGACCGGTCCGTGCAACGGCAACACCTATCCTGCCGTGTACGACGCCCTTGGTCGGTTCATTTACGCCGGCATCACGCTCGACTTCTAATAGAAGCTCAAGCTGAGATCGAGGCGGCGGATCGCAAGGTCCGCCGCCTTTTTCTTGCGCCGCCAATATACGCTCGACAGGTGCGGCACCCGATCTGCCTTGACCAATGGCCGGACATGGTTAGTCAGGCTGGCACGATGAACATCAGGCACACCCCATGGTCGTGACGCAGGCGCAAAAGCTCGATCCACAAATTGTTTCCAGAATGCAGGCAGCCATGCTGCAGGCGCGCCGCGGAGATTTGCGCGGCGCACGCGCGACGGCGGAGCAGGCGCTGATAATCGGCAAGGACGTTGCCGTGGTCCGGGGATTTCTCGGCATGCTGTGCTGCCAGTCCGGAGACCTAGAGGCCGGGATCAAACACCTTCGCTCGGCCCATCATGCCGACCCGACTGACCTTGCGGTTGTCGGCAATCTTTGTACCGCGCTCATCGAAGCTGGAGTGCCTGATGAGGCACTTGAATATTGCACTGAGGAGGTGGCCGCCGGCGATACTTCACGGCGGCTGTTCCGACTGCGCGGCTATTTGCTCCAGATACGAGAAGATTATGATGGTGCGGCGAAGGCCTATGAGCAGGTTGTCGCAGCCGATCCGGTCGATTTCGAAAGCTGGAACAATCTGGGCAATGCCCGTGCGGGCGCGGGCGATGTGATGGGTAGCGTTGCGGCGCTTGAAAGGGCCGCGGCGCTCAGGCCCGACATCGCGCCCGTCCGTCTCAATGTCGCCACCACTCTTATGGAAGCGGGGCGCCTTGAAGACGCCGAAAAGGCTCTCGTCGATTGCGTTCGGGATTTTCCGAAAGACTCCAAGCCGTTGTTGGAGCTGGCGGGCCTGCTGAAGCTGCTCGGCAAAGACTCCGAGGCACTGGGGGCAATCGAAAGGGCCGCGGCCCTTGAGCCATCGAACGCCAATCTCCAGGTGGAGCTTGGCATGGAGTATGTGATGGCATGGGACATGCCGCGCGGCGAGGAATCGTTTCGCAAGGCCGTGGCCGTCGACCCCAAACATGCCGAGGCGCATATCCTGCTTGGGCTTCTGATCGAACATACCAATCGTCCTGGTGAGTTCGCTCCGCTCATCGCCTCAGCGCAGACGATTGGGGTCGACGAAGGTGCCGTGCAGTTCATCCGGGCGCTTGAGCATCGTCGCGAACGGCGCTTTGAAGAAGGGTTGGAAGCGCTTGCAGCCGTTCCGGCGGACATCCAGCCGGTTCGGTGTGCGCAGCTTTCCGGTCAGTTTCACGATCGTATTGGAAATGTAGACGCGGCATTTTCTGCCTTTTCGGAAATGAATCGTCTCCACACCTCGGATCCATCCGAGCCGGTTCGCCGTGCGGGAGAATATCGTGCCTCACTCAAAGCCCAACGAGAATTGGTGACGCCCGAATGGTTTGCGGGCTGGCGCGATGAACCTCTGCAAGCCAGCCAGCCCTCACCTGCATTCCTCGTTGGCTTTCCCCGGTCGGGCACCACCTTGCTCGACACCATGCTTATGGGCCACAAAGGCGTACAGGTCATGGAAGAAGAGCCTGCCCTGGCCATGGTTGAAAACGCCATTGGGGGGATCGACCGACTGGACAAGCTCAGCGCTGTGGAGATTGCGGAATTCCGGGAGCGCTATTTCAACGAAGCCGCGGATTGTATCGACCTCCAGCCGGGCAAGCTTCTCGTCGACAAGTCTCCGCTTCATCTCAACAAGGTGCCCGTGATCCATCGCCTGTTTCCCGACGCGCGCTTCATACTCGCGCTGCGCCACCCTTGCGATGTCTTGCTGAGTTGCTTCATCACGAATTTCAAACTCAACAACGCCATGTCCAATTTCATTGACCTTGAGACGGGCGCCGAGGTTTACGATCTCAGCTTCGGGTTCTGGGAGCATTGCCGCAAACTGATGCCTATTCGCGTACACGAAGTGTCATATGAGCGGATCGTGGAAGACAGCGAAGCGGAACTGCGCCCATTGTTCGAATATCTTGGCCTCGATTGGCGTGAGGAAGTGCTGGACCATCAGCATACAGCGGCTGGGCGCGGCATCATCTCCACGGCAAGCTATGCGCAAGTCACCGAGCCCATATATAAACGAGCCTCGGGCCGCTGGACACGCTATCGAGACCATCTGGCCCCGGTGATGCCAACGCTTGAGCCGTGGGTGAACAAGTTCGGCTATTCGTTGTGAAGCGATATGACGGTTGACCCCGCGCTTCTTGCGGCTCAGGCCGATCAGGCGCTGGCGTCTGGCGATCGGACCAAGGCGCAGGACTTGCTTGAAAGGCTTGTTGCCAGCACGCCCGACTTTTCAAGCTGGATGAAATTGGGTGCCCTGCGTCGCGCTTCGGGCGACTTCAAAGCAGCACTTCAGGCAGTGAATGCGGCTTTGGGCATTGTCCCCCTCGATTTTATGGCACTGCTTAGCAAGGCAACTATTCTTGAGCGCCTAGCCGTCGCCAGTGCAGATGAGGCATATGGCCGTGCGTTAGCGCAAATGCCCGATGGGCCACTTCCGCCCCAGATAGAGCAGTTGGTTGAACATGGGCGCCAGCGCTATGAAGCACACCTGGCCCAGCGGGATACAGCACTTGCCGAACTCCTCCATTCGGCAACCGATACCGCGACGCCCGAAGAGCGCCGCCGGATAGATCGCTTTCGCACGAATGCGACACGAAAGACGCGACATTATCATAGCGAACCCACCCATTTTCACTTTCCCGGCATTACCGAGTACGAGTTTCACGATCGGAGCTATTTCCCTTGGCTCGCAGACCTGGAAGCAGCAACGGACACAATAGCCGGGGAGCTTGGCGCCGTTCTTCAGGGCGAGCGGGCCGAGCTTGTGCCCTATATCCAGTACGCGGCGCACGAACCGCTCAGGCAATGGCGCGAACTCAACAATTCTCGTGACTGGACGGCGATTCATCTGCTCCAGAATGGCCAGAGGGTGGACGCCAATGCGCGTTATTGTCCGCAAACCATGGCACTTCTGGAAACGCTGCCGCAGCCCGGCATCGACGGTTGTTCGCCGAACGCCATGTTCTCTCTCCTTGCGCCCAGGACAAACATCCCGCCCCATCATGGCGTCGCGAACACACGGCTGGTGTGCCATCTTCCACTCATTGTTCCGGCGGGTTGCTGGTTCAGGGTCGGCGCGGAGACTCGGTATTGGGAGCGGGGAAAGGCATTTGTTTTCGATGACACGATCGAACATGAGGCTGCCAATCCGAGCGACGAACTCCGCGTTGTCTTGATCATCGACATCTGGCATCCGGGGCTGAGCGAAACGGAGCGGAGCGCCGTGCGGATCCTGCTCGAAGCAAGCGTCGAGGATGCGGCGCTGGCGCTTTGACATTTGACGAAGCCCTGGAAGTGGCCCGCCGTAATCCGGGCGATCCCGACGCGGTAGAGGCGCTGGCGGACATAGCACTGGATTCTGACGAAGAGGAGGCTGCCCTACCGTTGGTTTCTGCCGCGACGGTCCGGTTTCCCAGCAATGCCAGAATCTGGCAATGGCTCGGGCTGCTTCACCGCGCACTGGATGATCGCCGGGCAGCGATTCCGGCGTTCGATACGGCGATGCGATTGGCCCCCCAAGATGCCGGCATCGCGCACAGCCGGGCAAGAGTGGCGCTGGAGGCGGGCCTTCCTGCGGTGGACCTGTTTGAGGCGGCATCTCGACTTGCGCCGTCGGACGGGGCAGTCCTGCTTGGGCGCGGCGCGGCTCACCTCGCCGAAGGTAACGGCGCGCAGGCCGTGGAAGACTTGGCACGCCTGCTGCGCGCCAATCCACTATGGTTGGAAGGGCACGCCGATCTTGCCCAGCTCCGTTGGATCATGGGTGATCGAGAGGGATTCCTTGCCTCGATCGAAGTGGCACTGGTGCAAGCGCCGCGCGCTGCGGCGCTCTGGCAATTGCTGGTACATAAGTTGATCGATGCCGGAGATTTCGGCGGCACGCTGGCGGCCGTTGCCAAGGCGCGAATGTTTCTTGGCGAACAGCCTTTCCTTGTTGCGGCGGATGCGGTCGCCCATTCTGAAACAGGGGCCGTCGGCCTTGCGGATGCCTGTTTCACGCGGCTGGACCAGGTTTCGGACATTTCGCTCGCAGTTCGCAGGATCAGGCACCAACTGCGGACGGGGCGTTTGGGCCAAGCGCTTGTGGAGATCGACAAATGGACGGGCGATCCGGCCGCCAACTTTGTCTGGCCATACGCCGCCATTGCATGGCGCATCGCGGGCGACCCCCGCCTGCAATGGCTTGAAGGTGACGCCGCGCTCGTCAGCGTCATGGATTTGAGCGACTCATTGCCGCCGCTCGATCGACTGGCGCCAGTCTTGCAGACATTGCATCATTCCAATACCGAACAATTTGACCAGTCAGTCCGGGGCGGAACCCAGACGGAGGGTGTTCTCTTCCAGCGAATCGAGCCCGAAATCTGCGCGCTGCGGGCGGCAATCGCCCAGGCGGTCGAAAGGCACATCCAGCAATTGCCGCCAGTCGCCCCGGGGCACCCCGTCCTTGGCCGAAGACGCGACCGCCCGATCCGCTTCAGCGGTTCCTGGTCGGTGCGGCTGGAGGGCGAAGGATTCCATGCCAACCATATCCATCCGGCAGGCTGGCTCAGTTCGGCGCTCTATGTCGCACTTCCCCCGTCGCTCGGTGAAGGCGATGGCCGTGCGGGATGGCTAGCGCTTGGAGAGCCGCAATCCGAACTCGGACTTGGGATTGGGCCCACTCGTTTCATCGAGCCAAAGCCCGGGCGCCTTGTCGTGTTTCCTTCGACTATGTGGCACGGCACGTTGCCGTTCGTTCACGGAGAGCGCCTGACCGTCGCGTTCGATGTCCGGCCCCCGACGCCGCGCTGAAGCGCTATTGCGCTGTCGCTAGTTAATGCGCCGCATCTTGATCGCAGATTGATTGTTGATGCTGGCGAAATAGCCGCCCAGACCCGATCGCTTTATGTGGACTGTCTGCCCGGGCTTCGGAGTTTGCATCATCCGGTCCTCCGCTTGGACCCATCGCGCGCCATCTTGCAAGACCACAGTCCATTTCCCGAACTCGTTCCGCTGCGCCGATTTGATCGTGGAATCGATCTCCGTGACGCGCGCGCCATCGGATTGATCGTCGTCGCCGCCGCCAAAAAGCCCCAACGACGGAAGGGAAAGGCCGAACAGGCCCTTTCGAACTTTTTGAATTTCCTTGCGATCAACGACGACGACCTCATTCCTGCTTGCCGCTGCGTCGATCTGGCTGAGTTGTGCATCCAGGCACGAAAGCCGTGCGGCATCCTCGGCAATCTTTTTGCAATCCAGAAGCTTTTGGAAGATTTCCGGATACGGCTCGGCCTTTTCCTTTGCATGGGCAGTCAGCGGTTGCGTCGCCAACCCCAGTAGTCCGAAGGATAAGATGACCAAAAGGTTCCTTGCCAATGACACGATGACGGCACTCCATAGAATTTCGGGCGAACTTTGGCAGGTTAGCATCTCATTTCCAATGATTCGACTGTTGCAATTAAGTGACAATGCGCGACCAAGTTGGCGGACGGACCGAAATCGCGTTTACACGGGCGCTTGGTTAGGCGATCTGTGTGATAAGTCGGCATTTGGGGATGTGCCTTGACGTGTATTCCCTTGCGTCCGACGAAAATTCGGGACCGATATTTCGGTCACCCACTCCGAGTAAGGGACTGGAACAACATGAAAATGCACAAATTCGTGAGCCGTGCGCGCTTGAGCGCTGGCGTTGCGCCTGTGGTGCTGGGTCTGGCGATGATCGCCTCTCCAGCATGGGCGCAGGCAGCGGCGGATGCTGCTGATGATACGGGCGAAATCATCGTAACGGGATCGCGTATTGCGACGCCGACGCTTGATTCGGCGTCGCCCCTCCAGATTGTCGATGCTCAGGACATTGACAATTCAGGCGCTCCCAATCTGCAGAACGTTCTGCTTGAAAATCCGGCATTTGGTACGCCGGGCATCAGCCGCACGAATTCAAATTTTTCTACTTCCAGTGCCGGTGTCGCAACGGTTGACCTTCGCAACCTGGGTTCGGACCGCACCTTGGTCCTTGTTGATGGCCGCCGCTTTGTCGCGGGCATTCCCGGTTCGGCGACGGTCGATCTCAACACCATTCCTGCACAATTCATCGAGCGCGTCGATGTCCTGACCGGCGGTGCTTCGGCCGTCTATGGTTCGGACGCTGTCGCGGGTGTCGTGAACATCATCTACAAGAAGCACTATCAGGGCATCGAACTTGGCGGGCAGGTCGGCATCTCGGAAGAAGGGGACGATCTGGAGCGTCAGGTCAACCTGACCGTTGGTGGCAACTTTGCCGATGATCGCGGTAACGTGATCGCTTATATCGGATATACCAAGCAAGGTGCGGTCTTCTCACGTGACCGCGCCCGTTCAGCAGTCGACCAGATCAGCCTTGGCGGTGGTGTGACTGGCCAGGACGCTGACATCTTCACTGTTGTCCGTCCGTTCTATTCGAGCTTCGCGCCTCAGGGCCGAATCTTCGTCGGACCGGTAGCAACGCAGTCGAGCCAGGCGCAGCAATTTACCTTTGATGCGAACGGCAATTTGGTCAGTGGCTTTTCGACGAATGGAACTGCGACTCGTGCGGCAAACGGCTTCAACCGCTCCGCCTTCCGCACAATTGCGATCCCGACCGAGCGTTACCTCTTTGCGACGCGCGCGAACTACGAGATCAATGATCACTTCAACGCCTTCATTGAAGGCACGTACGCTTCGACCAAGACCACCACGGAATTGGAGCCGTTCCCGCTTGATTCGTCGGGCAACAATGGCATCTTCCCGGCGACTAGCGGGCGCTTTGCGATTGAAGGGTTTTCGCGGAACCCGGCTACTGGTGCGCAGGTTCTAACCGTCAATCCGCTGGTTCCCGCTGCAATCGTGGCAGCTGCGACTGACACGAACAACGACGGCTTCCGGGATATCGGCTTTACACGGCGCCTTTCGGACTTCGGCAATCGCGGCGCAACGGCTGATCGTGACACATTCCGCATCGTGGGTGGCTTGACTGGTGCCATCAATGATCGGCTAAACTACGAAGCCTACTATACGTACGGCCAGACACGCGAGTCACAGCTGTCAAACGGACAGGTCAACTTGCTCAACTTCCGCAATGCGCTTGATGTCGTGCAGGACGTGTTTGACCTCAACGGCAATGGCAGCACGACCGACGCGATCTGTCGCGATCAGAATGCGCGTGCGCAGGGCTGTGTCCCTGCGGATGTCTTCAATGGGGCAGGCAAGCTCAGCCCTGCGGCTGTGCAGTATATCCGTGCGCCAAGCACGCTTACCAGCTTCACTCGACAGAGTGTCGCTGGCGCGAATATCTCGGGCAGCGTGACTGATCTGCCCGCTGGACCACTTGGCGTATCCGTTGGTGGCGAATATCGCCGCGAATATTCGGAGCAGATCTTTGACGCTTTGACGAATGCTGGTCTCAATGGCGGCAATGCCTTGCAGAACACCAAGGGCAGTTTCGACGTCTATGAAGGTTATGGCGAAGTGGTTGTGCCGATCTTCAAGGATCAGGCATTTGCCAAGCAGCTTGACTTGCGGGCTGCGGGCCGTGTTTCGCACTATTCGACCGTCGGTACGGTCTATAGCTACAATTATGGCCTGGAATACGCGCCGGTTAGCGATATTCGCTTCCGTGTAATTCGCGCGCAGTCGACACGTGCCCCGAACATCGGTGAACTGTTCGGCGGTTCGGGTCAGACTTTCCCGACGGGTATTGTCGATCCGTGCGTTGGCGTGACGTTGGTCAGCACTACCGCACAGAGCGCCAATTGCCGTGCGGCGGCGGGTGTCCTTGCGAACATCAATTCGAACATCTCGGTAGCGAACCCCAACGGACGCTTCACTCTGAACCAGGCTGACGTTCAGGGCATTTCTGGCCTGAACACCAGCAATCCCAACCTTGGCGAAGAACGTGGGCGTTCATGGACCGCCGGAGTCGTGATCAATCCCAAGTCGATCAGCTTCCTGCGAAATTTTGCGTTCACGGTTGACTATTTTGACATCAAGATTGCCAAGGCAATCACTTCGCTGCCGCGGAACTTCATCCTGCAGCAATGCTATGTCCAAAGCGACCCGACGTTCTGCCAGTTCATTACGCGTCGTGCGGCGGCGGCAGGTGCGAACAGTGCCGGCTCGCTGAGCTTTGTGAATTCGACGTCGAACAACTCGGGTGGCATTCGGACATCCGGCCTTGACGTTACCGGCACCTTCCATGAGGACTTGTCCAACTGGGGTCTGGATGGCGACCTGACGGCCAGAGTTGCTTGGACGTATGTCTTCAAGGGTTATACGATACCGCTTCCCGGCGCTGCTCGCGATGAATTCAATCGTGAAGTTGGCGCATCGAGGAACAAGGTCACCGGCAACCTCGGATACAAGCTTGGAAATGCCAGTGTTTCGTTTACCGGAAGATACATCGGACCTGCGTATCTTGACGACCAGTTCTCTGGCTATGCGCCAGGGTCGCCGGAAGCGAGTCAGTTTTACCGGATCGGTTCGAAGATCTACACAGACATGCAAGTTCAGTTCACGCCTGGCGATCATATTGAAGTGTATGTAGGTGCTGACAACCTCTTCAACACCTCACCGCCACCGGTGATCTCGGGCTTGCCTGGCGATGTGACGGGTACTGAAACCGACGCTGGAACCTATGACGCGATTGGCCGTCGCTTCTATGCGGGTGCTCGGATCAAGTTCTAGGACAACATATATTGGTCAATTATGGGGGCGGCGCCGCAAGGTGCCGCCCTCTTTTTTTGGACTCTCTTCTGGGCGGCAACTGCCTTGTGATCCGCTCAACGTATATCGCTGGACAAATCGGGGGTGATTTGAGTTAGATACTCAGGGGGCACGGTAGGTTGGAGAAGAAGATGCTGGGAGGAATGCAGGACTGGTCGTTGCGGGTTACGCACTTGATCGATCATGCCGCGCGCGAATGCGGCAATCGCGAAATCATCACGCGCTGGGCCGATGGCACGATCGAGCGCAGCAATTGGGCGGGTGTGGCGCACGATGCTCGCCGGCTGGCGCAGGGTCTTGCGGCGCTCGGGCTCAAGCCCGGCGATCGGGTGGCGACGCTGGCTATGAACCATCATCGGCACCTCGCAGCCTGGTATGGCGCGATCGGCTTTGGCGGTGTCATCCACACGATCAACACAAGGCTGTTCGATGAAGACCTGATCTACATCATGAACCATGCCGAGGATCAGGTGCTGCTCTATGACGCGCAGTTCCAGCCGCTGATCGATCGGCTCAAGCCCCATCTCAAGACGGTCCGGCACTTCATCGTGTTCGATGATCCTGCAGGCTATCCGGCCTTTATTGCCGGCCAGGACGGCAATTTCGAATGGCATCAGGGCGATGAGCGCGATCCGTGCATGCTCTGTTACACAAGCGGCACGACCGGCAATCCCAAGGGCGTGCTCTACGAACATCGTTCGACGATGCTCCACGCGATGGCGGAGATTGCCCCGAGCGTGTTCGAGCTTTCGGCAACGTCTGTCCTGCTGCCGGTCGTGCCGATGTTCCATGCGGCAAGCTGGGGCCTGCCCTTTGCCGGGGCGGCGGCAGGCGTCAAGTTCGTCTTCAGCGTGACCAACGATGCGCCGACGCTCCACGCACTGATGATCGACGAAGGCGTGACGCATTCGGCGGGCGTCCCGACGGTGTGGCTGGCAATGTTCCAGCATCTCGATGCGACGGGGGCAGGTCTTGGCAAGCTCAAGCTCGTCACGATCGGCGGTTCGGCCGCGCCCCGGGCAATGATCGAGCGGCTGATGAAGATGGGCGTGCGCGTCTCCCACGCCTGGGGGATGACCGAAACCTCGCCGATCGGGACGATGGGCGCGCCAACCTATGACTGGGACGATCTTTCCTTCGACGAACGGATCGATGTCGTCTGCAAGCAGGGCCGGGTGCCTTTCGGTGTCGAACTTCGTGTCATTGATGACGATGGCAATGTTGCGCCGCGCGACGGCGTGACATCCGGCCGGCTCCAGATCCGCGGCCCTTGGGTCATCAAGCGCTATTTCAAGGCCGACGCCGATGCGACCGAGGACGGGCAATGGTTCGATACGGGCGACGTCTCCGTCCTCCACCCCGATGGCACGATGCAGATCACCGATCGCGCCAAGGACGTGATCAAGTCGGGCGGCGAATGGATCAGCTCTGTCGAGCTGGAGAATATCGCGGTCGGCTGCCCCGGCGTTGCGGAGGCCGGGGCGATTGGCATCCCGCATCCGAAATGGGATGAGCGCCCGGTCCTGATCGTTGTGCGCAAGCCCGGATCCGATGTGTGCGAGACCAAGGTCAAGGACTATCTGAAGGACAGGATCGCCAAATGGTGGATGCCCGATGCAGTCCTGTTCGTCGATGAATTGCCGCACACCGGAACCGGCAAGATCCAGAAAACGGCGCTCCGCGCGCAGTTCAAGGATTTCAGGCTGGAGGGCTGATATGTCGGAACAAGGCTTTATCGATCCGTCGCGCGAGAATTTCGATGCGTTCAAGGCGCTGCCGCGCGACACGCCGATTCATATGCTCAACCTTGTCCGCTTTCGCGATAGGGCCGCCTACCTGGACGGACATCCACTTGCCGGGAAAGGGCTGACCGGGGCGGAGGCCTATGCCGAATATGGCCGGACCAGCGGCCCGGTCTTTGCGCGGGTTGGCGGTTCGGTCGTCTGGCGTGGTGCCATGCAGACGATCGTGATCGGGCCGCCGGACGAGTATTGGGATACGGCCTTTGTGGCGCGCTATCCCAATTCGGCCGCGTTCTTGGAAATGGTGACAGACCCTGTCTACAAGATCGCTGTCGTCAACAGGCAGGCGGCCGTGCTGACCAGCCGCCTGATCCGCTTCGCGCCGCAGGATGGCGATCCGGGCAGCTTCGGCTGATCAGAACAGGCGCATTTGCGCTCCCGCTGGCGGGTGAAACGCGGTCTCGTCCAGATCGATCCGAACCCGATTCAACCCCAGCCGCTTGCAGGCAATACGAAAGCGCATGCGGATCATGTCTGCCCATGGGCCGGAACCGCGCATCCGGCTGAAGAAATCGGGATCATTGTCGCGGTCCTGCCGGATCGACCGGATCAGGGCCATGACCTTTCCGGCCCTGTCAGGATAATGCGTGTCGAGCCAGTCTCGAAACAACGGCGCGACTTCGTGCGGCAAGCGGACGGGAATGAAGCTCGCGGTTTGGGCTCCGGCTTTGGCGCCGGCGGCAAGGATCGCCTCGATCTCGTGATCGGTCACGCCGGGGATAATGGGGGCGACGTTGATGTGGGTCGGAATGCCGGCATCGGCTAGAGCGCGGATTGCCGCCAGCCGTTTTTCGGGGCGGGGTGCGCGCGGCTCGAGCGTGCGGTGGATCCTGGGATCGAGCGAGGTCACAGACAAGGCGACCGCGACCAGCCGCCTGGCGGCCATTGGCGCGAGTATGTCCAAATCGCGCACAACCCTGTCCGATTTGGTCGTGATCGTCAGCGCGTGGCCTGTTTCCGAAAGGACTTCTATGATCTGCCGCGTGATCCGCCACTGGCCCTCGATCGGCTGATAGGGATCGGTATTGGTGCCAAGAGCAATGGCCGTCGCTCGATAGCCCTTCTTGCCCAACTCTGCCCTGAGCAGAGCAGGCGCATCTGGCTTTGCGAACAGCTTGCTCTCGAAATCGAGCCCCGGCGAAAGATCGTGAAAGGCGTGCGTCGGGCGCGCGTAGCAATAGATGCAGCCATGTTCGCACCCGCGATAGGGATTGATCGAATGGTTGAAGGGCATATCGGGCGAGGTGTTCGTGCTGATGATCGTCCGCGGCTTTTCGATCGTCACGCTGGTTCTGCGCGGCGGAACCTCTCCGTCTATCGAGTCCCTGTCATCCAGCCAATCGCCATCGGCCTCGCGTGCTTTCAGGTTGAAGCGCGTCGGCGTCCTGTTCGCAGGTGCACCCCTGCCAGGGGTGGCGGCAGACAAATCGATTCGGGGCATGGGCAAACCATGCGCCCGAGATCGAAACATAACAAGAACATTCTACTGTCCGCCTTCGAGCGCCTTGTCTTCATTGGCCCGCTTGATGACATATTGGCGGATATTTTCGATCTGCTCTGTCGAGTACTGCCCGGCCCAGGCGACCATCCCATTGTCCTTCAGAAGGCCGTCATGAACGATCTGCTGCCAGAGCTTGGGATCGCCGAGCGCTGCCGAATGTCGAACGTCGCGATTGACGCTGCCCGCTACGGCCGCGTTGCCGTGGCACACGCTGCAGCTGTTGCCATAATGGCTCGATCCATCGGTGACCTGTTCGGGCTTGCCGGTAAAGGGAGGCGGGTCGAGCACGCGCTTGCCTTCGGGCGGAGGTGCGGGCAGTTTTGCCGTGCCGCCGATCCTGAAGACGAGAAGCCGGCTGATGTTGGGCGTCATTCGCGTCTTGCTGACCAGCATGCCGCCCGACACATCGAGAACGCCGCCCCAGCCGACCAATATGGCGACATATTGCACGCCCTTCACCGAATAGGTCATCGGCGCGGCGATCACGCCTGACTGAGTGGCAAAGCTCCACAGCTGCTTGCCCGTATCGGCGGCATAGGCACGGAATTCGCCCCCTGCCGTCCCCTGAAAGACAATATTGCCCGCCGTTGCCAGCGTTCCGCCGTTCGTGGCGGTGGGATAGGGCACGCTCCAGCGGGCCTTCCCGGCAACCGGATCCCATGCAACGAGCGAGCCGTTGGTCGAGGCGGCCGTCGCCGCGCGGATGGCTTTGTCCGCTGGAATCTCGAGCCCGCCAAGTTCGAGGCCAAGCTGGAACCCGACCGTGCCGGGCTTCCAGCCTTTTGCTGCCGCGTTATAGACCTGTGCGGTCTCATTGGCCGGGACATAGACCAGCCCGGTCTTGGGGCTGTACGACATTGGGGTCCAGCTGTGCGCGCCGATTGCGCCCGGCATCCCGACCCAGGGCTTGCCGGTGATTTCATATTTCGCGTCGGGATTGACTATCGGCTTGCCCGTGACCGGATCGAGGCCGGTTGCCCAGTTGATCTTGGCAAAAGGCTTGCCCGAAATGAATTTTCCGGTTGCGGCATCGAGCGTGTAAAAGAACCCGTTCTTCGGCGCGTGCAGGATCACGTGCTGCGGTTTGCCGTTCACTGGAATGTCCGCGACCATTATCTGCTGGTTGGAATCGAAGTCCCAGCGATCCTCGGGCGTCTCCTGGAAATGCCAGGCATATTCGCCGGTATCGGCTTTCACGGCGACAATCGAAGCGGTGTAAAGGCTGTCCCCGGCCGCCGATCCCCGCGCCGAGGGATTCCATGGCTCCGCATTGGCTGTGCCGAAAAAGACAAGATCGGTCTTCGGATCATAGGTGATCGAATCCCAGACCGTGCCGCCGCCGCCATTCTTCCAGGCATCGGGCGCCCAGGTCTTCGCGGCCGCTTCAAGGTGCTTGCCCTCGAACGGCTTGGAAGGATCGCCGGGCACGGTGTAGAATTTCCACACCAACTTGCCGCTTTCGGCATCATAGGCGGCCAGATAGCCGCGCGTGATATATTCGGCACCGGCGCTTCCGATCAGGACCTTGCCCTTCACGATGCGCGGCGCACCGGTAATCGCCATGTGCGATCCTTCGGGGATGGTCAGTTCGCTCCAGATCACCTTGCCGTCATCGGCATTGAGCGCGATGAGGCGGCCGTCGAGCGTCGCGACATAGACCTTGCCTTGATAGACGGCGACGCCACGATTGACCGCGTCGCAGCAGACGTCAATCAGCTTGGAGCGCGGGACTTGCGGGTCATAGGACCAGAGTGGCTTTCCGGTGGCCGCGTCATAGGCCTTTACCATGCTCCACGCGGTCGTGACATACATGACGCCGTCGACGACGATCGGCGTGGCTTCCTGCCCGCGCGCGGTGTCTAGGTCGGAAGACCATTCGAGGCCGAGCTGGCTGACATTGGCATCGTTCACCGCCGTCAGCGGAGAGAAGCGCTGCTCGTCATAGGTGCGGCCGTAAGAGAGCCAGTTCGCGCCATCGTCTCCGGCGGCCAGCAGCCGGGCATCGTCGACCTTTGCGCCCTTGCCGCCACTATGGCCGCAACCCGAAAGGCTCGCCGCACCCAGCATCAGGGTCCCGGCCAAAATCAAGCGCTTGTGCATACTTCCCTCTCCCGCGCCGGCGGCCTGATTGACCGTCCGGATTCGCGGCGATGCTGCCCTTGAAGCGGCGCTTTGTCCACCTTTCCCGCGACGCGGGAAGGTGCGCAAACAGCTGACGCTACGGATTGCGGCTATATCATCCCGGCTGCTTTTGCGACGATGATGGCAATGATGCCGCCGATGATCGGCCCGACCACCGGAATCCAGGCATAGCCCCAGTCCGAGCCGCCCTTGCCGGCGATCGGAAGCACCGCATGGGCGATGCGCGGGCCAAGGTCGCGTGCCGGATTGATCGCATAGCCGGTCGATCCGCCGAGCGAGAGGCCGACGCCCCAGACCAGCAGGCCGACAATCACCGGGCCGAGATAGCCGGGCATCGCCACCAGCTTCGATCCGATCGCAACCACCACGAACAGCAAGGCAAATGTTCCGATGATTTCGCTCACCAGATTGGCCGGCGCGTTGCGGATGGCAGGACTCGTCGAGAATATCCCGAGCTTCGCCGCCTTGTCCTCGGTTTCGGCCCAATGCGGCAGATAGGCGAGCCAGGCCAGGGTTGCGCCAGTGAACGCCCCGAGCATTTGCGCCGCGATATAGGGCCCGACATGGCTGAAGTCGTTCGCGGCGACCGCCATGCCCACAGTCACGGCCGGGTTGAGATGCCCCGGCGCGCCGAGCGATACTGCAACCAGGACGCCGCACAAGACGGCAAAGCCCCAGGCCGAGGTGATTACCGTCCAGTCACCGCCCTGTCCCTTGGACTTGGTGAGCGTCGCATTGGCGTTCACACCCGCACCGAGCATCAGCAGCACCGTTGTGCCCAGATACTCGCCCAGAAACCCTGCATCCATCCTGCGTCCCCTCTTGTCGTTGCCGCGCCGCCTGATCGCAAATCCGCGGTTGTTGAATCAAGCCAATTTCGTCATCGCGTTGATGCCAGCAACAGCGCCGATCGCGTGTCGCATGGCTGGATCGTGTCCCAATGTTCGGCAATCTTTCCGCCCTCGACGCGAAAGATATCGGTCGAGCGGAAGCTTGCGGTCACGCGTCCCTCGATCGCCGTTGTCACGTTAACAGTCACAAGGTCTCCTTCGGAAAGAGCCATTGTGATCTCTCCGCGCCGGCTCGCGCCCTTCGATTCCAGCGAGCGCTTGATCCCTTCGAAATAGGCAATGAAGCCGGCCAGTCCCTGCCCGGCGTCCGGATTGTGCTGGATATAGTCGGGTCGCAGATATTGGCCCGCGCGATCAAGATGCCCGTTCAGTATGACATCGGTATAGAAACGGATGACAAGGTCGCGGTTGGGCGACGCGGCGGCGGGCGCGGCGAGGCGGATCGGCGTGCCCGTGATCGGGCAAAGCGTCGGGCCTTTGAAGGCACTGTAGAGAAAGGCCGCGGCGGCAATGAGGATGGCGAGCCCGGCCATGGCGAACCCGCGTACAAGACCTCGCATAATTTGCCCCCTCAATCCGACGCGTCAATCTACCCAGTCGAAGGAGCGGGCCACGGCCTTGTTCCACGATGCGTAGAGCTGCGCGCGCCGCGCTTCGTCCATCATGGGATGCCAGCGTTTGTCGACGCCCCAATTGTCGGTGATGTCCTGCGTCGAATTCCAGTAACCGACGGCAAGTCCCGCCGCATAGGCAGCCCCCAGCGCCGTCGTTTCGATCACCTTGGGACGGACGACGGGAACGCCCAGAATGTCCGACTGGAACTGCATCAGCAGCTCGTTCACAACCATCCCGCCATCGGTGCGCAGCTCGCTGATTGCGACGCCCGAATCCTTGGTCATCGCATCGAGCACCTCGCGCGTCTGGAACGCCGTCGCTTCGAGCGCGGCCCTTGCGATATGGCCCTTGTTGGCAAAGCGTGTCAGCCCGGCAATCACGCCGCGCGCGCTGTCCTTCCAGTGCGGGGCATAAAGGCCGGAAAAGGCCGGGACGAAATAGACATCGCCATTGTCTTCGACTGTGCGGGCCAGCCCTTCGATCTCGCTGGCATGCGTGATGAGGTCCAGATTGTCGCGCAGCCATTGCACGAGCGCACCCGATATCGAGATCGAGCCCTCCAGCGCGTAGATCGCGGGCGCGTCTCCAAGCTTGTAGCCGAGCGTGGTGAGCAGGCCGCAGGTCGATGGAAAAGGCTTTTCGCCGGTGTTCATCAGCATGAAACAGCCGGTGCCATAGGTGTTCTTCGCCTCGCCGGGTTTCAGGCAGGCCTGGCCGAACAGCGCCGCCTGCTGGTCCCCCAATATGCCCGACAGCGGAACGCCTTCGAGCACGCCGGTCGCCGTGCCATAGACTTCGCTCGATGATCGGATCGCGGGAAGGCAGGCGCGCGGCACGTTGAACAACTTGAGAATGTCCGCATCCCAGTCGAGCGTTTCGAGGTCCATCATCTGCGTGCGCGAGGCGTTGGTGACGTCCGTGATATGGAGTCCGCCATTGACGCCGCCGGTCAGGTTCCAGGCCAACCAGGTATCCATATTGCCGAACAGCAGGTCCCCGTCTTCGGCAGCCGCTTGTGCGCCCGGCACCCAATCGAGCAGCCAGCGCAGCTTGAGCCCCGAAAAATAGGTGGCGAGCGGCAGCCCCGTCTTGTCGCGCAGCCGATCCTGCCCGCCATCCTTGCTCAGCCCGGCAACAAGCTGGTCGGTGCGGGTATCCATCCAGACAAGCGCATTGTGGATCGGCTCGCCCGTGCGGCGGTTCCACACAACGCTGGTTTCGCGCTGGTTGGTAATCCCCACCGCTGCCAGGTCGGCGGCGGTCAGCCCGGCCTTCGCCAGCGCGCCAGCGATCACATAGTGCGTGTTGCGCCAGATCTCGTCGGCATCATGTTCAACCCACCCGGGGCGGGGCATGATCTGTTCATGCTCCTTCTGGTCGACGGAAATGATCGCGCCGAGGCGGTCAAAGATGATGAAGCGGCTGCTCGTGGTGCCTTGATCGATCGCGCCAACATATTTGGTCATGTGTGGTTCCTGTCCGAAGGAAGGCACTGGTTATGGGAATGCAGGCATAGTTGCAACGGCTGCCGGCCGGCATCCCGCAAGGGCTTGTCGCTGGAGACTTGGCCGCTACGATAGGGCGATGACATCGACCTCGGCTGGAATGCCCGGCTCAATTGCGTTGCCCCTTGCCCGCCTGTGCGTCGGAATAACCGGCCATCGCTACAGCAATGCGGTCTTCAACCAGAATCATGCCGCGGTCGACGCGGTGCTGGGCCGCATCTTCGACATCTTCGATGCCGTTCTGTCCAGGCAATCCGATCCGATCGCGCCGACGCGGCTGCATTCGCTCCTGGCGCACGGCGCAGACCTCATGGCGGTGGAACAGGCGCTTCGGCGCGGTTGGGATGTCTTGGCGCCGCTGCCGTTCGGGCTGGCTCTGAACAGCGCCATCAACGCCCATCCGGAAACGGCCGAAGATGCATTGGCCATCATTGCGGGCGAGGCCCCGGCCTGTGCCGAGGCTGGCGCGCGGGCAGAACATATCCGCAATCTCGCCGCGCGGGCATTGTGCTTCGAACTCGCCGAACAGGACGAGGCGATCACGCACCTGTTTGTCGAGGCGCTTCGTTCGCCGGATGATCCAGTGACAGCGGCCGCCTTTGCAACTATCGGTTC
>Ga0209023_10001665_pt1 | contig 29182 bp, 25 predicted proteins | sample LakOneMetagenome_FD_187468 | JGI IMG/M metagenome (GOLD analysis project Ga0209023, IMG submission 187468) | Freshwater and sediment microbial communities from Lake Erie, Canada (SPAdes) (version 2) | ecosystem: Environmental > Aquatic > Freshwater > Lentic | place: Lake Erie, Canada...
TCCTGGTCTCCTGCTGCTCAAAGAAGCAGCAGGTTAGGGTTAGTACGTGGGTCAGGTTTAGATGGAAATCCTGGGGGTCAGTGGGTCACTTCTGCGTGGAAATCAACACAGCGGGATCGCCTCGTTCTTGGGTGTGCGCTCGTAGGCGCTGTCGTGGGATGCCGTCTTGGTCTCCCCGAACTTCATGTCGCGGCAGTACCGGATGCCCCATTCCAGACTTTCCACTACCGCACGGCTGAGTTTGCTGAAATCGGCATCGCGCAGTGCCGTGAGCTTCTTGTCGTTGCGGCGCAGTGCAGCGCGCACAGCGCCGTCATCAAAGCTGCTCAACATCAGCTTCCCAATGAGCACTTCCGTGGCGTCATACGCTGCCTGTGGCACGGGGCCGTGGCGTAGTGCGCTGTAGGTCTCGTTGTAGATCTGGCGCCCGTGGTGTTCCAGATGGTGCCTGTCCGCAAAGTAAATCGCCTTGAGGGAGTTGTAGAGATCGCCATCGGGCATGCGCTTGGCGATGAAGATCAATGCTTCTTGGCCGATGGACGCTTCCAGTTGCTTCAGTTGCGCAAGGCTTTGGGCTGAAGCGCGTCTAGCAGCCGGAGTCAACTCGCCACTGAAGGCCCGCTGCTGTAGCGAGGCAAACAGCGCATCCAGCGCGGCCAGGGCGCGGCGGTGGGTGGCTTTGAGGGCTTCGATGGACGCTATGCGGGTGGCGAAGGTTTGTTGCAGGGGGAGGGGGGGCGCAAAAACAGATAGCTCTTTCAAATCAGCCAAGTTCACCGTTTTCTGAGCAATGCCTTTGGCCACTTTGTCTACTTGTTGTCTGACGCCGGGTGATTTAATCATCGCTGCGAGAAAGCAGGAGTCCAGTTTGCTTCTGTCGGGTTTGATATGGGCTATGTGCCGCTGAAAAGCGAAGAGCTTTTCCGTCGAAACGACTGCTGCGTTTCCGTAAGATCCAACTGTTGTGTAGAGCACATCACCAATCTCTATAGGGCAGCGTTTTGTCAGTTCTGCATGGGTGTCTGCAGAGATGAATTTGTGCGTGTCGAAATTGATTTGGCCTTCGACGATGTTGCTTATGAAAAGGAAGGGAATCCCAGATTTTTGCCACTCCGGCGACTGATGAGTTCCGTCGGTGATGCGAGTACAAAGTTGCCGCAGTTCACAAATAGGCAGTCCCTTTGGATTGGCCACCGGGTCCCCAAACATGTCGAGAAAGAGGGACTGGGTGAGGCTGTCGAGCAGGGCCAGGGTGGTGCGGCGTTGGGTTCGGAGGGTTTCGGCTTGGTCGAGGATGGCGGCGATGCGGCGTTGTTCTTCCAGTGGGGGGAACGTCACCTCAACCCCTGACACCAAGTCGATATTTAAATTCTTGACCGTCGCACCAGCTGCAAGTTTGGAGAACTTTGCATAGATGAAGTCGGAACTTAGAAGCTGGAAAAAATAATCCTGATCGACGTCGTAATGCTTGCTGCTCAGGACGAGCCAACCGTCGTGAATGCAGCCATTCGTACCCATGATGTAGGGCCGTCCGAAACTCATTGAGTTTGTCAGGAGGAAATCGCCCGGCTTGACCATCCGAGAGCGGTTGACGCCTTCTGGACGAATACGCTTTTTGGTTGCCGTGATGAATTTGCTGCTTGCGGATGCGTCGGAGATTGAAATCCAGTTCACCCCATTTGGGTCGTCAGTGAGGTAGTCCTGAATTGGTCGCGGTGAGCCGCCACGGGCAATTTCAAAAATTTCACCGAGTGAGGCAGTTTTCCATGTACTCACTTCAACATCCCCTCCAACACTTCCATCCCCCGCGCAATCTCATCCTCCAACGCCCGTAGCTCCGCCAAAATATCCCCCGGCGCCCGGTGCTGCACTTGCTCATGCACCACTTCCTTGTAGCGGTTAATGCTCAGGTCATACCCATTTGCCTCGATGTCGGCCTTGGGCACGCAGAAGCTCTGGGCGGTGCGGGGGCGGTCACGTTCGGTGCCGCTGCGCTGGCCCCAGCGCTCCAGCACGTCGGGCAGGTTGTTTTTGGCGTGCTCTGCTTCTGATAGCTGGTTGCGCTTGTCCACAAAGCGCTGCAGGCCTAAAAGGCTTGACTCCAGCAGCGGCTGGCGCTTGTCGTCCAGGCTCCAGCCGTCGGCCTGCATGTCGTAGAACCACACATGGTCCGTGCCGCCGCTCATGGTTTTGGTGACGAGCAGGATGGCGGTGCTGACGCCCGCGTAGGGCTTGAACACGCCGCCGGGCAGGCTGATGACGGCGTCGAGCTTTTGCTCTTCCACCAGCTTGCGGCGCAGTTCTTTGTGGGCCTTGCTGCTGCCAAACAGCACGCCGTCGGGCACGATCACGGCCGCGCGTCCACCGGTTTTGAGCAGGCGCAGGAACAGGGCGAGGAAGAGCAGTTCGGTCTTTTTGGTCTTGACGGTTTGCTGCAAATCCTTGGCGACGTTTTCGTAGTCCAGGCTGCCGGCAAAGGGCGGGTTGGCCAGGATGAGGCTGTAGGCCTCGGCATCGCCCGCCGCGCCTTCAGCCAGCGAGTCGCGGTAGGCGATGGCGGGGTGCTCGACGCCGTGCAGCACCATGTTCATGCTGCCGATGCGCAGCATGGTGTTGTCGAAGTCGTACCCGTGGAACATGCCGCTGTGGAAGTGCTTGTTCTGCGCGGGCACGCGCAGCATGTCGGGGTAGGTGCGGCGCAGGTATTCGCCTGCGGCCACCAAAAATCCGCAGGTGCCTGAGGCCGGGTCGCAGACGGTGTCCTGGGGCGTGGGGGCGGTGAGCGCCACCATCAAGTCGATGATGTGGCGCGGGGTGCGGAACTGGCCGTTCTGCCCGGCGGATGCGATCTTGCCGAGCATGTACTCGTACAGGTCGCCCTTGGTGTCGCGGTCGTCCAGCGGAATGGTGTCGAGCAGGTCCACCACCTTGGCCAGCAGGCCGGGTGTGGGGATGGTGAAGCGGGCGTCGCGCATGTGGTGCGCGAAGGCGGTTTCTGCAGCAGGGCCACCAGACACTTGCAGGCCACGCAGGAAGGGGAAGACCTGGTTGCTGAGCACGTTGAACATGTCGGCGGGCGCCATGTTCTTGAAGCGCGACCAGCGCATGTCTTCCAGAGGCCTGCCGTTGGGGTCGAACCCCTCGGGGATGATGCGCACGGGCGCTGTCTTGAGGCGCAGGGCCTTGTTGTCTTCGCGGGTCTGGTCGCTGTCGAGCGCGCGCAAAAAGAGCAGGTAGGTGATCTGCTCGATGACTTCGATGGGGTTGGCGATGCCGCCGGACCAGAACGCGTTCCAGACCTGATCGACCTTGTTTCTCAATTCACCGGTAAGCATGGGTTAGCGCGCGCAGCCAAAGAAAGTAAAGCGGCGAGTCTGCCATGGTCAAGCACTGCTTGTCTGGGCCGGTTTGTGCTGTTTTTGGCCTCCAGCGCTTGTCCGACAAGCGCGAGCAGCTATCAAAAGCGGAGTCAATCGCCCGCCGCCCTCGCCAAGTCATCCAGGATCGGACAATCCGGCCGCTCGTTCCCCTTGCAGCACGACACCAGCGTCTGCAGACTGCGCTGCATGGCCTGCATCGAGGCAATGCGCTCGCTCAGGTCGTCGATGTGTGACTGGGCGATGCGCTTGACCTGGCTGCTGGCGCGGCTGCGGTCGTGCCACAGGGCGAGCAAATCGGCGATCTCTTCCATCGAGAAACCCAGGTCGCGGCTTCTGCGGATGAAGTGCAGGGTGTGCACGTCTGCGTCGGTGTACTGCCGGTAGCCGCTGTCGGTGCGGGCCACGGCGGCCAGCAGGCCCAGGGACTCGTAGTGGCGCACCATGCGGGCCGAGATGCCCGCGCTGTGTGCTGCCTCGCCGATGGTCAGGGGCCGGCCTTGGGGGATGGTCGCCTTGCCGATGCGCGTGCTGCTGCCTGCAGGGCCCGGGGCGCGGGGGGCGGCTGCGCTCATGGCGCCACCGTGTAGCCTTCTTCGGCGATGGCGGCTGCCAGGGCTGCGCGGGGCGTGGTGGTGTTGCCGACTTCCACGCGGCCGGTGCTGCGGTCGATGCGCACGGTGGCGCCGGGGTCGGCGGACTGCACGGCCTGGGTCACGGCGCGCTCGCAGTGGCCGCAGGTCATGCCCTGCACGTCAAAGAGCTGGGTGGAGGAGGCGGAATGGGTGGCGTCGTTCGTGGTCATGGAGGCTCCTGAAAGTCCTGTGGGATATCGGAAAGGTGTCAGGACGCCAGCGTAAACCTTCACACCATGGCAGGGTCAAGAGGCGGGGGAGCAACCCTGCGGTCTTGGCGCCTGCTGTGTGTGGCCATGGTGGGTAGATGCTATTAAAAACATAGCTGCTAGCGCTTGCCTATCCAGCGGTAGGGGCCGTTTTTATTCAAAACTACTTGGGCCGGGGGCGGCGCACACCGGCATCGGGCTGCACCAGCCGGCCTGCGCGCAACTCGGTGATGGCCACGGACAGCGCCTCGGCGGCGCCGCGCACCTCGGCCTGCATGGCAGTGTCGCGGTCCAGCACCTCGTGGCTTTGGGCGTAGCTTTCGTAGTAGCCGATGTAGCGGTCCAGGCGTGCCTTGGGGCCGGCGTCGATGAAGCCCATCCAGTCGAGCCAGTCCGACAGGCCCCGGCGCGTCATCTCGATGCCGGCCACGTCGCCGTGCACGGCCAGCGCGTAGGCGCGGCCGGCCAGGTGCTTGGGGTAGTCCCAGCCCGCCAGCTCCAGCGCCTTGGCCTCGGTGGCCTTCTTGCCGTGGGTGGTGGTGGGGTCGGGGTTGCCGCCGTCGGCGCACACCAGGCGGTCGATCATGAGCTTGAGCGGGCTCGGGGCCTGGTACCAGTACACGGGGGTGATGATCATCACGCCGTGCGCGGCGGTGAAGCGTTCGTAGATCTCGTTCATCCAATCGCCGGTCTGGCGCTCGGCGTGGTTGGGGTAGCAGCTGCACGGAAAGTGGCACAGCGGCATGGCGGTGGACACGCAGCCCTTGCAGGGATGGATGTGACGCCCGTAGTCGGAGGTGACGCGGCTCAGGTCGAGCAGGTCGACCTCGATCTGCGCGCCCGCCAGCACATCGCGCGCCATGTTCAGCATGCGCCAGCTTTTGGAGATTTCGCCCGGGCAGGTGCCGTCGTTGCGGGCCGATCCGCACACCAGCAGTGCGCGGGGCGGTGATGCCTTGTCGGCCCAGCGGGTGCGTGCGGCGTCGATGCGCTCCTTGGCCTCGATCCAATCCACCGACAGGTCGTAGTCCGGGTCGGCATAGCCCGGGCCGGCCTTGCGGGTGCGCGGGGCCTTGCGGCCTTCGTCGTAGTTGCGCCAGGCGATGGCCTCGATGCGGTCGAGCGCGTCGGGGGCTTCGTCGGCAAAACGCGGGTCGCGAAAGTCCTGCAGAAACCTCTCGCGGAATTCGGCGCGCTCCAGTGGGGGCGGGGCCTGGCCGGTGCGGGGTTGCGGGGGCGTGGTGTTTTGGGTGGGTATAGGGCCGGTCGTCATGCGGCCATTGAGCGCTGCAGGGCAAGGCGGTGCTATCGGACAACATGCCGTGAAGGACTCGGAGCCGCTTGACCTTGCCATCATGTCAAGGTGTACGGTAGAGCAATGCACCCCCTGAGATGCTGAGCATCTTCCCCCTCTCCTTCGGGAAGGGGACGCACCCGGTGGCCCGGCAAAGCCGGTTCCACGGGTGCACTGGCATCGGCCGCGCTGGTGCGTTGGTGGCGGGCGACATACGCAACCCAGAACTCATACATACATGACGACAAACACTATCGGTACCTCTCCCACATCCATCGCCGCGGTCACGGACTCGCTCGACCTGGGCATTGGCGGCATGACCTGTGCCAGCTGCGTGTCGCGCGTGGAGCGCGCGCTGCGCAAGGTGCCCGGTGTGTCGGATGCCACCGTGAACCTGGCCACCGAGTCTGCGCGCGTGGCCTGGGCACCGGGCGCGGCGGCCGGTGCGGTAGACGCGGCGGCCATGGACACCCTGCTGCGCCGCGCGGTGCGCAATGCGGGCTACGAGCCGCGTGCCGCCGGGCAGGCCGACGCTGCTGAAAACCTGTCGCCCTGGGCGGGCTTCCTGCCCGTGGGCATCGGCCTGCTGCTGTCGGCGCCGCTGGTGCTTCCCATGGTGGGGGACCTGTTCGGCCAGCAGTGGATGCTGCCCGCCTGGGTGCAGTTCGCGCTGGCCACGCCGGTGCAGTTCATTTTGGGCGCGCGTTTCTACAAGGCCGGCTGGCATGCGGCGAAGGCACTCGCGGGCAACATGGACCTGCTGGTCGCGTTGGGCACCAGCGCGGGCTGGGGGCTGTCGGTGTGGCTGTGGCTCACGGCGCCCACGGGCCACCCTGGGCATGTTCCGCACCTGTACTTCGAGGCCTCGGCCGTGGTGATCACGCTGGTGCTGCTGGGCAAGTGGCTGGAGGCCCGCGCCAAGCGCCAGACCACGGCGGCCATCCGCGCGCTGCACGCGCTGCGGCCCGAGGTGGTGCACCTGCTGTCCAAGGCCGGCGAGGTGGATGTGCCGGTGGCCGAGGTGATGGTGGGCGACCGCCTGGTGGTGCGCCCGGGCGAGCGCATCCCGGTGGACGGCACGGTGCACGAGGGCCACACGCAGGTCGATGAATCCATGCTCACCGGCGAACCGCTGCCCGTGGCGCGCGATGTGGGCGCGGGCCTGACGGGCGGCTCCATCAACGGCGATGGCCGCGTTGTGATGGCGGTGACCGCCGTGGGCGCCGAGACGGTGCTGGCCCACATCATCCGCCTGGTGGAAGACGCGCAGGCCGCCAAGGCGCCCATCCAGCGCATGGTGGACGAGGTCTCGGCCATCTTCGTGCCGGTGGTGCTGGGCGTGGCGCTGCTCACCCTGCTGGGCTGGCTGTGGGCCGGCGCGGGCGGGGAGGTGGCGCTGATCCACGCGGTGGCGGTGCTGGTGATCGCTTGCCCCTGTGCACTGGGCCTGGCCACGCCCGCGGCCATCATGGCGGGCACCGGCGTGGCGGCGAAGCACGGCATTCTCATCAAGGATGCGCAAGCGCTGGAGCTGGCGCACAAGGTGGACACCGTGGCCTTCGACAAGACCGGTACGCTCACGGTGGGGCAACCACGCCTCACTGCGTTCGAGGTGGCGGCCGGGCAGGATGAGGGCGTTGTCCTGGCGGCCGTGGCCGCGGTGCAAAGCGGCAGCGAACACCCGCTGGCCCGCGCCGTGGTGGCCGCAGCCCGGGCGCGCGATGTGCCCGTGGCGCAGCCCGATGCCGTGCGCGCCGTGCCCGGCCGCGGCACCGAGGGCGAGGTTCAGGGCGCGAGCTACCTGGTGGGCAGCCTGCGCTGGATGCAGGAGCTGGGCGTCGACCTGGGCCCGCTGGCCGCGCGCGCCCAGGCATTGCAGGCCGAAGGCGCCACCGTGTCGGCCGTGGCCCAGCGCAGCGCAGACGGGGCACAGGGCGCACAAGGCGTAAAGGGCGCAGGGGGCCTGGTGCTGCGCGCCGTGATGGCCTTTGGCGACGAACCCAAGCCCGGCGCACGCGAGGCGCTGGCGCAGCTGAAGGCGCGCGGCATCCGCACCGTGATGATCTCGGGCGACAACCGGGGCGCGGCCGAGGCCATGGCCCGGCGCCTGGGCCTTGACCCCGCTGCGGGCGAGGTGATGGCCGAGGTGCTGCCGGGGGACAAGGCGGCGCAGATCGTCGCGCTCCAGCAAGGGATGCACGACGAGCGCCGCCGGGCCGCCCCAAGGCGCGAGGGCCCCCTCGGGGGGCAGCGACCCAACGCAGTGGCGGAGCGTGGGGGCCATATCGTTGCTATGGTGGGAGATGGCGTGAACGACGCGCCGGCGTTGGCCGCTGCCGATGTGGGCATGGCCATGGGCAACGGCACCGATGTGGCCATGCACGCAGCCGGCATCACCCTGATGCGCGGCGACCCGCGGCTGGTGGCGGCGGCGCTGGACATATCGCACCGTACGGTGATGAAAATTCGGCAGAACCTGTTCTGGGCATTTGCCTACAACGTGGCCGGGATTCCCTTGGCGGCGCTGGGTTACCTGAGCCCGGTGGTCGCTGGAGCGGCCATGGCCTTGAGCTCGGTCAGCGTGATGGCGAATGCCCTCTTACTGAAGCGGTGGCGCATGTGATAAATACGTACAGCGCGGTCATCGATGTCTGGCAAACTGCAACTTTTTGTTGCAGAGCAGCGCGGGGGCGCAGCTCGCGGCCTCTCCATACCGATACAAGGACGACACATCATGAATCTCTTTTCGTTCATGCGGCAGTTCACCATCCGAATGCGCATGCTGGGGGCCATTGCGGTGGTGCTGGGGCTGCTGGGCCTGCTGGGGGGCGCGGGCATGCTGGGCATGTTCCGCATCCACGACATGAGCCAGGACTTTGTGGACAACTCGTTCGCCAAGGTGGGCTACATGGCCGAGTTGCGCGGCGAGATGGGGGCTATCCGCCAGCACGAAAAGGACATGATCATCGGCTATGAGAAGACCGAGGCCGTCAAAGCCGCGCACGCCAAGTGGCTGGCCAGCCAGGAGAAGGCCAAGAAGATCGCTGCGAAGTTCCTCGAGGGCGAGGAAGACGCGGACAACGTGGTGGTGCGCAAGGTCATCGCCAAGCTGGACAGCTACCGCGATCTCTTCGGGCACGTGGCCCGCCAGCTCGAAGCCAGCGGCTACGACACCGCCACCATCGCCAACCGCATGAGCGGCAAGGCCGTGGCCGAGTTCGACCAGGCCGACAAGCTGGTGAGCGAGCTCGACACCGTGCTGCGCGCCGATGTGGACACGGCCATTGCGCAGCAGGCGCGCGTATCGAGCGAGACCAAGTGGCTCTTCGTGCTGGCGGTGCTCATCACCGTGGTGGTGGTGGTGCCGACCACGCTGATGAACATGAACTCCATCTGCAACCCGCTCGAAGAAGCCCGCCGCATGGCGCAGGCGATTGCTGGCGGCGACCTGTCGCAGAAGATCGAGGCCGAAGGCAAGGACGAAGTGGCGGACCTGCAGCGCGCACTGCGCGAGATGCAGCAGGGCCTGGGCTCGCTGGTGGCGCAGGTGCGTGACGCCAGCGGCAACATCGCCACCGCCAGCCAGGAGATCGCCACGGGCAACCAGGACCTGTCGCAGCGCACCGAGCAGACCGCCAGCAACGCGCAAGAGGCCGTGTCCTCGCTGTCGCAACTCACGTCCACCGTGCAGCAGACGGCGTCGTCGTCGCAAATGGCCAACCAGCTCGCGGCATCGGCGTCCAACACTGCCACGCACGGCGGCTCGGTGGTGCAGCAGGCGGTGGCCAGCATGCAAGAGATCTCGGCGTCCAGCCGCAAGATCGGCGACATCATCGGCCTGATCGACTCCATCGCCTTCCAGACCAACATCCTGGCGCTGAACGCCGCCGTGGAAGCCGCCCGTGCAGGCGAGCAGGGCCGGGGCTTTGCCGTGGTGGCCAGCGAGGTGCGCAGCCTGGCCCAGCGCAGCGCGGCAGCGGCCAGCGACATCAAGGGGCTGATCAACAACAGCGTGGCAGCTGTGGACGGCGGCGTGCGCCATGTGGAGGGCGCAGGCACGGCCATGAAGGAGATCGTGGCCAGCGTGCAGCGCGTGGGTGACATCATCGGCGAGATCACGGCCGCTGCCACCGAGCAGTCCGCCGGCATCGGCCAGGTCAACCAGTCGGTGGGCGAGATCGACCGCATGACGCAGCAGAACGCGGCGCTGGTGGAAGAGTCTGCCGCCGCCGCCGAGTCGCTGCGCGAGCAGGCCGCGCGCCTGTCGCAGGTGGTGCAGCAGTTCCGCCTGGCCGATTCGATGGGGCACGGTGCGGGGCACCATGGGTCCCACCATGCGCCGGTGGCGGCTCCTGCACAGCAGCGGCAGGCGCTGGCAGGTGGTGCCGCAGGCCGGGCACTGCTGAGCCGCTGATGGCGCGCTGACGCCGCCCGCACCACCGGGCACACAGGCCCTGCAGGCTTTCTTAGCTTGCAGGGCTTTTTTCATGGGCGGGCCGTGTAGTTGGACGCAGAGTCCGACGCAACGGCCGGATCAAGAACCGCAGCGAGCGGGTCCGCAGTGCTGTGCAACGCAGCTCAACGCAACGCAGTAGGCATTTTTGGAAGCGCTGCTCCACGCTTGTCGGCAGTGTTTGACCTGCGTCAGGGGCCGCCGCGCGCCTGCATGGCACCCTCGGGCTGTTGTTGTATCCAACCTGGAGAGTTGCCATGCCGTCCATCAGCCTGCGCACCATTCGCGAAGAGCATGCGTCGCTGGCGGCGGTGCTGCATTCACTGCGCCTGTTGCTCGACCAGGGGCCGGGCGACGCACCCGCCGCGTTCTTCGACGTGATGCGCGCGATGCTGTTCTACATCGACGAGTTTCCCGAGCGCCAGCACCACCCCAAGGAGTCGCAATGGCTGTTCCCCAAGGTGGCCGAACGCTCGCCGGATGCCGCTGCCGCCATTGCGCAGCTGGAGCGTGAACACGCAGGGGGCGAGGCAGCGGTGCGCGAGCTGCAGCACCTGCTGCTGGGTTGGGAACTGATGGGCGAGTCGCGCCGCGAGGTATTTGCGGATGCGCTGCGCAGGTATGTCGGCTTCTACCTGGAGCACATGCGGCTGGAAGAAGCCGTGGTGCTGCCGGCCGCGCAGAAGTGTCTGGAGGAGGCCGACTGGACCGCCATCGACGCCGCGTTTGCAGGCAATGCGAACCCGCTGGTGCACGGCCCGGCGCGGGACCCGTCCTATGACCGCCTGTTCACCCGCATCGTGATGCGGGCGCCGAGCCCCATCGGGTTGGGTTGAGCGAGCGCTGGGCACCATGGTGAGTGCACTGCCCCAGACGTTCACAGGCCTCACTGCCTGGAGGATTGGCTGTGTCTGGAGCCTTTACCGCCGATCTCCCCCACACCGTTCACGCTGAGCTTGTCGAAGCGCAGCGCAAGGCTTCGACAGGCTCAGCCCGAACGGTGGGGGATGGTCCAGCTTGTGGAACGATCCAAAGGCTTGGATTGATCGGACGGTGTCACGCTCAGGCCGCCAGCGCAGGGTAGTCCGTGTATCCCTCGGCACCGCCGCCGTACAGCGTGGCGCGGTTCACTTCGTTCAGCGGCGCGTCCTTTTGCAGGCGCTGCACCAGGTCGGGGTTGGCGATGAACGGACGGCCGAAGGCCACGATGTCCGCGCCGTTCGCCAGCGCCGTTTCGGCCAGGGCCTTGTCGTAGGCGTTGTTCACCATCCACGCGCCCTGGCCGCCGGCTGTGCGGTATGCGGCCTTGAGCGCGGTGTAGTCGAAAGGGCGGTCAGGAATCTCGCGCGGGCCGCCCGTGGCGCCTTCGATCACGTGGATGTACGACAGGCCCAGCGGGCCCAGCTGGCGCACCACGTAGTCGAACAGCGGCTGCGGGTCGGCGTCCACCACGTCGTTGGCGGGCGTGACGGGCGACAGGCGGATGCCGGTGCGGCCGGCGCCGATCTCTGCGGTGATGGCGTTGACCACTTCGAGCAGCAGGCGGGCCCGGTTCTCGATGCTGCCGCCGTAGGCGTCGGTGCGCTGATTGGCGCCGGTCTTGAGGAACTGGTCGATCAGGTAGCCGTTGGCGGCATGCACTTCCACGCCGTCAAAACCGGCGTCTATGGCGGCACGCGCGGCGCGGCGGTAGTCCTGCACGATGCCGGGCAGCTCGGACAGCTCCAGCGCGCGGGGCACGGATGTTTCGGTGAAGGTGGGCACGCCGTCCTTGATGAGCACGGTCTTGGTCTTGGCCTGGATGGCCGACGGCGCCACCGGTGCTGCGTTGCCCGGCTGCAGGTCGGTGTGCGAGACGCGGCCCACGTGCCACAGCTGCACCACGATCTTGCCGCCGGCGGCGTGCACGGACGACGTGACCTTCTTCCAGCCTGCGATCTGCTCGGGCGCGTACAGGCCCGGTACGTCGGCATAGCCCTGGCCCTGGTGCGAGATGGCCGTGGCCTCGGAAATGATCAGCCCTGCGCTGGCGCGCTGCGTGTAGTAAGTCGCTACGAGGTCGGTGGGCACGGCATTGGGCGAGCGGTTGCGCGTGAGCGGCGCCATGGCGACGCGGTTGGCCAGTTGCAGGTCACCGGCTTGGATAGGGTCGGACAGGAATGGCATGGGATGAGACTTCCAGATAAAGCGTGGGTTGAAAACGTCGGCAGGGGCCATCGGTCGAACGCCGAAGGTTAATGCTGCAGCGCAAAACGTGCAGCGCACAGGCGTCAACAAGGGCTCTGGTTTTGTGCTATTGGCCACAGCGGCCCCGCTGCGGGCCGTGGCGCTGCCCGACCAGCGCGCTAAAGGTGGCTGCGGCAAAATTGCACGCCATGCCCTCCCATCCTGCACCGCCCGGCGCGGTCCGGCCCTTGGCCACGTTGCCTGCCCCGTTGCCCGCGCTGTGGCTGGCGGTGGCGCTCTCCATGGGCGCTGCGGTGTCGCTGGGCATCACACGCTTTGCGTATGCGCTGCTGCTGCCCCCCATGCGCGAGGACCTGGGCTGGACCTACACACTGGCCGGGGCCATGAACACGGTGAATGCGCTGGGCTACCTGCTGGGCGCGCTGGCCACACCCTGGCTGCTGCAGCGCGTGGCGCCGGGCAAGGTGCTGGTGGCGGGCGCCGTGCTGGCGTCGGTGTTCATGGGGCTCAGCGGCTTCTTTGTGGATGCAGTGCCGCTGTTGCTGCAGCGCCTGCTGGCGGGTGGGGCCAGCGCGCTGGTGTTCATTGCGGGCGGGCTGCTGGCGGCGCGCCTGGGTGCGTATGCGGCGGGGCGCGCAGGCCTGCTGCTGGGGCTGTACTACGGCGGCACGGGCTGGGGCATCAGCCTGTCGGCGCTGCTGGTGCCTGCGGTGCTGGCGGGCGCACCCGGGCCGCATGCCTGGACGTGGGCCTGGTGGGCGCTGGCCGTTGCCTGCGCCGGTGCCACCGCGGTGCTGCTGTGGCCCGCGCGCCGCCTGCAGGCGTTGGCCGCACCGGCAGCGCCTCCCACGCCGTTCAATTTGCAGCACCCACCTGCCCGGGTGAGCTGGCGGGCCCTGGGGCCTGCGCTGCTGGGCTATGGCCTCTTCGGCGTGGGCTACATCGGCTACATGACCTTTGTGGTGGCGCTGCTGCGCGAGCAGGGCGCCAGCGGCACCGCGGTGACCTGGTTCTACGCGCTGCTGGGGCTGGCTGTGCTGCTGTCCTCGCGCATCTGGGCGGGCCTGCTGGACCGCAGCCGCGGCGGGCAGGCGCTGGCGCTGCTCAATGGCCTGCTGGGCGTGGCCACGGTGCTGCCGGCGCTCACGTCGGCGTGGCCGGTGGTGCTGGGCTCGGGCCTGCTGTTCGGCGGGGTGTTCCTGTCCGTGGTGGCATCCACCACGGCGCTGGTGCGCCACAACCTGCCCCAGGTGCTGTGGGCCAGCGGCATCAGCGCGTTCACCATCGTGTTCGCTGCCGGGCAGATCGTCGGGCCTACGGTGGTGGGCTGGATCGCCGACGGCCCGGGCGGCCTGGCACGCGGGCTGGTGTTCTCGGCCAGTGCGCTCTGGGCAGGGGCGCTGGTGGCGTCGCGGCAAAGGCCGCTGGCGGGCTCTGGCACAGGCGGCTGAACGGGGGCGTGGAGCGGGCAGGGCCCTGCACAGATGCCGGGCTGGCGGTTAGTTGGTTTTCGCATATCCAAGCGCGAAACCAGTGCAAGCCGCAGACGGCGCGCTGCCTAGAATTTTTCTCTCATGCCATGGGCGGACCCGCGCCGCACAGTGGCCGCATTCGACGCATCCCGAGAGGACATTCCCCCCATGGCAACGACAACACGCAGAAAAAGCATCCAGGCCGCGGCCTTCTTGGTAGGCACGGTATTGGGCTTCAGCGCCCTGGCACAGACCCGCGAGGTGGTCATCGGCTACCAGGACATGGTCGTGCCGTGGCGCCATGCGCAGGAAACGCGCGAGGTCGAAAAGCGCACAGGCTACAAGGTCACGTACCGCAAGCTGGGCAGTGGCTCCGAGGTGGTGCGCGCGCTGGCCTCGGGCGCCATCCACATCGGCGAGGCGGGCTCGTCGCCGTTCGCCTCGGCCATCTCGCAGGGCGTGCCCATCGAGGTGTTCTGGGTGCTGGACAACATCAACGATGCCGAGGCCCTGGTGGCGCGCAACGGCTCGGGCGTGAACACGCTGGCGGAACTCAAGGGCAAGAAGATCGGCCTGCCCTTTGTCTCGACCACGCACTTCCATGCGCTGGTGGCGCTGCAGGACGCGGGCGTGGACCCCAAGAGCGTACAGATCGTGAACCTGCGCCCGCCCGAGATCCTGGCGGCGTGGGAGCGCGGCGACATCGACGCCACCTTTGTGTGGGACCCGGTGCTCGCCAAGGCCAAGACCAACGGCAAGGTGATCATCACCTCGGGCCAGATCGCGGCCAAGACCGGCAAGGCGACGTTCGACGGACTGGCCGTGACCAAGGCCTTTGCCAAGGAGCATGACGGCTTCCTCGCGCAGTTCGTGCAGGTGCTGGCCGATGCCGACAAGGCCTACACCGGACACAAGGCCGCGTGGACCGCCGAGTCGGCCGAGGTCAAGTCGCTGGCCAAATGGAGCGGGGCCGAGGCGCCCACCGTGCCTGCCAGCCTGGCGCTGTACGCCTTCGTGTCGCCCGCCGAGCAGGCATCGAACCAGTGGCTGGGTGGCGGCAAGGATTCGGGCGTGGCCAAGTCGCTCGCGGCTACCGCGGCCTTTCTGAAGGAGCAGGGCACCATCCAGAACGTGCTGCCCGACTACGCCGTCGGCGTGAACCCCGCCTGGGTGCGGCGTGCCAAGTAAGCACGGCGACGGCGCAGAACAAGGCCTGCAGATACGGGGCCTGAACGTGCGTTATGCCAGTGCCCGCCAGGCATCGCCGGTGCTCGCGCTGCAGGACGTGGACCTCACCATCGCGCGCGGCGAGCTGGTGGTGGCGCTGGGCGCGTCGGGCTGCGGCAAGACCACGCTGCTCAATTGCATTGCGGGCTTTACCGAGGCGTCGTCCGGCAGCATCACGCTGAACGGCCGCGCGGTGACAGGGCCGGGCGCGGAGCGCGGTGTGGTGTTCCAAAAGCATGCGCTCATGCCCTGGCTCAACGTGGTCGACAACGTGGCGCTGGGCCTGCGCCTGCGCGGCGTGCCGCGCGCCAAGCGTCGTCGATTGGCTATCGAGAAGCTGGCCCTGGTGGGCCTGGAGGCCTTTGCCGACGCGCCCGTGTGGCAGCTGTCGGGCGGTATGCAGCAGCGCGTGGGCATTGCCCGCGCCCTGGCCAGCGACCCTGATGTGCTGCTCATGGACGAGCCGCTGGGCGCGCTCGACGCGTTCACCCGCGAGTCGTTGCAAGAGCTGGTGCTGCAGCTGTGGCAGCGCACAGGCAAGACGATTTTCTTCATCACCCACGATGTGGAGGAGGCGCTGTTCCTGGCCTCGCGACTCATCGTGATGACACCGCGCCCGGGCCGCATCGCGCAGCAGCATGCGCTGGCGTTCAACACCGAATACCTGGGTGGCCGGGCTGCGCGCACGGTGAAATCGGATGCGCAATTCATCGCCTGGCGCGAACGCGTGCTGGACTGGATCGCGCCCGGCGTGGTGGCAAATGCGGAGCCCATGCATGCCTGACGCGATGAGCCAGATCCTGGTGGTGCAGGGCATCGGACGCGATGCGCCCGGTGCGGCCGTGCACGGTGCACCGGACACGCCAACCGCTCCTGCCACACCACCTGCACCCCCCGCGCTGCGTGCCGTCGCGCCGTTCCGTCTGCCCGGTAGCGGGCCCAGCCGTGCGATCAGCGCCGTGTGTGTGGTCGCGCTGGTGGCGCTGTGGTGGCTGGTCACACACCTGGCCTGGGTGCCGCCCTTGTTCCTGCCCGCACCCGATGCCGTGCTGCGCGCTTTTGGCGATGCCTGGCGCGGCAACATCCAGGGCGGCGAGCCGCTGTGGAAGCACCTGCAGTGGAGCGCAATCCGCGTGTTCGGCGCCTTCGCGTTGGCGGCCGTCACAGCCGTGCCGGTGGGCATCGCCATGGGCGTGAGCCGCGTGGCGCGCGGCGTGTTCGACCCGCCCATCGAGTTCTACCGCCCGCTGCCGCCGCTGGCCTACCTGCCGCTGATTGTGATCTGGTTCGGCATCGACGAGACCGCCAAGATCCTCTTGATCTACCTGGCCTGCTTCGCCCCCATCGCGCTGGCCGCCAAGGCCGGTGTGCGCAGTGCGAGCGTGGAGCAGATCAACGCCGCGCTGTCGCTGGGCGCGAGCCGCTGGCAACTGGTGCGGCATGTCATCGTGCCCGCTGCACTGCCCGAGATCATGGTGGGCCTGCGCATCGCCATCGGCTTCGGGTGGACCACGCTCGTGGCCGCCGAGATGGTGGCAGCCACCGTGGGGCTGGGGCAGATGGTGCTCAATGCCTCCAACTTCTTGCGCACCGACCTGGTGGTGATGGGCATCCTGGTCATCGGCCTGGTGGCCTGGACCTTCGACTGGTTCATGCGCTGGCTGGAGCAGCGCTTTGTGCCCTGGAAGGGGCGTTAGCAATCGAGCCAGGCTCGCCGCTGTGTTGCGCCACAGCGCATGCCACTGGCGCGGCCCAAGGCTAGTGCACCCGCGCAAGGGCCGCCTCGCGCGCCTCGTGCTCTGGAACGGGCGTTAGTTTTTTGAGTCAGGCTCGAAACTGTGGCCCGCCACAGCGCATGAAACTGGCGCGGCCCAAGGCCAGTGCACCCGCGCAAGGGCCGCCCCGCCGCGCTGGGTGCGTCCCCCTCCCGAATCGCGCAGCGAGTCGAGAGAGGGGGAAGGCGCGCAGCGCCTCAGGGGGTGCCTACTATTTCAGCAAGCCTTCAGCCTTCATGGCCTCCTGCACCGCAGGGCGGGCGGCCACGCGGTCACGGTAGGCGGCCAGATTCGTCAGGCCCGAAATGTCCACGTTGGTCGGCTTGGCCCAGTTGGTCACGGTGAACAGATAACCGTCGGCCACCGTGAACTGATCGCCCATCACGTACTGCTTGTCGGCCAGCTGGCTGTCCACCCACTGCAGGCGCTGCAGCAGCTTCTCGCGCGCCATGGTCTTGTATTCCTCGGGCGTGGCGGGGTTGAACAGGGGGCTGAAACCCTTGTGGATCTCGGTGCCGATGAAGGTCAGCCATTCCTGCAGGCGGTAGCGCTGCAGCGAGCCGTTGACGGGCGCCAGCATCTTGAGGGGCACCTGGTCAGCGATGTACTGCACGATGGCCGGGCCTTCGCGCAGGCGCGTGCCGTCGTCCAGCTCCAGCAGGGGCACATAGCCCAGCGGGTTGATGCCGTAGTAGTCGGTGCCGTCCTGCAGCTTGTGGCTCTTGGTGCTGGCGAGCACCGGTGTGAAGGCCAGGCCCGCTTCGTGCAGGGCAATGTGGGGGGACAGGGAGCAAGCGCCGGGGGAGTAGTACAGCTTCATGATGAAAAGGTCCTTCTGAGAAAAAGTGACGAAAAGCCCCGCATCCTATGCCTTGCGCGTGACCCTTGCCGTCGTCTTGGGGTGTGCAGCTTTGTGGGACGCCCCCTGCACACGCCTCAGCTGTCGTAGCCGGGCGCCTCGCGCTGCACCTTGCGCAGCAGCGCAGGCCACGCAAACGCGCCGCCCAGGCCGCCTGTCTGCACGCGCATGGCCTGGGCCACGCCGCTCACGATCTGCGGGTTCACGGCCGTGAGCTCGCCGCCCGCCTGCGCATCGATCTGGATGCGGCAGGTGTTCTCGAAGGTGTACATCGACAGGAACGCATCGGCAATCGTCTTGCCCACGGTGAGCAGTCCGTGGTTGCGCAGCATGAGGAAGTTGGCCTCGCCCAGGTCGGCCTGCAGGCGCGGCTTTTCCTCGTCGCGAAAGGCCACGCCCTCGTACTCGTGGTACGCCAGCGAGCCCAGCACGAAGGTGCTCTGCTGGCTGATGGGCAGCACGCCGCCCTTTTGCGCGCTCACCGCCACACCCGCGCGGGTGTGGGTGTGCAGCACGCAGCCGGCGTCGGGCCGGGCCTCGTGCACGGCGCTGTGGATCACGAAGCCCGCGGGGTTCACGGGGAAGGGCGAGTCGTGCAGTTTGTTGCACTGCATGTCCACCTTGATCAGGCTCGACGCGGTGATCTCCTCGAACATCAGGCCGTAAGGGTTGATGAGGAACTGGTGCTCGGGGCCCGAGACCGACTCGGGCAGCTTGGCGGTGATGTGGGTGAAGACGAGATCGCTCCAGCCGTAGAGGCTCACGAGCCGGTAGCACGCGGCCAGGTCGCAGCGCAGTTGCCACTCTGGGGCGGACACGCTGTCTTGCAGCGAAGGAATGCTGAGCATGGTTTGTCTCCGTGTTGTGGGGGGTATGACCGCCCACTGTAGGCCGCTGCAGCGCAAACGGGTGTCAGGCAGGCTACACAAGCAGCGTTTGGGGGCCCCCGGTACGGGCTTTCCCGCAATGTCGCCGCCGTTCCATTGCGCTGTGAGAACCTCCAATCGCGGCGCGGAGTGCGTCCCTAAAGTTCATTCACCCCATCAGTCGGTGGGAGGGAACAACCGGACTTCTGGAGATCACCACATGCGCAATCCCACATCGAAGATCGCGAGGCTGCTGGCCTCGTTCGCCGCCGCCACTTGCCTGTCGGCACTGGGGCTGTCGGCCCACGCCCTGGAGACCGTGGACAAGGGCGCCTTCACCATCGCGTTCTCGGGCGACATGCCCGGCACCGGCTACCAGGACGGCAAGATGGTGGGCTACGACGGCGAGATCCTGCAGCGCATTGCGCAGGCGCTGCAGCTCAAGGTCAAGCCCGCGCTGATGGAGTGGTCGGGCACCATCGCCTCGGTGCAATCCAAGCGCGTGGACGTGATGGCCGGCACCATGGGCTGGACGGAGCAGCGCTCCAAAATCATGGCGCTGAGCGACCCCATCCACTATTTCAAGAACGGCATCACGCAGTCGGACAAGACCGACTGGAGCAAGCTCCGGGACCTGGAAGGCAAGAAGGTCGGCACCATCACCGGCTTCTCGTTCATCCCGGAGCTGCGCAAGATCAACGGCCTGCAACTGGCGCTGTACGACACCTCGGACGCCGCCGTGCGCGACCTGCTGGCCGGGCGCATCGACGCGGTGATCGGCGACCCGCCGGTGATGCAGTACGCGATCTCGCAGAACCCGCAGTGGAAGATCAAGTTCAACGCCTTCAGCGACGCATCGCCCGACTACCCGCTGCTCACGGGCCTGGGCCAGGTAGTGTTCGGCCTGAACAAGGACAACCCCGAACTGGTAAAGGCCGTGAACGCGGAGATCGCCAAGCTCTGGGGCAGCTGTGACCTGCGCAAGATCGGCAAGACCTACGGTCTGGTGCAGGACGTGTGGTACATCCCGGTGGGCCAGAACGCCCGCGCTGGCGTGGACCGTGCGGCGGACTGGAAGCTGCCGTCGTGCAAGGGATGAACTAGCGCCACGTCGCATCGCCGGTTGCCCGATGGGGCCTCGGCGAATTGCCAAGCCGCATGCTGTCACAGGCATGCGGCTTTTGTCTTTGGCCCGGCATTGCGGGCCCGCCAGCCAACGCTGTGGGGCAGCGCTGTGCGCCGTCAGACCTCCACCGTGCCCGCCTGCAGCGCCTTGCGCATGCGGCCCGGCGGCATGCCGTACAGCTGCTGGAAGTGCCGGATGAAATGCGATGCGTCGGCAAAGCCGCATTCGTACGCGATGGTGATCACCGGCAGGGCGGTGCTGGTGAGCATCCATTTGGCGTATTTGAGGCGCGCGTTGCGGTAGTACTCCGACGGCGTGGTGCGCGTCTCGGCCAGGAACACACGCTCGAGCTGGCGGCTGCTCGAGTCCACCAGCCGCGCGATGACCGCGATCTCGAGCGGCGTGCCGATGTTCTTCTCCATCAGCACGATGGCCTGGCGCAGCTTGTCGTGGTCGGTGGTGCCGTAGCCCAGCGCATGGCGGCGCGCCACATGCGTGTGGCCGGCCGAGGGGTTGACCGTCATCTGGTGCACCACCTTGGCCGCGCGGTCGGGGCCGCAGTGCAGGCGCACCAGTTCGGCCGTGAGCTCCACGATGGAGATGCCGCCCGCACAGGTGATGCGGTCGCCGTCGAACAGGTAGTGCGCATCGGTCACGTACGGCAGCGTGGGGAAGGCCTGCTGCCAGTCTTCCACATGGTAGGGGTGCACGCAGGCGCGCCGCTGCGCCATCAGGCCCGCGTGCGCCAGTGCGAACGAGCCGGTGCAGATGCCGATGAGCGGTTTGCCCAGCGACGCGGCGTACTGCAGAAACTCGCGGTAGCGCGGGTGGGCCGAGGGGATGGCCGGCAGCAGCCCGCCGATGACGGCGATGTAGTCGTAGTCGCAGTCGGACGAGAGCGATTCCTGCACGGGCACCTCGACCCCGCAGCTCGCAGCCACCGACTGGCCGGGTATGCCCAGGATGGTCCACGAGCAGCGGATCTGCCGGCTCTGGTCGCCCACGTCGGCCGCGTGGCGCAGGCCGTCGCACAAGCCCGCCAGCGACAGCAGCGGGAACTGCGGCCACAGCAGGATGCCCACGCGCAGCTCGGAGGCCGACGACGCCTTGCGCCGCGGCGCGCTGGGCCGCGACGCCACATCGAGCTTTCCGATCAGTGCACCAATGTCGTCTTTGTTATGTGCACTGGCCTGGTGCGGGTTTGCACCGATTTCGACGCTGAGGGCTTGGCGCTTGGTGTTGGTGGGGGGCATCGGGTTTTCCCTGCATGTCGCATACGTTCAATATAGCGGCGACCGCCTGCAATGAACAGAGGGTCGCCATTCCTAGCATGGAGGCACTGGGTAGCGAGGACATGCGGGTGCAATTTGCATGCCGCAGCACCCGCACCACCGTCTGGAGAACCATGCTGTGAATGACGACCATCCACCCCTGCTGCGCGTGAGCAGCCTCACCAAGAGCTACGGCCAGGCCGAGGTGCTCAAGGGCATTTCCTTCGACCTGAAAAAAGGCGAGACGCTGGCGCTGATCGGGCCCAGCGGCTCGGGCAAGTCCACCTGCCTGCGCTGCCTGAACTTTCTCGAAAAGCCCAACGGCGGTGAGGTGCTGCTGCAGGCCGAGCGCATCGGCCAGGTGCCTGCGCGCAAGGGCGGTGGCTGGCGCTTGATGAGCGACACCGAGATGGCACCCCAGCGCCGCGAGATCGGCATGGTGTTCCAGCTGTTCTACCTGTGGCCGCACCTCACGGTGCGCGACAACGTGGCGCTCGCGTCCATCAAGGCCGGTGGCATGCGGCGCGACGAGGCCCATGCGCTGGCCGACAACATGCTCGAGAAGGTGCACCTGCGGCACAAGGCCGACGCCTACCCCGAGCAGCTGTCGGGCGGGCAGCAGCAGCGCGTGGCCATTGCGCGCACGCTGGCGCAAAAGCCCAAGCTCATCCTGTTCGACGAGCCCACGTCGGCGCTTGACCCCGAACTCGTGGGCGAGGTGCTGGGCGTGATCCGCGAGCTGGCCGACGAAGGCCGCTCGATGATCCTGGTGACGCACGAGATCCGCTTTGCGCGCGACGTGGCCGACCGCGTGATCTTCATGGAAGGTGGCCACATCGTGGAAGAGGGCCCTGCGGCGCAGGTGATCAACGCGCCACGCATGGAGCGCACGCGCAGCTTCCTCGGCCAAGTGGGTGCGCAGGCGGGGCTGGGTGCATGACCATGCCCAGCCTTGATACCTTCACCCTGATCGCGCTCACGCTGCTGCGCGGTGCGTGGACGGCCGCACAGGTGGCTGCAGGCGCTGCGCTGATCGCTGCGTGCCTGGGGCTGCTGCTGGCGCTGCTGGTGGTCTTTGTGCGCCACCGCGTGGTGCAGGTAGCCATTGCGGCGTACGTCGAATGGATGCGCAACGTGCCGGCGCTGGCGCATTTGTTCGTGCTGTATTTCGGGCTGGCGTCGGTGGGGGTGCGGCTGTCGCCGCTCGCGGCCGCGGTCATCGGCCTGGGCCTGGTGGGCGCAGCCATCTTGTGCGACGTGTTTGCGGCGGGCCTGCGCTGCCTGCATGTCGGCCAGCGCGAAGCGGCCTTGGCCGTGGGCCTGACGCCCGCGCAAACGCTGCGCTGCGTGCTGCTGCCGCAGATGCTGCGCGTGACGCTGCCGTCGCTGGGCAACTACGCGAGCCAGCTGGTCAAGGACACCTCCATCGCGTCGGCCATCGCGGCGCCTGAAGTCATGTTCTATGCGCGCAACCTGGTGACGTCCACCTTCGAGACGCCGCTGATCTACCTGACCGCCATGCTGCTGTACGCGGCCATGGTGCTGCCCATCAGCTGGGCCTTCACGCGCCTGGAGCGCCACACTGCCAGGGGGGCACGATGAACGCATTCTTTGCAACCTATGCCGAGTACATGGGCGAGTGGTGGCCGCGCCTGCTGGGTGCCGCCCGCGTCACGGCCGAGCTGTCGGCCATCGGGTTTGCCATCGCCATCGTGCTGGGTGCGCTGCTGGTGTGGATGCTGCGCAGCGGCGTGGCTGCCTTGCGCCGCGCCGCACAGGGCTTCATTCAGCTGCTGCGCGCCATACCGCTGCTGGCGCTGCTGCTGGCCATCTATTTCGTGCTGCCTTCGTTGGGCATCACGCTGTCGGGCTACTGGGCCGGGGCGCTGGGCCTGGGGGTGCACGGCGCGGCTTATGTGGCGGAGATCCTGCGGGGCGGGCTGCAGTCGGTGCACGGCGGGCAGCGCGAGGCGGGTCTGGCGGTGGGCCTTACGCCGCGCCGCGTGTTCCTGCACGTCACGCTGCCGCAGGCGGCGCGCGTGATGCTGCCACCACTGCTGAGCAGCTATGTGGCGCTGTTGAAAGACAGCTCGCTGTGCGCGCTGATCGCCACCAACGAACTCATGCTGGCGGCCAAGGCGATGTCCAGCGAGTACTTTTTGCCGCTGCACATCTTCATCCTGGTGGGGCTGTTCTATTTCGCGATCGCGTTCCCGCTGTCCATGCTTTCGCGCTGGCTGGAGCGCCGTCTGGCGCAGGGCCGCCGCACGCTGGGGGCTGCATGAAGACCATCGATCTGACGATGCCATCCATGGTCTACGCGCCGCTGGCAGACCAGGCCGCGGCCATCCGTGCGGGCAGCTTGTCGAGCGAGGCTTTGGTGGAGGCGCAGCTCGCGCGCATCGACCGGCATGGCGCGCAGCTGCACGCCTATACCGAGGTGTACGCCGACGAGGCCCGGGCCGCCGCGCAGGGCCTGGACCGCATGGCCCGTGCGGGCGTCTTCGTCGGGCCGCTGCATGGCGTGACGGTGGCGGTGAAGGACCTGTTCGAGGTACAGGGCAAGGCGATTGCGGCAGGCTCGCGCGCGCAGCCGGCGCGCATCTCCGGCATGAACGCCACGGCGGTGGACCGCCTGCGTGCGGCTGGTGCCATCGTGGTCGGCAAGACGCACACGGTGGAGTTCGCATTCGGCGGCTGGGGCACCAACGCGGTGATGGGCACGCCCTGGAACCCGTGGGATGTGCACACGCACCGCACGCCGGGTGGCAGCAGCAGCGGCTCGGCCGTGGCGCTGGCGGCAGGGCTGTGCAGCGCGTCCATCGGCACGGACACGGGCGGGTCGGTGCGCATACCGGCCGGGCTGTGCGGCTTGGTGGGGCTCAAGACCACGCGCGGCCTTATCAGCCGCCACGGGCTCATCGAGCTGTGCCCCACGCACGACACGGTGGGGCCGCTGACGCGCACGGTGCGCGACAGTGCGGTGCTGCTGGATGTGCTGGCCGGCGGCGACCCGCAGGACGCGGTGTCGCTGCAGGCGCCCGTGCGCTCGGTGCTGCCGCAGCTTGAACGCGGCGTGCAGGGCCTGCGCGTGTGGACCCTGCCCGAGGCCGAGCGCCACGATGTGGATGCGGATGTGCTCGCGGCCTGCGACGCTGCGGTGCAGGTGCTGGTGTCGCTGGGCATGCAGCGCGTGGAGCGCGCGCTGCCGCAAAGCTGCGCCGAATCCATGCGCTTGGCGGGCAGCCTGATGAGCGCCGAGGGCTATGCCAACCTGGGCCCGCTGTTCGAGCAGGACGGGCTGGAGTTCGACCCGCATGTGCGCCGCCGCATCCTGCTGGGCCGCGACATCGGGGTAGCGCAGTACATCACGCTGCTCAAGCTGCGCGAGCAGGCCAAGGCCGACATGCTGCGCGCGATGGACGGTGTGGATGTGTGCGCCTTTCCGACCAACGCCATTGCCGCGATCCCGGTGAGTGCGGTGGACGAGCTGGCGACGCCGCTGTCGCGCTTTGGCCGCTTTGTGAACCTGCTGGATCTGTGCTCGCTGGCCGTGCCCGCGGGCTTCACGCAGGAAGGCATGCCGGTGTCGCTGCAGGTCATTGGCCGGCCGATGGACGAGCCCATGATCCTGCGCGTGGGCCACGCGTTCGAGCAGGCCACCGGCTGGCACCGCGCGGTGCCGCCGGGCTGGGACTGAGCGGCGCACCCCTTCAAAGTTTTACAACCCCCGGGAGCTTTTCACCATGCCTGCGTTGTCCCCACGCGCGCCCCTGGCGTGCCTGCTGGCGCTCACCCTGCTGTGCGCCGCGGCCGCAGCCTCTGCACAGACACCGGCCCGAGGCGGCGCTTCGGCGCTGGAGCGCATCGCGCGCAGCGGGGTGGTGCATGTGGGCTACATCCCCACGCCAGGCACCTTTGCGTTCCGCGATGCGGCGGGCGAGACGGTGGGCTATTCCATCGACGTGTGCCAGCGCGTGGTGCAGAGCCTGCGCAAGGTGCTGGCGCAGCCGGCGTTGCGCATCGAGTTCAAACCGCTGGAGGCGGCGCAGCGCATACCGCTGCTCAAGGCCGGCACCATCGACATCGAGTGCGGCGGCAACACCAACACCGTGGGCCGGCAAAAGGACGTGGACTTCTCGCACACGCTGTTCACCACGGGCGTGCGCTTCCTCGCGCGCCAGGCCGTGCTGATCGACGGTGTGCCCACCCTCTGGCGGCGGCGCATTGCGGTGAGCAACGGCACCACGGCGCAGGAGGCCATGGCGCGCGTGCAGCGCGAGCAGGAGCTGCAGGTCGTGGTGGTGGCCACCGATGCCGAGGGCGTGCGCCTGGTAGAGGAGGGCACGGTCGATGCGTTCGCGCAGGACGACATCCTGCTCTACGCACTGCTGGCCACATCGCCGAAGAAGGACAGCCTGCACGTCACGGGCCGTCACCTGACCGTGGAGCCGTATGCCTTCATGCTGCCCAAGGACGATGTGCCGCTGCGCGAGGTGGTGGACCGCACGGTGCTCGCGCTCATGCATTCGGGCGAGCTGGCCGCCCTGTACCGCAAGTGGTTCGACACCGATGCGCTGCGCATCCCCATGAGCGCCCACATGCGCGAAAACATCCGCTACCCCAACAAGTACGGCATCCCATAAGCGCGCGACGGCATTGCCGCAGTGGCCTTTTTCAGTCGGCTTTTTTTTCAGTCCCTTCATCCCAGAGCTTTTTATGAACACCAGCATTCCCTTCATCAGCGACCGGCAAGTGGCCGAGGCGCTGGATTTCGCATCGGTGGCCACCGTGCTCGGCGAGGCCTTTGCCAGCCTGGCCGCGGGCGGTGCCGCCGTGCACCAGCGCCAGCGCACCGACTGCCGTGACCTGCGGCTGAGCACCATGGGCGCGGTGTGGGCCGAGCGCGGCGTGGCCGGGGTCAAGGTGTACCCCACGGTGCGCGGGCAGTTCAGCTTCTCCATCCTGCTGTTCGACCTGGCCACCAACCAGCCGCTGGCGGTGCTGGACGGCAACGAGATCACGCGGCTGTGCACGGCGGCCATCACGGCGCTGGTGGCGTCCAAGGCCGGGCCGTTGCGGCCGCGCAAGCTGGCGGTCTTTGGCGCAGGACTTCAAGGGCGCGCGCAGGCCGAGGCGCTGAGTGGCTGGTTCGACTTCGAGGAGATCGCGCTGGTGGACCCCGCGGGCGACCCGGCGTGGGCGCGGGCGCTGGCGGTGCAGGCGGGCTGCCCGGCGGCCTTCACCACGCCCGAGGCGGCGGTGCGCGGCGCCGACATCGTGGTCACGGCCACGCGCTCGGCCACGCCAGTGTTCGATGGCGCGTGGCTCGCGCCCGGCGCCTTCGTGTCCGCCATGGGCATCAGCGCACCCAAGGGCCGCGAGCTGGACGACACCACCATGGACCGCGCGGGCCGCATCATTTTGGAATGGCTGCCGCAAAGCCTGGCCGAAGCCGGTGAGGTGGTGCTGTGGCAGGGCCGCACGGCCAGCGCGCCGCTGGTGGACCTGCCGCAGCTCTACGCGGGCGATGCGCCGTGGCGGCCCGAGGCGCCGGGCATCACCGTGTTCAAGTCCGTGGGCATCGGCCTGGCCGATGTGGCGGTGGCGCAGCTGGCGGTGTCGCGCATCCTGCAGCGTGCGCCCGCACTGGCAGGTGCGCTGCCATGAAGGTCTGTGTGATCGGCGCGGGTGTGATCGGCTGCGCCACGGCCTACGAACTGGCGCGCCAGGGGCACGATGTGCACCTGCTGGACGCGGCGCCGGCGCCGGGCCTCATCACCAGCTACGCCAATGGTGCGCAGCTGAGCTACAGCTATGTGGAGCCTTTCGCGTCGCCCGCCACACTGCGCGCCTTGCCCCAGCTGCTGCTGTCGCGTGGCTCGGCCGTGCGCTTTTACCCGCGCTGGGACTGGCGGCAGTGGGTGTGGGGCCTGCAGTTTCTGCGCGCCTGCTCGGCGCACCAGTCGCTGCGGGGCACGGCGCAGCTGCTGCAGTTGGCGCAGGCCAGCCGCGCGGCGCTGGCGCAGTGGATGGCCGAGGAGGCCTGGTCCTTCGGCTTTGAAGAAAACGGCAAGCTGGTGCTGTGCCCCACGCCGCAGGCGCTGCGCCAGCAGGAGCGCCAGGTGGCCGTGCAGGCCGCCATGGGCTGCCGGCAAGAGGTGCTGAGCGTGCGCGAATGCCTGGACAAGGAACCAGCGCTGCAGGCCGCGCCGGGCCTGCCCTGGGCCGGTGGCGTATGGACCCGCGACGAGTGCATCGGCGACCCGCACCGCCTGTGCCGCAGCCTGGTGGGCAGTCTGCGCCAGCGCGGCGGCACGGCGTCGTTCGGCGTGGCGGCGCGCTCGTTCGTGCGGCATGCGGGCCGGGTGAGCGCGGTGGTCACGGACCAGGGCGACATCGCTGCCGATGCCTTCGTGCTGGCCGCCGGGCCCGCTGCAGGGCCGCTGGCGGCGCGGCTGGGCATCCATCTGCCCATCCATCCCATCAAGGGCTACAGCATCACGGTGCCGTTTCAGAGGGGCGTGGTGCGGCCCCGCGCGAGCGTGACCGACCTGGGCCGCAAGACGGTGTTCGCACCGCTGGGCACGCACCTGCGCGTGGCCGCCATGGCCGAGGTGGGCGCCACGGGCCTCGACGTGCCCGCGGACCGGGTGCGGACCATGGTGGATGCGGTGGCGCAGACCTACCCGGGCCTGTGCGACCTGGACGCCCCAGCCGTGTGGGCGGGGCTGCGGCCCGCCACGCCCACGTCGGTGCCCATCGTGGGCCGCTGGCGCGACAGCAACGTGTACCTCAACGTGGGGCACGGGGCGCTGGGCCTGACGCTTGCGGCGGGCAGTGCGGTGGCGCTGGCGGGGCAGATGCAGCAGGCTCGGTGAGCGGCTGCAGGGCGCTGTCTCTGGCCCGGGCGCGTCGGCAGGGTTTGCAGGTTTGGCAATGGTCGCAAGGAACGCCGGATGCCGCCAGCAACCGTTCGTGCTGAGCCTGTTGTCGGCGCACTGCGCGGCGCTTCGACCGGCTCAGCGTGAACGCGTGGGGGTCCCGGATCTGAACAGGTTGAACACGTTGAGCAGGTTCTTCACGCGGGCTTTTCTCAGACCCCCACAGGCTGGGCCGGGATGGGGCTGCGCATGCCCGCGTTGAGCAGGTTCCACGCGTTCATCACGGCGATTGCAAAGCCCAGGTCGGAGATCTCCGCGTCGGTGAACACGGCCTTGAGCTTGGCGAACTCTTCGTCGCTCGCGTCGCTGTGCGGCGTGGCGGTGAGGATCTCGGCCCAGCGGAACGCGGCGCGCTCGCGGTCGTTGAAGAACGGTGCCTCGCGCCAGCCGGCCACGGCGTTCAAGTGGCGCGGCTCCACGCCATCCTTGATGAGGAAGTTCCAGTGCATGTCCATGCAGTAGGCGCAGCCGTTGATCTGCGAGACGCGCAGGAACACGAGTTCGGCCAGGCGCGCGCCCAGGGTGCCCTTCTTGATGGTTTCGGACACGTTGACCAGGCCCATGAAGGCCTTGGACGAGAGCTGGTGGTAGGGCAGGCGGGCGGTGTGCGGGGACATGGAAGACTCCTGGGTTGCGCTGTGGTTGAAATGAAAGGGCGGTGGTGCGGTGGGGTCCAAAGCCGCCATCGCGGTGGGTGCGAGGCGCAGGCCATCGCATTCCATACCTTTCAAGACGTGCGCGTGTTGTCCGGTGTGACAGCGCGGGGCGGTTTTTCGCGGCCGGCACTCCACAACACAGCCACCCACGACCCCTTCACCACCACAGCGCCCAGCGCCGCGCCCGTGTCAGTCCAGCGAGAGAGGGATGCCCGCGAGCTTGTCCGGGTTGCGGATCGCGTAGATGGCCACAATGCGTTCGCCGTCGGTCACGAAGGCCTGTGCCGATTCGAGCTGGCCGTCCAGGTAGCGCAGCAGGCCCGGCTCGCCGTTGATGAGGGCCATGCGGTAGACCACCTGCGCGCCCAGACGGCGGAACAGGGCCCAGTACAGGTTGGCGATGCGGAAGGGGCCCACCAGCGGCTTGGGGAACGATGGCACCTTGCCGCCCCCGTCGCCGATGAGCTGCGCGTCTTCGCTGAGCAGCGTTTCGATGGCGTTGCGGTCGCCGCTGCGCGCGGCCAGCATGAAGCGCTGCAGCAGCTGGTGGTGCACGTTGCGCGGCACCTCGAAGCGGGTGCGCGCCTGCTGCACGCGTTCGCTCGCACGGTGCACCATCTGCCGGCAGCTGGCCTCGGTCTTGCCCAGCTGCGCCGCGATCTCGGGGTAGTCGTAGTCGAACACCTGGCGCAGCAAAAAGGCGGCGCGTTCTTCGGGCCCCAGGCGCTCCAGCACGTACATGAAGGCCACCGACAGCTCGCCCGCCAGCTCGGCGGCCGATTCGGGCGTGTGCGCACCGTCCAGCTCCACCAGCGGCTCGGGCAGCCACCA